>OCTA010001162.1_pt1 | contig 24323 bp, 11 predicted proteins | sample 1538991 | NCBI WGS metagenome assembly OCTA01 (sample SAMEA3539302, study PRJEB22396) | soil metagenome | biome: tundra; feature: field; material: soil | place: USA | collected 2010-05 | depth 0.15 m | reverse complement strand
AACGCCGAGCACCTGCATGGTTCTGCCTGCTGGGCCGAGGAGAGCGATATCCGCATCAGCGGCCTGCTCACGTCGAACGACGGCGTTTTTGTGGGCGGCTGGTCGCCAGAAGGCAAGCGCCTGCACTACCTGCGGCACAACGGCCCCGAACATATCCTGGCCTTCGCCCCGACCCGCAGCGGCAAAGGTGTGGGGCTGGTGATCCCCACTCTCCTGGCGTGGTCGGAATCCGCTATCGTCTACGACATCAAGGGTGAGAACTGGGCCAAGACCGCCGGTTTTCGTGCTCAAGCCGGGCATGTTTGCTTCAAGTTCGCTCCGGTCGAACAGCAAGCCACTTCCCGCTTCAATCCGCTGAGCGAGGTGCGGCTGTTCACTCCACGGGATGTCAGTGACGCGCAGAACATTGCCAGCATGATCGTCCGCACCGGCGAAGATAGTCCCCAAGAGCGCTACTGGCAGGATGCTGCGACCTCCATCACCACCGGCATGGTCCTGCACGCCTGCTATGCCGCGGCGCTCGAACAGCGCCAAGCCAGCCTGGCGGATCTCGCGCACTTGTTCACTCGCCCCGGATTGAGCTTTAAGGACACGCTCGAAGAGCTGCTCAATTTCGAACACGACCCCGGCTTTCAGCACCAGTGGCGGATGCCGGATGGCTCGCGAACTGTCACGCACCCGGTGGTCCGCGAGAAAGTTCAGGAAATGCTGGATAAGGAAGACAAGGACTTTAGCGGGGTGCTTTCGACGGCTAAAACCGCACTGACACTCTACAGCGATCCTCTGGTGGCCAACAACACTTCGGCCAGCGACTTCGCCATCAACGACCTGGTCAACCACGAACGCCCAGTGTCACTTTACTTGGTGGTGCCGCCTAGTGACAAAATCCGGTTGCGCCCGCTCATCCGCCTGATCCTCACCATGACCGTCAACCGCCTGACGGAGCGAACGCTCTACGCTGGTGCAGAGCAGCAGCACAACCGCCATCGCCTGCTGTTCTTGATTGACGAGTTTCCTTCGCTGAATCGCATGGAGATCTTCGCGGATGCCTTGTCCTATATGGCGGGCTATGGCCTGAAGGCGTATCTCATCACGCAGGACATCCGCCAGATTGTCGACGCCTACGGCAACAACGAAAGCATCGTCTCGAACTGCCATGTTCGAATCGCCTTTGCCCCGAATCAATTCGAGACCGCCAAACTGATCAGCGACATGAGCGGTACCACCACCGTGCAGAAGGCCACCTACAATTTCAGCGGTCAGCGGTTCTCGCCGGTCATGGGGCACCTCAATGCTTCGGTGGACAACGTTGAAAGGCCTCTGATTACCCCGGACGAAGTATTGCGGCTGAAGCCACCGCAAAAGGCCGGGCACGGCATTCAGGAACGCATCGTGGCGCCTGGACAAATGCTCATCTTCGTCAGCGGACTCCACCCCATTCTGGGGATGCAGATGTTGTACTTCCTCGATCCGACATTCAAGCTTCGCTCGGAGATCCCGCCACCGGCCAAGTTTGTGAGCCTCAAGGGCAGCCAGGTTCTGGAGCAAAACTCTGTAGAGCGCCCGCAGCATCTCACCAGCCCCCCAGAGACACCGCCGCCCGACCGCTCACGCGTCGAGCAGGCTTTCTTGGACGGTCTCGAAGAGATGGACGAATACCAGGAATTGAAGGAGGAATCTCATCATGCAGAAGAATCGCATTGAAGTCAGTGGCTGGCTGGCGGCCAAGCCCGCCGTGCGTTATCTCCCCTCAGGCACGCCCGTGGCCAGCGTGCGCCTCGGCGAGACGTATTCGTACACGTCGCAAGGCAAGGCGGAGCAGCATACCAATTGGCACTCGCTTTCGTTCTATGGCGATCTGGCCAACCTGGCTGCGGCCCTCAACAAGGGCGACCACCTGTTTGTGGAAGGCAGCATGGAGCAGCGTCAATTCACGCCGGCAGACGGCACCAAGCGGACGATCTGGGAGTTGATCGTGCACTCGTTTCATCTGATCGGCGACCCCAGGCCGAAGGCCGCAACCCCACCACCCGAGACCGTAAATGCGAGCGAGGGGCCGGCCCAGGACGATTGGCCGGTAGGGGGGTAATGGCGATGCGCGGTCGAATCCTGATCCTCGCGCTGACTCCCGTCCTCGGCACCTTTGCCCTGTTTAGCGGCGCGGATTTGCGCATCAACACCTCGGCATCTCTGCCTGTCGGCTTGTATATTGTGAGTTCTAACGGCACCTTCGTGGAGTTCTGTCCTGACGATCATGGTCTATCTGCCCAGCGGCATTACCGGGCCAGGGGAGCCTGTCCGGACGGAGCAGCGCCGCTTCTCAAGCCCGTGATTGGCAGCCCTGCCGACGAGGTTGCCGTGAGCCCCGCGGGCATTGCGGTGAACGGCAAACTTCTTCCGCAGACTGCACCGCTGGACCATGATAGCGAGGGACGACCCCTGACGCACTGGCCTTCCGGACGCTACATCGCCGTACCCGAAACCCAATGGGTAGCGAGCTCCTATAATTCGCGCAGTTACGATAGCCGCTACTTCGGACCGATCCGGGAAAGCGCCGTGCGTGCCAGACTGCGGCCTCTGATCGCGTGGTGAGCCATGAAGATCCAGCACACCCTACGCTGTCTGGCGATGGTCGTCCTCGGATTAACCGTCTCCAGCGCCCACCCAGCGGGCATCGTGGCCGCCTTCCTACTGCTGCCGGCATTCACATTCCGGCACCCATCCCGCCGGATCTGCTATGCCGCGGCAACGGGCTACTATGTGGGTGCACTTTGGCCCCTCGCGGTGGGCGCGAAGAATTTCTTCGGTCCGGAGGTTTCGGCCGTTGGAGCGATATCGTTCTGGGCGGTATGCGCTATGTTGCTGGCCCTGCCCTACGCCTTGCTTTGGACAGAGAAAACCCAGCAACTGCTTTGGCGAGTACCCGTCGCTCTCCTGATCGGGATCATTCCGCCTCTGGGCCTCATCGGCTTTGCTTCGCCGTTAACTGCCACAGGCTTCCTTTTTCCCGCCTGGGCCTGGGGCGGCTTCGCTTTGTCCCTGGCCGGATGCGGGTTGATCGTGGCCTACCCAAAGGTCGGTTTTCTCGGCTTCGCTACCATGGCCCTCGTCGCAAACATCTTGCACCCCGGCGACCGGCGGCCGCCATCGAGTTGGCAAGCGGTGGACACTCACCTTGGGGCCATCAGCCATGGACCGGTCAGCCCTCTGCGCGAATACCTTGCCGCTCAGGACATACAGACCCTGGCCGTCGCCTCGTCCGCGCGGATCGTCGTCTTTCCGGAAAGCGTGGTGCCCCGGTGGACCATGTCGACCGATCTGTTCTGGAAACCTACCATCGATGCGCTTCGTCAAAACGGCAAGGTCGTTGTGATTGGAGCACTCATTCCGGAATCGGCGCCGCTCTCGGACACTGATATTCACGCTGCAATCGATCTGCTGCGAACGGCGCACGCGGCGCAACCGCTCCCCCGCCAGGCGGAACCCTACTCCTATCGGAACGTGGCGATTATTCGAGGCACCCAATCCGGTATCTTCCTCCAGCGGGTGCCCGTGCCGGTTTCGGTGTGGAAACCGTTTTCGCGCGGAGGCGCTCCGCTGCATTTGGGCGGGCCGGCAGTGCTGGAGTTAGGCGGCGAGCGGGCGGCCTTGCTGATCTGCTACGAGGAAGTCATCCCCTGGACGGTGTTGACCGCCGCTCTGGCAAATCCCACACTTTTCGTCGGGATGTCCAACGATCATTGGGCCACCGGGACGCCCATCCCGCGATGGCAGGCGCTTTGTTTGCGGGCTTGGAGTCGCCTGTTTTCGGTACCATATCTGTTAGCGGTGAACACTTGAGGGAGGTCTGAGCTATGTGGAATTTTCTTTTCCTGGCGTTTCAGTGGCACAGGGGCAAACGCGCCTTTGTCATCCTGTCCCTGGCGTTTCTGGCCTTCCTGCTGTACGCGGTCGCGCATGTGCATTGAACGGAGCGGTGCAGGCGCTCATCTTCGCGAACGCCATATCTGGGTCGTTCACGGCACATGTCCTCTAGACTAGATAACCGGCCACGTGATTCGAGCGTACGGGATTCCCTTGGCCGAATCGCCTCAGAGGACGGTAGAGCGTCGCGCGAGCGAACGTACCCGCCCGTCTTGTATACTACCAGGTGAAATGGCCGATGATTCCAAAATTTGGGACAGGTTTTATGACACTGTTTACGGGCCCATAACGAGGTGGCCGATCAGGTCGTTGGGATTTTTCGGTCTGTGGCTGGCACTGGGCCTGTGGTTACGAGCGGGCCCTGGCTTTATCCAAAAGCCAGAGGCGCTCTACATCTCGCTCTTCACAGCATGCTTAATCGTTCCGAGTGTCGGTATCGCTTTGTGCTTGCACCGCATTTTGGTTGTACACGAGGTGCCTTCCAGCCTTGCCGACGTGAGTTCTCTAGATGCCGTCAAGGAATCTTTCGTTGGCCGCGACGACGATGTGCGAGGCCTGACCACACTACTTCTTAATGCTCAGCAAGTTTGGCTGAATGGCGATTCAGGCGTCGGGAAGTCGGTACTCCTGCAAAAGGCACTCGTACCCGAGCTCCTCAGTAAGAGAATTGAAGTCATCTACCTCAACTTCTGGCGTGGTGACTGGGAGGAGGGCCCAGCTCTCGCGGTCCTTGACAAATTAGGCCAACACCCAAGTGAAAACGTCTTGGAGGCCCTCCAACTGTCCCTTAATTCCTTTAATGGTGTCATTATTCTTGATCAGTTCGACGAATTTCAGATCGCGCACGCCGACAAATTAATCTCCTCAAGTGCCAGAGTGATCTCCCGCGCAAATCTGGAATCTGATAATCGATTCTTCAGAATTCTTAATGAGGCGATACGGCAGCGGCGGGTCCGTTGCGTATTTGTGACGCGCCGGGATGTCGAATGGGCCAAACGCCCCGTCCTGTTTGATGATGCGGAAGAATTCTTCCTTGGTCGCCTGAGGAGAAGTGTTGTCGAGGCCGAAATTTCCCGCATAATATCCGAAGAAACTGTGCGGAACCCTGACAATGGCTGGCGCGAACTTCGGTCTCAGATGTGCGACGACCTTGCGTCCGATGGGGTACTCCCCGTACAAATGCGATTTGCAATCCTCGGACTAGAGAGTCTTCGCCAAAAGCTCACCACGTCCGCCTATCTCAGAGCAGGCGGACTCAACGGCTTGATCTCTGGTTATCTCGAGACCGAGGTCCGTCGGGTCTCGGGCAGCAAGAGTGTATCGAAGGAAATCTTTGCCCTTCTCGATCACCTTGTCGCGGCAGAAGGCACCTCTACTTTCCCGGTCTCCGAAACCACGCTTTTCCAGCGGATCCAATTCGAGCACTCGGACCGCCTTCGGACGGTTTTCGAGAAGCTACAAGCGTCCGACATTGTTCGTAGAGTGCTGTCGCCGACGGGCGAGGTTCTCTGGCGTCTTGATCACGACCACCTTGCGGCCGCGGTTCGCAGAATGGTAAGGCGTCAATTGCCCGAGCAATGGGAACTCCAGGAGGACTGTCGTCGCTTCGTCGCTGCCCCTTGGTGGCGCAAAGCTCAGCACCTTGGGTTCCCGACGAGGATCTTACGTTATTTTCGGGCCAGACTTTTCCGCGGGTTGAGCCTGGGGCCGGCCGCAGCCTGGATACTTTTCAGTCTTTCGGCCCATCTGTTCGTCGCGTCATGCATAACGTACTTTCTGTGGAGCAATATCGATAGGGCGACGAATGAACAACAAGGCCGTGATCTGTTCGATCGTTTCGATGCCGGCGCGATACACACTTTGGCGCATGCAAGCTTGCCTTCTCGACAAGCATTTTTGAAAGCGGGACTCCAGAGCTCAACGAATACCGAGCGGCTTAGAACCAACCTCCATGAACTCGTAATAGCCCTGAGTCATCTGAACGTGCAGGATGTACGTGCGCTTTTCGATCATTCGATAAGGCCAAGCGTCGCTACTCTGCCTGCGACTTCTCGGAACAAATCCGGATGGAATGCCATCTGTACGCTAATTAACGACTGGGGATCCGCCTCATTAGTAACCCAAACCGACGCGGATATCCTGTCGTCAAGACTTGTTGACGCGCTAATCGACTTTAACGATTCGGACCAACACGTTGCTCTTCAACAAACCCTCGAGGCGTTAGGGGAGCGAATATCTCCGGCAAATGCCAGGCGCATGGCTGATAAACTCGTGGCGCGGATATCTGCCAGGACTCGCTACTCGTATACGCATCCGGAGCTAGCTCGCGCGCTGAACAGCGTTCGCCGAAAGTTACCCAAAACAAGCACTGACGCTTACGCCAGGATCACCGTTGACGAGATGGTGAAAAGAAACGACAAAACTGATGTTGATTGGGACGCCCGAACCTTTGAAGTGCTTGCCCGTGACGTGAGCAATGAAGGTGCGAAAGTATTCGCGGATGAGCTATTGGTGCCGATGAACAACAACGATCAGCCGCGTTATGACACTCGCCGTGCGCGCGAGGATTCAGTTGGACGCGTCGCTGGATTCGCGCGGGCCTTTGCCGCGATTAAGGGCCGGGTGACTGCTGATAAGGTCGAGGCCGCAGCAACTGCTCTAGTTCGGCGGATGGGGACAACACCTGATCCAGGGGATCTCCATCTGTTAGCATCCAGGCTTGGCATGTTGGGAAACGGGGCAAAGGTCGAACAGATTCGCGTCGCAACCACGACACTGCTCGGCCGAATGAAAATGGCAGATGTAGATGTAGATGGCCTTCGGGAATTGGCTGCGGGGCTTGGCGACTTAGGGAATAGCGTAGACGACGACTCGATACGAACAGCAGCCGCGGTACTGACTACCAAGATGGGCAGCAACATAGATTCAGATGTTTTCAGAGTGCTGGCCGATGGACTGAACGAACTTGGCGCGCGTGTGAGCCCGGACATCATTGATGCTGCGGCTACAATGATCGTTGATCAGTGGCGCTTTGAGAGTTCCGGCGAAATATTCGAGAACCTTGCTGAGGGCTTGGAGAGCCTTGGAGGTAAGGTTAGCTCGCGGCGTGCCGACGAGCTGTCGGCGAAATTGATAAGCATTATGCTGGCAAACGATCCTCAATCCTACAAGGTAGCCAGGGGATTTCGTGGCCTGGGATCCAAAGTGAGTTCGGATCAGGCCAATGTGCTTGTGGCTACGCTACTGCCGCATATGCCTCAACAACCGTCAGATTACGTTGCTTCGCAAACCTATTATTCCTACGCTTCCACAATGGCGAGCCTTAAAAACGCTATCCTGAGTTCAGCGCAGATGGCAGCCTTTCGAGGAGTCTTCGAGATGGACCAGGCCCCCTGTGCGCTTATCCTTGTACTCGAGCCGGAAACGCGCCAGGCCGCACTTGAACGGCAACTCTTTAACCCTGCGTGCGCAAAGAACGATTGGAATCAAATCGTCCTCGCCGTTTCACAAATCGCCTCGCAATCGTTCGCCACTGGAGACTTTCTGCTTCCGTCTGACATAAAGGTAGATTTTATCGGACTCTGCAGGTACATCACTGGCAGGACCCCCTGGTACCAACGCATTCGGCTTACTCCGCCCCAATTGGCAGGCCTAGTCTTGCTGGTCGCCTCAGCAGCCGTTCTCACTTGGGGGCTGGCCTTATCGAGCGCAGCTAAGTCAGTCTTTGCAGAGCGCCCCGAGCCCATTCATCCTCGATGAACGGCCTACTGCACTCGTCAAGAAGTCGCCAGTTTGTCTATCCGATTGGCAAGTCCGCCTCTAAGGACGTAAGAACGTTGAGGCACATGTGCGGGCTTCCCAGCTACTCATTTTGAGACGACTACTGTCAAATGAGTGCGGCAATTGTGAGAGAAGCCCTCTTTCGCTGCATCGATTCTATGAGGTCGCGTCAATTGACCGGAAACCGGCAATTTCGCGGAGGCCTGCGGAAGCGCATTTAGCCCGAAGCCCGCTTCTGGGAGATGCCTTCGGCCCCGTCGGCCTGGCGCGTTCGGGCGCCCTTCGTCGCTCCTCTGGGCGGCCCGGCTGAGCTCCAGATAAGAATCTGGTGCGAGAATTGACCGCCAAGTCTCTAGTATCCTCCCCCACTCTCGCATATCCGGCCCGGCGCACTGCCTCAAGTGTCGCCGGTTTTCTGTAGCTCCGCCGCCTTTGTGTCTTCGCCATAAGCGACTTTCATCCTGCCCCTGTCACAATTCACCGCCCCCGAGGCGTGCAGGGTAGAGCACCCATGGAAAACTGAACGGTGACTACTCTCATGGCTGCGCGCAGGACTTTTGACTATTCCCAGCAGCTTGACCTTTTCGGAGGCCTCGGCGTAGACTCATGGACGGAAGGAACAGGGGAGGCCGCAAATGTACGAGAGAAACCGGCTCGGACAGATGATCCTCGAACACTGGCAGAAGCACCGGCCGCAAATGGTCGAGGAGTTGCAAACAGCGAACCAGTTGGACCAGACGATCTACGAAGTGCAAGAGACGACCGGGGACCTGCTGTACGAGCTGGTGTCGGTCCAGAAAATGGACTATCAGGCAGCTTGGGAGATCGCGATGCGCAAGTGGGCACTACTGCCGAGCCCGGCCCGCCCGCAGTCATCCTTGGCGGGGACGCCGACGAGCCGCTAGCCAAACCGTCCCGCGATTTCCGAATAACCGCAGCGCACAGGATCGGTGAGGGCAGCCTTCGCGAAAAAGCTCTCGCCAACCTCGCCGCCATCCGCACACTGAAACAGATCGAGGCTGATGACCGCGAGGCCACCGGCGAGGAAAAAGCCATTCTCGCGCGTTACAGCGGGTGGGGCGCAATGGCAAACGTCTTTGAGGCGCATCCGCCGCGGGAGTGGGAAAAGACCGCCGACGAACTGCGCCAACTGCTCACCGCGGACGAATACGCTTCTGCGCGCGCCTCCACTCCCAACGCGCATTTCACGTCGCCTCTGGTGATTTCCGCTGTGTGGGAGGCTCTCGAACGCCTCGGCGTGGAGGCCGGCACGCAAGTTCTGGAGCCGTCGATGGGTGTGGGGCATTTCTTCGGGCTTATGCCCGAGGCGCTCGCGCCGGGCGCCCGCAAAACCGGTGTGGAACTCGACAGCCTGACAGCACGCATCGCACAGCGGCTCTATCCCGATGCAACCATCTTTGCCAAGGGCTTTGAAGAGACGCCCCTGCCGGACAACTTCTTCGATGCCGTCGTCGGCAACATTCCGTTTGGCAACTATCCGGTGTTCGATCCCACTTATCGCAGCAGCCCGGCCGTTACGCGTGCGATCCACGATTATTTCTTTGCCAAATCGCTCGATAAGGCACGCGCGGGCGGTGTGGTGGCGCTCATCACCAGCCGGTACACCATGGACAAGCAGGATGCAACCATCCGGCAATATTTGGGGGAACGCGCGAACCTGATCGGGGCCATACGTCTGCCCAACACCGCTTTCAAGGCCAACGCGGGTACCGAAGTCACCACCGACATCCTCTTCCTGCAGAAACACGGCCCAGGCGTGCCTGCGAGTGGCGAGGCCTGGCGCGAGCTTGCACCCATCGACACCCCGGATGGGCCAATCCACGTCAATGAGTACTTCTCGCGCCACTCGGAGATGATGCTGGGCCAAATGCGGCTGAAGCACGGGATGTACCGGGGCGGAGAGCCGTCGCTTGTCGGCGAGTTGTCCCACGCAAATCTCGGCAGGGCCATTGGGTCCTTGCCCGCAGCCGTCTATGTCGCCAGACAGGCGGGTGCCAGGGTGCGTGCAGACATAGCGCCGGCGGAGACTAGCGATCTGGGAGCCATCAAGGAAGGAGCATTTTACGACCGCGACGGTGTCATTGTCGTCAGGAACGGGAACCGTTTGGACCCTGCCAACCTGACCTCGTCAGTTGCCGCACGCGTCCGTGGAATGCTGGCGGTGCGCGATGCTGTGCGGCTGGTGTTTCAGACACAGCTTGAGGATGCGCCCGAGGAACGCATCACCGAGGCGCGCAAGACCTTGGGCGCTGTCTATGATTCGTTTGTCGCAAGGTACGGTCCAGTATCGTCGCGCGAAAACGTCAAGGCTTTCGCCGGCGACCCCGACCACCCGCTGCTTCTGTCCCTTGAGAACTACGACCCCGAACTGAAAACCGCCACCAAGACGCCCATTTTCGAGCGGCGCACCCTGGAGCGCTATCGCCCGGTGGAGCACGTCGAGACGGCCGCCGAAGCCCTGGCCGTATCGCTGAACGAGGCGGGCGAGATTCACTGGCCGCGCATGGAGCAGCTTACCGGGCGGACCGCGGGACAACTGCGGCGCGAACTGGGGAGCCTCGTGTACCGCAACCCGGAAGGTGGCGGCTGGGAGACCGCCGATCGATATTTGAGCGGCAACGTGCGTGCAAAGCTCGCTACAGCCACGGCGGCGGCGGAAATCGATTCGTCGTACAGGCGCAATATCGAAGCCTTAAAGGTCGTGCAACCCCCGGACTTGGAACCGGGCGACATCGAGGCGCGTCTCGGGTCGTCGTGGATTCCGGCCACGGATATCCGCGATTTCGTATCACAGTTACTCGACATCCCCGTGTCTGATGTGCATGTGGCCCACGCAGGGGCCATTGCCACCTGGACCGTACAACTCGATCCCGGCGCGAGATGGCATGTGAGCAACACCACCGCCTGGGGCACGTCGCGGTTTCGTGCATCCGAGCTGATCGATCAGGCCCTCAATGGGCGCACTCCGACCGCATACGATGAGCATGAAGACGGTTCGCGCACCATCAATCAGCAGGAGACCATTGCCGCGCGCGAGAAACAGCAGCAGCTCAAAGACCGTTTCCGCGAGTGGATTTGGCAGGACGGCGAGCGTGCATCACGGCTTGCCCACGATTACAACGAGCGCTTTAACAATCTCCGGCTGCGCAATTTCGACGGATCGCATTTGACGCTGCCCGGCATGGTGCGCGATAACCTTCGCGACCGTGACCTGGGCCGTCACCAGAAAGACGCGGTCTGGCGTATCCTGCAGAGCGGCAGCACACTGCTGGCGCATGTGGTAGGTGCCGGAAAGACATGGACCATGGCCGCCGCCGCCATGGAAATGCGCCGCCTCGGGCTTGCCAAGAAGCCCATGTTTGTGGTGCCCAATCACCTGGTTGAACAGTGGGGCGCGGAGTTCCTCAAACTGTATCCACAGGCGCGCCTCTTCATAGCAGGCAGCGAACACTTTGCGGCTGGCAACCGCGAACGCGCGATGGCGCGCATCGCCAGCGGCAATTACGACGCAGTGATTGTTTCGCACCGCTCATTCGAGTTCTTGCCGGTCTCGGACAAACTGTTCAACCGCTTCATAGACCGCCAGCTCGACCAGTTGGAAAACGCCATCCACGAAGCAAATGCTGAAACCGGCGATAACCGCCGTATCGTGAAGGAACTGGAGAAATCCAAGAAGCGCCTCGCTACCAAGTTGAAGCAGCGTGCCGACCGCGAACGTAAAGACAACACCATCACGTTCGAGGAGCTGGGAGTGGATCAGATTTTCGTTGATGAGGCGGATCTTTATAAGAACCTGTTCTACACCACCAAAATGAATCGCATTGCGGGCCTGCCGAACTCGGATAGCAACCGCGCCTTCGATATGTTCCTGAAGACCCGCTACCTGCTGGAGCAGGCTGGAGGCCGGGTGGTGTTTGCGACGGGCACGCCGATTTCCAACACCATGGCTGAGATGTATACGATGCTGCGCTACCTCGCGCCGGGCCTGCTGCAGGAGCGCGGCGTGGAGCATTTCGATGCCTGGGCCGGAAACTTCGCGGAGGCCGTGACCGCCTTGGAACTCGCGCCAGACGGCTCCGGCTACCGCATGCACACGCGTTTCGCCAAGTTCATCAATCTGCCCGAGCTTTTGACCATGTTCCGCACGGTTGCCGACGTCCAAACCGCCGATATGCTGAAGCTGCCCCGGCCGGAGATTGCCACGGGGCGACCAGAGATCATCGCAGCGCCAGCGAGCGAACCGCTCAAAGCCTTTATCAAGACGCTCACAGAACGCGCCGAGCGCCTCCGGTCGCAGCGCATCGATCCTTCACAGGACAACATGTTGAAAATCACTGGTGACGGCCGAAAGGCCGCCCTCGACATGCGCCTGGTGGAAGAATTCGCCGATCCCCACGGCGAGACGAAAATCAGCCGTGCCGTCGAACGAGTTCACAACGTCTGGCAAGCGACCGGGAACTCCCGCTCAACCCAGCTTGTATTCTGCGACCTCTCCACGCCGGACCCCTCGCGATTCAACGTCTACGATGATCTACGCTCGCGCCTGATAGATCGCGGCATCCCACAAAACGAGATTGCCTTTATACACGATGCCGATAGCGACGCTGCAAAGATGAGGCTGTTCAACGCCGTGAACGCGGGAAGGGTGCGCATTTTGATTGGGTCGACCGAGAAGATGGGTGCCGGCACCAATGTGCAGCGCCGTCTTGTCGCCTTGCACCATCTGGATGCGCCTTGGCGCCCGCGCGACATAGAGCAGCGTGAAGGACGCATCCTGCGTCAAGGGAACCTAAACTCTGAGGTGCGCGTTTACCGCTACGTCACGGAGGGCTCGTTTGATGCCTATATGTGGCAGACCTTGGAAACCAAGGCCCGCTTCATCCAGCAGGTGATGAGGGGACACACATCGGTGCGTGCCGCCGAGGACCTGGAGGCCAGCACTCTCACGTACGCCGAAATCAAAGCCATCGCCTCCGGTAATCCAGCGGTGATGGAGAAGGTCAAGGTGGACACCGAAGTCCGCAAGCTCGACCAGCTCCGAGCGGCGCACGTCAACCAGCAGCACAGCATCCGGTTGCAGCTTCACCGGCTACCACTGGAGATCGCCGAGGCACAGCGGAGCATTGCCACCGTCGCAAAGGACATCGCGATGCGCGACGCGCATGCCGACACCGAGTTCAGTATGACCGTGGGCAACCGCGTTTATTCCGGCAAAGGCGCGCGCGAGGAAGCCGCTAAGGCCCTCACGTATACCGTGCTCTCCTGGCGTGACGACACCACCGTGCAAGTACGCGGTGCGTTCCGCGGGTTCGAGATCTTGAGCAAAGGTAAATTGGCCACGGGATTTAATCCGGAGGATGAACGGCTGCCGGAGATATTCATTCGGGCCGCGGGCACCTATCCCGCGCATCTCAACCCGGAGAATACCGTCGGTACAGTGCAAAGCATCGAGCACACGCTGCGGTCATTGGAAAGAGTCGCCACGCAACAACAGGAGCGCGCCGATTACCTGCAGAAGACGCTGGCCGATTACCAAGCTCAGGCGAACCGGCCCTTTGAGCATGAAGAGCGCCTCAAGGAATTGCTTGTGCGTCAGGCCCAGGTTAATGCTTTGCTGGACCTCGACAAAGGCGAGCGACAAATTGCGGAGGCGGCCCGCGACCGGGACGATCTCACGGTGCCCGACCAGACGATGGAGATCTCAGCCAGGCGGAGCGTTGAGCATTCCGCCTTGGCGGTGCCCCGGAACGGCTCACAGAAACCGGCGGAAAACGGCCGGGCTGAGCTGGCCAGGTCGGCAATGGAATACATGCGGCATTCGCGGATGGCGATAGCCGACATGGCGATCAGCGAGCGAACGGCTCCCAACGCCGGCGTAATAAGTGGAACCGCGGTCGCGGTTAACGGCACCCACTTGGCGGTCGCCACTGCTGCGAATCGGTTCATGGTCCTTAAACTTGGCGCTTCCGGACGCGATGTTGCGGTAGGCGCCGGCGTGCGCATACGCCTCAGCCAAGGAGAAGCCACCCTTGAAGCTCCTGAGCGAGGACGCGGCCGGTGACGTAGTGCCGTTTGAGATTCGTGTGGCTCATTCATTAAGCTGCGGACCGGTGGACGGATACCTCGTGGGGTTCTTACCCGGTTGACAGACTGGCTTCCCGGCGGCCCGGCGAAGTCAATGGGGTCATTCCAGCCCGATACCGAATCCGGGGAAGACGGCTACCCGCCGCACCAGTTCGAGATGATCTACCCGGGGGAGAGTTCCCGCGATCCCACGAACGAACCGACTTCACAGGCGGGCCGCTGTAAAGCTAAACTATTGTTTTAGTTGCGGTTCGCTCCGAGCAAGTCCAGGTGCCTTTGTTCCGGTGCCATGTAGTGGACCCCAAACGGGCGGAATTCTGGCCTGCACAATTACAATGACCAAGCTCACCCTCAGCCAACTCTCCGGCCTGCTCTTCCGCGCCTGCGACGACCTGCGCGGGAATATGGACGCGTCGGAGTACAAAGAATACATTTTCGGCATGCTGTTTCTGAAGCGGCTGAGCGACCTGTTCGACCAGGAACGGGAACACCTTACCAGAGACCTCAAGGCCAAGGGCATGCCTGACAAGATGATCGCGAGGCAGTTGGTCAACCCGGACAAGTACACATTTTTCGTTCCGGAAGAGGCGCACTGGTCCAAGATCCGGCACCTCAAAACGAACGTCGGCACCAGGCTTAACAAAGCGCTCGAAGCCCTGGAGGACGCGAACGTGGATGCTCTCCAGGACGTGCTCAAGGGCATCAACTTCAATCGCAAAATCGGGCAGCGCTCACTCGATGACGACACGCTCTCGAATTTCGTCCAAAACTTCGAGAAGATTCCGCTCCGCGATGAGAATTTTGAGTTCCCGGATCTCCTGGGCGCGGCTTACGAATACCTGATCAAATTCTTCGCCGACTCGGCCGGCAAGAAGGCCGGCGAGTTCTACACGCCGGCTGACGTTGTCCGAACGCTGGTCGAGATCGTGGACCCGCGGCCGCACATGAGCGTCTACGACCCCACTTGTGGCTCCGGCGGCATGCTGATCCAGACGCGGGACTACGTCCGCGAATGCGGCGGCGATCCGCGCGACCTCTCGCTCTTCGGCCAGGAGAGCATTGGCACCACCTGGTCCATCTGCAAGATGAACATGCTGCTTCACGGCATCGCGCATGCGGACATTCGCCAGGAGGACACTATCCGCCGGCCGCAGCACAAGGACGAATCGAACGAACTTAAGCGCTACGACCGCGTATTGGCCAATCCGCCGTTCAGCCAAAACTATATCAGGAAGGACATCGAATACCCCGGCCGCTTCGCGGTGTGGTTGCCGGAAAAAGGCAAGAAGGCCGACCTGATGTTCGTGCAGCACATGGTCGCCGTGCTCAGGGCCGACGGCAAGATGGCCACCATCATGCCGCACGGCGTCCTCTTCCGCGGTGGGGAGGAGAAGGAGGCACGCAGGCATTTCCTTGAGCGCGGCTGGCTTGAAGCCATCATTGGCTTGCCGGCAGGGCTCTTCTACGGGACCGGCATCCCGGCCTGCGTGCTGGTGATGAACAAGAAGGACGCCACCACCCGCAAGCATGTGCTGTTCATCAACGCCGACCGCGAATACCGGGAAGGCAAATCCCAGAACTTTTTGCGACCGGAAGACATATCGAAAATCGTCCACGCCTATCGCGAGGCGAGAGACGTTCCGGGGTACGCGCGCCGGGTACCCGTAACGGAGATCGCGAGCGAGGACTACAACTGCAACATTCGCCGCTACGTGGACAACGCGCCGCCACCCGAGCCGCACGACGTCCGCGCCCATCTGCACGGCGGCGTGCCGCTAACCGAGATCGAAGCGCTATCGCATTTCTGGAAGAATTACGCAGGCCTGCGCGAGCGGATATTCGTGCCGCGAGCGAACGATCCGACCTATGTCGATTTCTCGCCCAACGTCAGTGATCGGCGCGCGCTCACGGGCTTGGTGAAGAGCGATCCGGGGTTAGCCAAGGCCCATACCCGATTCCTTCAGACTCTGGAGGCTTGGTGGAAGGAGACTCTGCCCGCTATCGAAGGGTTGGCTCCTAAGAACGGCAAACGCGGGAACGTTTACGACTTACGCCGCCAACTGTTGGAGAGCATTGCCGTAACGTTTGCCAAGCAGAGGTTGTTGACTGACCATCAGGTGCGCGGTGCATTTGCACACTACGTGGACGACCTCAAGGCGGATTTGAAATCCGTTGCTGCCAGCGGATGGGGGCCGGAGTTGATTCCCGAGAGCGATATTCTCGAAAGCCAGTTTCCACAACTGGTGGCCGAGATGGAGCAAAAGCGTGTCCGGCTGGCCGCGCTATCTGCCTTGTTCGCGGCTGCAGACGAAGAGCACTATGAAGACAGCGACGAGACCGGTCTGCTTCCCAGCGAGGAGATCAAGGCGCTGAAGGCCGAGCTAAAGGAGGCAAAAGCGCAAGCCAAGCTCGCCAAAAAGGAGGGGAGCAGGGGCGATTGGGAATCGTACACGACAGACGCGGCTGGAATCGAAAGGCGCTTGGCTTGTCACAAGGCGCTTGACGACGAAGCCAGGCAGTTGAAAAGTGACCTGCGAACAAACGAGAAGAAGCAAGAGGAACTTGCCGCCGCCGCGCGGGAGCAGATCGACCGCGACGAAGCCCGCTGTGTGATCCTCGACCGACTGCACCGGCTGCTTGTGAAAACGTACCACGGGTACCTTCGCGCCGATGAGCGCGAGTGTGTGATGGCATTGGAGAATCTGTACGCCAAGTACGCCGTGACTGCGCGGACCATTGAATCCAAACGGCACGCCGGTGCGACTAAGATGAACACGTTCTTATCGGAATTAGGCTATGAGTAAGAGCGGGGCGTCAGATCACACAACGCCTGAACACGACGTGATTGGAGCGCCCACGAGCGAGCCATGCCGTACTCCGATTCCTGAGAATTGGGATGTTCTGAGAATTGGCGAGATGTTCTCAAGACGAATAGAGCGGGGCCGCGAGGGCCTGCCTGTCATGTCAATAACAATGACCCAAGGTCTGGTGGAGCGGGATTCCGTTGAGCGCCGAGTCGAAACTAATCTATCGCCCGAAGCCCATCTCCTTGTTCGTGCTGGAGACTTGGCTTATAACATGATGAGGATGTGGCAAGGGGTGCTTGGCAGGGGTAGATTCGACTGCCTGGTGAGCCCGGCCTACATTGTTCTACAACCTAAGGAAAGAGTAGATCCCGAGTTCGCTGAGTATCTGTTTTCCACCAGAACTGCGATCGCGGCGTTCAAACGCCTGTCTTACGGTGTTGTTGATGACCGCCTGCGGCTCTATTACCGCGACCTCGTCCGAATTTCGTTCGCCCTTCCGCGCGGGCGGCAGGAACAGCACCGGATTGCCGAAATCCTCTCGACACTCGACGAGACCATTGCTCAAACGGAGGCGTTGATTGCGAAGTATCAGCAGATAAAAGCAGGGCTGATGCAGGAGTTTTTCACTCGCGGCATCACCCCAGACGGTCGCCTCCGCCCGACACGCACTCGGTGCCCCCACCTATTCAAGGAATCCCGTTTTGGCTGGATTCCACAGGAGTGGGGAGTCTCTGACGTGAGAAACCGCGGCTCTGTTCAACTCGGCAGACAACGGAGCCCCGATCAGTTTAGCGGTATATGGACGACACCTTATCTCCGCGTCGCAAACGTATTTGATGGCTTCATCAACTACCGCGACGTCCTCACAATGGATTTCACGCCGGACGAGCGAAAGACGTTTGGAATCAAACGCGGCGACATCCTCCTCAATGAAGGGCAAAGCCTAGAACTCGTCGGCAGAAGCGCCCTTTTCGATGGGCCAGATGACACTTTTTGCTTTCAGAATACGCTAGTGCGATTTCGTTGCTTTAGCAGGCAACATCCGCTCTTCTATCAGTTTCTCTTCAAGTGGTTTCTGGATTCTGGCTTCTTTATGCGCATAGCGAAACAGACCACATCCGTGGCACACCTTGGCGCTGATCGCTTTGCTAGGATGCCTTGTCCTTCTGTGCCGTACGAAGAGCAATGTCGGATAGCGGAACGCCTTTCCGCGATTGAGATTATGCGCGATATCGAAACCCTCCAACTGGCGAAGTTGCGCTGCCTAAGAGACGGCCTCATGCACGATCTCCTAACCGGCCGAGTGCGCGTCCAGGTCGACAAATCGGAGGAAGTCCCCGCGTGATGCCAGCCGGACTCCAAGCGAAATTGGACGAACTCCTTCGGCTGCCCGCCGAGACTGAATGGGTCGAGTTTAAGCACAATAACGAGAACCCTCAGGAAATCGGCGAGTACCTTTCCGCAATTTCCAACGGTTCGGCGCTACACGGCAGGCGAACCGGCTACTTGGTATGGGGCATCGAAGACAGCACGCACGCCGTCCTGGGCACGACATTCCGGCCGAAACTGGCCAAGAAGGGAAACGAGAATCTGGAGAGCTGGCTCCTGCACCAACTGAGCCCACGGATTGACTTCACGATTCACGAACTCGAACGCAACGGCAAGCCTGTCGTCCTCTTCGCCGTTCAGGCATCCAACTCGGCCCCGGTCCGCTTCGGCGGCGAAGCCTACATTCGCGTCGGCAGCTACAAGAAAAAGCTGAAGGACTTCCCAGAGAAAGAGCGGCGGCTCTGGCAGATCCTCTCGGAGTCGCCGGAAGATTGGTCGGTGCAGGTCGTCGATGGCGCACCGCTCGCGGATCTCGATCCGGACGCCGTCGTTTTTGCGCGCGCCCAATACCGGCAGAAGCACCCACACCAAGCTTCGGAGGTTGATGCCTGGGACGATGCCACCTTTCTGAATAAGGCCAAGGTTTGTGTTGGTGGCAGGGTGACGCGCACGGCACTGCTGCTCTTGGGAAAGCCGGAGTCGGCACATCGTCTCTCGCCGGCACAGGCGCAGATCACATGGGTTCTGCGAGATGAGCAGAAGCAGGAGAAGGACTATCAGCACTTCGATTTACCTCTGCTCCTGGCTGGCGACAAGGTGCTTCAGAAGATTCGTAATCTCACGATCCGCCACCTGCCCAGCGGAACGCTGTTCCCGCACGAGGTGACGCAATACGACCCGTGGGTGATGCGCGAAATGCTGCACAACTGTATTGCCCACCAGGACTACACTATGGGTGGGCGCATCAACGTGGTGGAAACGCCAGACACGCTCCTATTCACGAATCTGGGCTCCTTCATCCCCGGCACCGTGGAGGAGATGATCCAGAGCGACGCGCCGCCGGAGATCTACCGGAATCCGTTTCTGGCGCAGGCGATGGTGAATCTCAACATGATCGACACCATCGGCAGCGGCATCAAACGAATGTTCACGCGCCAGCGTGAGCGCAGTTTCCCCATGCCGGATTACGAGTTGGACGATCCGCAGAAGGTGGTAGTTCGGCTGACCGGGCAGGTGCTGAACGAAAACTACACTCAGTTGCTACTAAGCGAAACTGAACTGGATCTGATGGACGTAATCGCGCTGGACAAGGTGCAGAAGGACCGGCTACTCGACGAGGAGTCCTTCAAGAGGTTGAAGGCGCGGAAGCTGATCGAAGGCCGCCGGCCGAACCTGTTCGTGTCGGCGAAGATCGCAGCGGCGACCGGCGACAAGGCGGCCTACATCAAGAACCGGGCGTTCGACAAGCAACACTACAAGGATATGGTGGTGGCGTACCTGGGGAAGTTCGGCGACGCGCCGCGGACGGAACTGGACGAATTGCTGCTGGGAAAGCTCTCGGATGCGCTGGACGGGAAGCAGAAGAAGGCCTTCGTCACCAACCTTCTACAGGAAATGAAAGTGGAAGGCTTGATCTTGCCCGACGGGGCGACTCGTTGGGCGCGGTGGCGTCTATCTAAACCGCCGGCAGAAGGAGACGGTTCGAGGTGACTCTAGATAGAGAATGCCGCCGCGAAACTCGCAAAGCATTGATTCTAAGGGAGGTTTCTCTATATAGCGTTCTGGAGATTTCTCGAATTTAGACAGAGAATTATGCATAGCGCCCATGTCTGAATACCTCCATGTCGAAAGGCCATTCCTTGACCAGCTTGGCGCGCTTGGCTGGACAGTGGTGGACCAGGGCCATGGCATCATCCCGTCGGAGCCGGCCGCCAGTTTGCGAGTGAGTTTTCGCGAGTGGCTGCTGCCGGAGGTGTTTCGCAATGCCGTCCGCGGAATCAATCGGAGTGCGGGCGGGCAGGAATGGCTGACGGAGCGGCAACTGGAGGACCTGCGGGATCAACTGATCCGGCACCCCAGCCGAACGCTGCTCGAAGCGAACGAGGCAGTCCAAAGGCTCCTGTTCAAAACCCAGGTGGACGTGAACGAGGTTACCGGCGAGCCCGACCCGGTTGTGCAGCTCATCGATTTCGCACACCCGGAGCGAAACGTGTTCCACGCCATCAATCAGTTCCGAATCGACACGCCGGGCTGCGTGAAGAATTGCATCATTCCGGACATCGTGCTTTTCGTCAACGGCATCCCCCTGATGGTGGTGGAGGCAAAGATTGGCGACCCGAACACGGCAAACCCCATCTATGAAGCCTTCGTGCAGTTACTTCGCTACCGGAACGCCCGGCCGGAAACGAAGGCTGCTGGCCTCCGTGAGGGTGAACCGCGCCTCTTCTGTTCCAACCTGCTGCTGGTTCGTACCTGCGGCGAGAAGGCCGAATTCGGCACGATTACCTCAGGCCACGAGCACTTCTACGCCTGGCAAGACATCTGGCCGGAGAGTCGCCGTGCGTACACGCCACCGCTCGGCACCGAGCGTGAACAGGAGCGTATGATTCAGGGCCTCCTGGCGCCCGATACGCTGCTCGATGTGTTGCGAACCTGCGCCGTTTTCATGGATACCGATTCCGGGAAGCGCGTGAAAGTCGTCTGCCGATACCAGCAGTACCGCGCCGCCCGAAGGATCGTCGAACGGCTGCGGGCAGGGAAAACGCCTCAGGAACGATCGGGTGTGGTCTGGCATACCCAGTGGTCCGGCAAGTCGCTGACTATGGTATTTGTGGCGCGGCTGTTGCGTGCATCGAGTGACCTGTCGGACTTCAAAATCGTGCTGGTCAATGACCGGATCGACCTTGAGGAGCAGCTGGCCGCAACTGCGCGGCTGATCGGCGGCAAGGTCAATGTAATTGAAAGCACGAGCGCCCTGCGACTGCATCTCGGCAGCGGAGCTTCGGATGTGAACATGGTGATGGTGCACAAGTTCATGGAGCGCGCCGAAGAACTACCTGCGGCGCTCAAGGAGGCCCTGGGGAACTTCGGGAAGCCGCCTTCGGCCGGGAACTTCGGGGTTGTCAATGAGTCGCCGCGAATCCTGCTCATGATCGACGAAGCACACAGGACGCAAAGTTCGGACCTCGGCGACAATCTCTTCGAAGCGTTTCCGAACGCGACGCGGATTGCGTTCACCGGGACGCCGCTGATCACGGAGCAGCACGGCACGAAACGAACCGTGAAACGCTTCGGCGAATACATCGACACCTACAAGTTGATGGACTCCGTCCGCGATGGGGCCACGCTGCAGATCCTTTATGAAGGACGAACGGCGGACACGGCGCTCAAGGACAAGCACGGGTTTGATACCAAATTCGAGGATCTGTTCCGTGAACGAACGGACGCCGAACTGGCGGCGATCAAGAAGAAGTACGGGGCCAGCGGCGACATTCTGGAAGCCGAGAAACGCATCGGGGCTATTGCGCGCGATCTGGTGGACCACTACATCGATAACATCCTTCCGGACGGGTTCAAGGCACAGGTGGTGTGCCACTCCAAACTGGCCGCGATCCGTTACCAGAAGGCAATTCGCGAAGCGCTCGCCGAACGGCTGGATCGTGAACGGCTGAGGCAGAAGCCGGACGCGGAGCTAATCCGGCGGATCGCGTTTTTGAAGGCGGTCGTGGTAGTATCCTCGGACGCAACCAATGAGCTTGCGCAGATTACCGAGGCGCGCAAGGAAGCCAAACGCTGGAACGCTGTTGCCAACTTCTGCAAACCGTTCGATTTCGTCGATCCGGAGAAGACGCTAACCGGGATCGCTTTCCTGGTGGTGTGCGATATGCTGCTGACCGGCTTTGACGCGCCCGTCGAGCAGGTGATGTATATCGACAAGCGCCTGTACGAGCATAATCTTCTGCAGGCCGTTGCCCGAGTGAATCGGGTGGCGACGGGCAAACAGCGCGGCTTCATTGTCGACTACATCGGATTGGCAAATCACCTCGGCTCCGCCCTGGCGATCTACACAGAGGAAGACGCCCAGGACATCCGGCAGGGGCTGAAGAGCATCCTCACCGAGCTTCCGATTTTGGAGGAGCGCTATCAACGGCTCTTGCAGCACTTTCGCGCCGGCGGAGTCGCCGACATTGAAGCATTCGTGACTGGGGCACTTCCCAATGCGCGAGCAGAAGTCGTGGTTCTCCATGCTGCTGTCGGCGCGATGAAGGAAATCAAGCCTCGAGCCGATTTCGAAATCTACCTCAAGAAGTTTTTGCAGAGCCTAAATCTGATCCTGCCCCACGAATCAGCGCATCGTTACCGTGGGCCGGCACGGCGCTTCGGCTACCTGCTGCGCATGGTCAAAGAACGGTACAAAGATGACTCCCTCAACATCGCCGATGCCGGTGAGAAAGTGAAGGCGCTAATCAACGAGCACCTCATCGATTTGGGCATCAATCCACGGATTCCGCCTATCGAACTACTTTCACCCGATTTCATGGAGCACCTGGAGAAGCACTCGGGTGGCGATCCCGAAGGCAAGGCCAGCGAGATGGAACATGCCATACGCAAGCACTGCACGGTACATTTTGACGAGGATCCTGCTTTTTACACACGGCTCAGCGACAAACTGGAGAGGCTCATTCAGGAGCACAAAGAGAACTGGGACGTGCTGGCACAGGGCTATGAAGCCCTGCGGCGGGAGGCCGAGGCCGGCCGCACCGATACGGTAGAGGGCCTCACGCGCGAGGCCTCAACGTTCTATGCCTACGTTGTCCAGTTAGCGTTCAACGGTGGCGCAGTTCCCATCGAACACCACCAAAGGCTGAAGGAGCTGATGGCCCGAATCGTCGAAGTCTTGCAGGACACCATAGGTATCATTGACTGCTGGAAGAAACCCATAGAAGTGAAGAGGCTCCGCGGGAACATCGATACCGAGATCCTGCTTGCAGAAATTCCGGAGCTTGCGGACCGCCACGAGCGAATCGCCGTGGAAATTGTCAAACTGGCCGAAAAGAGGCATTGTGAGCTGACGCGATGACTCGTGCTTCTGGGAGCGACATCAACTACGAGGTTGTGCGCAGCCGCCGCCGGACTGCCGACATCGTGATCGAGCGCGACGGGCGCGTCCTGGTCCGCGCCCCGGAAGAGACCCCCTCGGAGAAGATAGAGGACATCGTCGCCAGCAAGCGGTATTGGATCTACAAGAACCTAGCAGAATGGCGTGATCTCAACGCAACCCGAGTGTTGCGAGAGTATCGAAACGGCGAGGGCTTCTTGTACTTGGGCCGATCATACCGGCTGCTGCTCGTCGCCAACCAGGACGAGCCGCTGCTTCTGAAGGGCGGACGGTTTTGCCTGCGCCGCGACCTCGTTGACCGAGGGGAGATACCCGCCGCTCAAGCGGCATTCAGGGGCTACTACATTGCGAACGGAATGAAGCGCATCAATTGCCGGCTGGAGTACTTTGCGCCGAAAGTGGGGGTGGTGCCGCGAGGAATCGATGTTCGCGAGCTCGGCCACCGGTGGGCGGCATGTTCACCGAAGGGAAACCTAGCTTTCCACTGGAAATGCATGATGGCTCCTCCGACGATCATCGATTACATCGTCGTTCATGAGCTTTGCCACTTCCATCATTTGGACCATACCGAGGCGTTCTGGAATGAAGTGGACAAGGTGATGCCCCAGTATCGTGAACGAAAAGAATGGTTGCGCAAGAATGGCGCCTCCATGGACGTCTAATGCCAGGCCACTAGAGGATATCTTTCTCTGAGCCGTCGGCGCGGCGGTTCTTGCTTCAGGGAAATCCACATATTCACACACAGAGGGGCTCCTACTACTGGTTTGGTACAGGGCATATAGGATTATATGCCCCTAGATTGCCGACGATTCGCCCCCAGGATGCCGAAGAATACCGCCAAATCCGCCCCTAGTTTGCCGAGGAAAACTCCGTTTTCAACAGCAACCGCCGTGACGGCGCGCCCCTAGAATGCCGAACCGCTGTCAGGTGAAGGGTCCTTTCCGGCCGCCGCCAGGGATACCGAAAAACCCTTGATCGCGCAGCGCCCCTAGAATGCCGAGGGAACTGCGCGGCAATCTCGCGACCCACCTTGCTCCGGGCGGTCGCACCACGACCCGATGCATCCGGCGTCACGGTTCGCCGCTGTTGAGGCGTACAGAGTAGAGGGCACATGGAAAACACATCGAACATCCTGACCATCAAGGAAGTCGCTGAAATCCTGCGCTGTTCGAAGGGCCACGTGCAGAACGTCCTCGTTGGGAAAGTCCGCGGCGTCCCGAGACTGGCACACCTGCGCATGGGCCGCAGGAAGGTGGTAC
>OCTA010001161.1_pt1 | contig 24325 bp, 17 predicted proteins | sample 1538991 | NCBI WGS metagenome assembly OCTA01 (sample SAMEA3539302, study PRJEB22396) | soil metagenome | biome: tundra; feature: field; material: soil | place: USA | collected 2010-05 | depth 0.15 m | reverse complement strand
ATCGCGTCCTCAGCGCTGTAGCCGTAAAGCTGCTCCGCGCCCTGGTTCCAATACTTGACGACAAACGCCGTGTCGGTAGCTATCACGGCCGCGTCAACCTCATCCAGCAGCTCCGCCTGCAACGCGATCTCTCGCTGGGCGCGCATCGCGGACGTGACGTCCCGCACGATGCTCGATGCGCCAACCACAGCGCCGTCCGTGTTGAGGATCGGTGAGACCGACACAGACACATTGACAAGCGAGCCGTCTTTGCACACGCGCTCGGTCCGATAGCGCTCGATCCGCTCACCCGCCAGCACCCGGCGCAGAAGCTCTCGGTCCTCACCAACACGCGAGGGCGGTACCAGCAGACCGACCGGCTGGCCGATCGCTTCCGACGCCGTGTAGCCGTACAACCGCTCGGCCGCGCGATTCCAAACGGTGATCAGCCCCTCGCGATCCTTGCCGAAGATCGCGTCCTGCGACGAATCGACGACCGCCGCCAGTCGCTGATCCCGGTCAACGATGTCGCGTTTGAACAACTTGATCAGCAACGCCACTGCGCCGAACGCACCAACCCAAATAAGGAGACTCTTGGGATCGTCACCCGAGAGCCGCGGCCAAGGAGGGTCTCCAGGGCTGCGATAAATCCAAATTGCCAGCGCGAACACGGTTGCGATCCAGCCGACCTGCACAATCGCCTGGCGGCTGGAGAAGCACCAGATCGCGACCCCGGCAGCTACCAGGTACAGCAGGCTAAAGGGAGCCGCCGCTTCCCCGGCAAACGACGTATAGGCGCCAAGCAACGCCGTACTGATCAGCGAGATCGCCACCAACCACGATCGATGAACGCGACCTGATGCACGTGACAACGCCGCCGCGAACACGGCTCCGCTCAACGCGACCACGATCAGCCCCGGCCTGTTGACAGGACCAACCGGGGCAACGACGAGCCACATGACGGCCAGGCAGGCTCCCGCGAACTGGAGGTAAGCGATCACGCGCGTGAGGAGCGCGGCATCGCTCGGCCGTGAGCCCGACGTTGTCGCGGCGGAAAGCCAACGGCGGCTGTCGTTCACTGGCGATCCCAGATGCTGCGAGTCAGGCATTGACAGCCACTGCCAGCGAATCACAAAACCACAAGCGCTCATGAAGTCGACTCGCGGAGAGGAAACGGGAAAACGAAGCCATATGCAGGTAATCGACACCGCGAACGCGTAACTGTAGTTAACCCTCGCATGTCCGAAAGGAGCGATCGAGCTCGACCAACCCCTCCGGCCGACGACGAACAAGCCTCCGATCCAACACACGCCCGGCTCCTGCCTTGAGCGCAGCGCAAACACCCTGAGCCAACCAACGTGCAGCAGCGACTATGCAGCTGAACTCGGCGCCCACGTACCCCCCGGGAACACGAATGCGGGTCTCGCCTTGCGCACGGGCGGTGTCCCTCCTAATCGCCAGCACCAAGACGCGCCATTGAAGAGCTGACGCGATCGCCCGGGCGCGTCTACCTATGCAGAGCTCGTCGCGAACAGGGCAGCGCCAGCGCGTTCAGCGCAAGGTCCTGAGCACCAAATGTTCGATGAACCAGACACCTGCATCCACGAACATGCAGAACTCTCGGCTGGCTCCGGACCGGGGGCAGCGGACTTCTCCTCCTGGCCGCATTCAGCAGCGTCAGGCGGACCTGCTTTCGCTCGGCCGGAAGCATCTGTACTGAACTGATCAGAGCCCCGAGCCGCGCGGAAACCGAGAAAATCGCTGGCGATTGCTATCGCTTTTGAGCGGGCCCAGAGCTCACGAGCGCTTGGGCGACATAGGAATCGTCCCGATCGGACGCGATCGGCGCCGCAGCGCACGAGCGCGTTCGCCCAGATGCGAGCGCCAGAGTCCAGGCCTCCGGGTCTCCTGCAGGAGATTCGAAGATTGGCTGGCGTCTCATCTGACCCGTTGCGTAGCTTGTGCCTTCACGCGATAGGGACAGCGGCACGAATTTGCTGGACGCCGTGGAGGGAGCTAGCAAGCGTGTGCCTCCGCGTAGGCGCGTGCTCGACGTCGGCCGGCGCACCCCCTGTGCTGCTTCGCCTGGCGGAGGAGCACTCGCCGGAGGCCCGCGGGTCGTCGGCCGTTGCAGCTCGTCCGGACCATGAGCGCCGCCAGGCGTCGCCAGCTCTTGTGCAATCTCCCGGCTGAGCGAGAGCATCGGAGCGATCGACGCGCGTACTGATCCCGTTCGTCCGTCTCGACGGCGAAGCGAGGATCGGCCCGGGTACCTGCTCGGTCACAAGAGCAGAAGCATTGCTGCGCCCTTGTTTCCACGCCCGGATCTGGCGACCGCCAAGGTGGCGAGTCGCTGACTGACACTCGGCCTGGTCAAGGAGAACCTGACCGCCAGCTTCCCTTTGGCGGCGAGAGTCGGCGTCGCCCGTCAGTGGCTGGTCGAGTTGGCATTTGATGGGTGCGGCGTTAGGCTATCTCTGTGGGGCGGACCGGGCGCATGGTTGGCTTTGTGGCGTTGGTGTCGGGTGTGGTGACGCTGGCGGCGGTGACGCTCCCGGTGCTGCATTTCGCGTATCGCAGCGCGATAACCCACTCGATTGTCTCGACGGCCGGGTTGGTGGCGGCGGTTGTGGCTGCGGTTCTCGTGTTGGGGCGGCTTGAGCGCTCCGCGCGGCTGAACGATTTGCTGCTGACGTGCGGGATGTGTCTGTTGGCCTTGTCGAGCGCGTTTCTCGTTCTGGTGCCGGCCGTCGTGGATGCCAGCTCGCGGGTTGTGTTTGATTGGGACGGGCGTATCGACCGACTGCTCGGCGCGTGTCTGGTCGCGTTGGCGGCCGTTGTTCCAGGTCGACGGCTGCAGCGCCCTCCGCTGGCGAAGAGGTTCGCTGTCGTGGGCTGCTTTTCGCTTGCGTTGCCGACGGTGTTGGTGGTGTGGCTGCTGCGCGGCCGGCTGCCGGGGGTTGTGTTGGTCGCGATCGTGCACGCCAACTGGCCTGATCTGGACGCGCCCTGGCCGGTGCTTGCCTCGTCCGCGGTCGTCGCAGTCTTGTTCGCGGTGGCCTCGGTTGGCTTTCTTCGCTACGCGGACCGTCGTGGGGACGAGTTCTTCGCCTGGATCGCGATCGCGTCCGTGCTGGCGGCCTTCTCCAGCATCAACTATCTGCTGTATCCCTCGCGCTCGACCGACTGGGTCTACACCGGCGACGGCTTCCTGCTCTTGTCCTGCGTGGCCCTGATGCTGGGGGCGATACGTGAGATTACGTCCTACTGGCGTTCGGTGGTGCAGGTGCGCGTGCTCGAGGAGCGACGGCGGATCGCGCGCGACCTCCACGACGGCCTCGCGCAGGAGATCGCCTACATCAGCCGCAACCTGCAAGCGCTCGAGCCGCTGGACGCGGAGCGAGGCGAACGTCTCGGACGGTTGCGGCAGGCGACGGAGCGGGCGCAGCTCGAGTCCCGGCGAGCTATCGTCGCGTTGTCGGCCGCGATCGACGAGCCGCTTGACGTTGTGCTCGCGCGCGCCGTAGCCGATGTCGCTGGGCGATTTGGCGCCGAGCTCGAACTCGATCTCGCGTCGGGAGCACGCGCCTCGGCTGCGCGTGCCGAGTCTTTGCTGAGGATCGCCTGCGAGGCGGTCGCAAACGCCGCGCGCCACAGCGGCGGGTCCCGTATAGCGGTAAGCCTCCTACGCACCGGGAGCGGGCTCCGACTGCGGGTTCGCGACCACGGCTGCGGGTTCGATGCGACGGCACCGACATCCGGGTTTGGGCTGATTGCGATGCGCGAGCGAGCCCGGGCAGTCGGTGGGCGGCTGTCGGTCGAGTCGACGCCGGGGCACGGCACCACGGTTGAGGTGGCGATGTGAGCTCGGCCCTCCGAGGCGGACAGCTGCGTGTCCTCATCGCCGACGACCATGCGCCAACCCGCGACGACATCCGGCGTGCGCTCGCGTGCGACGGTGGTTTCACAGTATGCGCAGAGGTAAGTGACGCCGCAGGGGCGGTGAAGTCCGCTCTACGCGAGCATCCTGACATCTGCCTGCTGGACGTGAGAATGCCTGGCAGCGGCGTGGCAGCTGCCTGGGAGATCGCGGCTCGTCTACCGGACACCAAGATCGTGATGCTCACGGTCTCCGACGCCGACGCCGACCTGTTCGCAGCGCTGCACGCCGGCGCACACGGTTACCTCACCAAGACGATCGAGCTTAAGCGGCTCCCGCAAGCCCTGTTCGCAGTGAACGAGGGTCAGGCAGCGATCCAGCCATCGCTCATCCCCCGGATCCTCGAGCGCTTCCGAGCCACGGATCCGCGCCGCCGCCGACTGGCCGCCGACGAGGAGCGGGCCGAGCACCTCACCAGCCGGGAATGGGAGGTGCTCGAGCTGCTGTCACGAGATCGCTCCACGGCAGAGATCGCCCGCCAGCTGTACATCTCCAAGAGCGCGGTTCGCGTCCATATCGCCGCCATCGTGCGCAAGCTCGGCGTAGCCGACAGAGCCGAGGCGATCGCGTCATTCCGCCACCGATCCACACCCCGCTGACTGCCAGAACCTGCCACCCAAGCGGCAGCCGAATCAGATCGCCCCCCGTCTTGGACTGAGCAGTGCTGGACCCGGCTCCCTGTCGCCCCGAAAGGGCGTCGGGTGCTCAGAAATCTGAGCACCCAATCAGGTGACTCGACCGCCGCGACGAACGAAAATAAACCGAGCGGGCGCCTAAGAGTCAAAGGAAGGAGGGGCGCAGATGCCCACATACGTGATCGCGCTGAACGCCTTTTTCATCGCATTGGTAGTCGCCGTGATAGTCGGAGGGCAAGTGTGGAGCATCATGACCCAGCACCGGGTCGGGGGCTACGAGAGTTGCGGGGTCCGTCGGCGTCTGCAGATCACCCTCAGACTGGTACCGGTCGATCCCCCGACGCCCTCAGACACCGTCCAGTATCCGCTCGCCTAGCCCCGTCAATCGGGACCTCTGGCCGGCACCCCGAGCCGGGCATCTCAGAGCACGCGTTCCCGGCTGATCTCGCTTCTCGTCCACCGGTGGATTCGCAGTCACGGCTTCGCGCCTTGACGACGTGGAAGCTCCCCGACGGCCACCCGCTCCGCCTCATCGGCCTACGCGACAGATTCGCTCACTCTGGGCGCGCACAGTCCTCAAGCCTCTGCTCGTAGCCAGGTCCTCGTACCCCTGGCACATCGCCCACGCTGCTCCTCTCGAGGCCGAGCGGGCACCCGCCAACGCGGTTGCGTCCCTTCTCTGATGACGACAAGCAGGCGTGGTCGCTCGCAACCTCGGACGCCATCGCCAGACAGCTGGTTCTCGATCGAAGCAGGAGGGCGGTGGCCGGTGCCGGCGGAGTGCTGGTTTCGTTCCGAAGCAGCTGTCTCAGGACGTCAGAATCGCCGTCTCGACTCTTCCGCTCGGCTGGAGAGCGGCAGTCCGTCGAGCAACATAACGGGCTCCTCTTGCTCGTCCCAAGCATCGGTGACGATGCGGCGACCTAGCACTCCTGCGTTCCCGCCGGAGCAGGAGCTTCAGCTCGCGGGAGCCGCTGCGCCGACCACGATGTCGGTCCCGAGATCGTCAGCAAACAGTCTGAGCTGTGCGAGTCTATTCGCACCACCCCAAACGAAAGGAACCAGGATGTGGAGGATAGGAGTCGCACTCGCCGGCGCCGCGACACTCGCGCTCTCGGGAACAGCGCTCGCGGCGACCGGCCAGCAGATAAGCGTCAACGGCACCGGCAGCGCGTCCGTGCCAGACGGGGCCACCAACGGTCAGCAGCACGCCGCTTACGACCAGGCGCTCACCGCTGCGATCAGCGACGCCCAAACGAAGGCGCAGATGGTCGCGCAGCAGCTCTCGCTGACGCTCGGCCCGGTGCAGACCTTCACCGAGCAGAGTGACGACTACCTCGGCTACTGCGGCGTCGGATTCCCCCCTGGAACCGCGGTGCCCGGCGTGTCGGGTAGCGCGACCGGCCAGCTGACGCCGATCCCGCCAAAGCCCAAGAAGCACAAGACCAAGCCGAAGGCCCACAAGGCACAGAGCAGCGAAAATACCTGCCAGCTCGAGGCCGACGTGACGGTGGTTTACTCGGCCAGCTGAACGGCGATCTCCGCATCGGCGGCATCCGAGTCGGCGGCGCCGAAGCTCGCGCTGCGGGCGATGAACCTGCCTGCGCCACGGGCGGCGCACTGCGGCGCCGCTCGCGCGCCGATGCGCCGCCCTCGCGGCGATCAGCAAGTAGCCGGCCCAACATACTCCACACTGCCGCTTTGCGGTGGATTGCAAGCGCGTCGGCGGACGCCGCTCGCGCTCCTGGATCGGAGGCGCAGCAGCTGTCCGGCGTGGCGGCCCGCGGAGTGCTGCTCTCCACCGGAGCGGGAGCGCTGGTGGGCCGATTCGGGCGTCCGTGGCTCCCGCGTTGGAACGCATCCATCAGCGTCCGAGCTCGCACGGGCGACACGCTCGCATTCGCAGGGGGAGCGGCAGCGCCGATGTGGACGGATCTGTTGCGCAACGGACGACCAGCAGCCGTCCCGACCGGCCGATCACCAGACCGCTGGTCCGCCCCGGCGATGCAGCAGTCACGCGCCGCTGTGCTGCTCCTGAGCAAGGGCAGCAGCCACGAGCGCCCCGCCGCGGACAGCTCCTCCGGGCTAAAACCCAGCAGCGTCCAGACTCGCGGCCGTAACACGACTGCTTCGCCAAGCGAAGCAACAGCGGCGGCGTACGGGTGCGCCGGCCGACGTCGAGCACCCGCCTACGCGGCGGTGGACGCTTGCTAGCTCGCTCAGCGGCGTCCAGCAAATTCGTGCCGCTGTCCCTATCGCGTGAAGGGAGCCGCCATCGTCGTTGCCGTCGAGACAGCCGCTTTGCCGCTCGACGAGTCGTGCCGGCAGACGACCGCTTCTGCGCGCGGCGGACTGAAAGCGGCCATCAGCGCTGAGAACCGGTGCAGCGGCGGAGCAGCCACCCGCGGGATAGCCGGGCCGACTGCTGGTTCCGTCTGGGGGCCAGGTCGAGGTCGCCGCGGACCCCCGCCTTCGACCCGAGCGGTTGCTGGAAGCACACGGGATGGCGCGCGTCTCGATTCCGCGCGAGGCAGGTGCACCAGCGGCGACGCCAAGGTGCTGCTTGGGCGGGAACAGCAGGTGTCGCGGCACCCGGTTCGTCGAGCTGCTGCTCGTGCTCAAGGGCGGTGGCGACAAGCGACCTTTCCGCACGCCAACGGGACCGGCTGCCACCGTCCTCAGTATGTGAACCTGCACGCGGCCGCGGCCTGCTTGAACACTGGCGATCCGGTGTTGATCGTGTTCGGGATCGCGAGGAAAACTCCGTCGCTGCCATGCGCCTGCGAGGCGGCCGGGTTGGACGGGCGCGAGAACGTTGGATCGGGAAAGCCAGACACGCCGTGTCGCCGCATGCACTCCGAGAGCTGGAGCGCTTGAGCCTTCCGCTGCGCCGAGGCGTGGGTGCCAACAGGGCCGCCGCCTGGCAGCAGCTTGGCGCATACCCGTAGGGCGGACTGGAACGCCGGCGACTGCGGGTTGATGGTGGAGCCGATCGGGATCAGGACCCCGGCGACGCTCGAGTCGGGCAAGTTCGGCACCCCGTGCGAGCGCATGCAGTCCGTGAATTTGAGCTCCTGCGCAGCAGCGCTCGAGCCGCCCGCGCTACGCGACGCGCTCGAAGACCCGCAAGCGGTGATCGCTACCGCAGATGCGATCACGGCGAGCACGCTCACGGAGCTGTGGCGATGGCCGCTGGGGGGGTTCGGTGTTCCGCGCCTGACGCATATCGAAGTCCTTCCACCTCGGTTTGTAGACGACGATCAGTAACCGGGAGGTAACGCCGTTATGCCAGCGTTATCCGAGATGGGCCGAGAGGTGAACGGCGCCGGCGGGCGGCCCGATCAACGATTCGAGGAGACGCACCCGCCGTCGTGAACGGTCAGCGATCCCGGGATGCGCCAGCGCAGGGATTCTGCCGCGTGGCTCGCGACCTGCTCCTCGCCCAGACTCGCGTCTCGAGTTCGCGCAAAGTCACTGCTCGCTCACCGTGGGAAACGGTCCCCGCGGCCGAACTCGAGCCGGCGCCCGGCGGCCGGAAACAGCTGTCCATGACCGGCCACCTCACGCACCTCCTTCGCCGCTCGAGCGGCGCTCGGCGGCGACTGCCGCTTCGGGTCGGCCAACGGCAGAAGCGGTCGTCTGGGCGGGCGGCTCGAAGAGCGGCAATGGGGAAGTCTCGCCGACGGAGAGCGGAGACAGCCGCTTTCGCCAACGTGCTTGCAGCCATGCCCGGGTCGTGGCTAGCAGTCCGTTGGGCCCTGCTCGTGGCGAGGAACAGGGCGCTCCGTGCGATGCGGCGTGAGTCCCGCTCTCGCGTCAGCGCGGGTACATTCGCGCCACTTAGCGGCGATGCTCGGCGTGCTCGGTATGCACCAAGAGCGAGCGCCAGGTCGGAGCGGCGCGCGTGATCGCAATGCCGACTGAGCAGCAGCCAGCGGGATGCGGCCGCCGACTGCTGGTCGTCGTCCGTGGCGAGAGTGACGCCGAGGCGAACGGACGCTTCCGCAATGCCTGGTGATGCAGCAGCCAGCGGCGGAGCGACGCGCATTGCTTCTCGCCGGCCGTCAGGAAGGCGCCAGCGGGGCCCCGGACTTGTTGAGCCGCGGTGCTGAACTCGCCCAATGCTTCCGACCGCTTCCCGCCGCCGGCTGGCGGTCGGCGCGCGCACGAGGACGAGCGCGCTTCGGGCTGTTGCTAGCGCTAGCGGTGCGAGGGGGTCGAGCATGGGTCGCCGGCACGCGAACTGCCGCGGACACATGGGCTGGTCTACGGCTGCGCGCCGACGAGCGCATTGTCAGCGACCGCGGGCGACCTCTCCAAGGCGACGACCAGGTTGCGGCCCTCGGCCTTGGCGCGGTACATGGCGTCATCGGCAGCCTTGTAGAGCAGCGGGAAGTCGATCTCCTCGCCGGTGGCGGCGCTGACGCCGAAGGACGCGGTGACTCGCAGGCCGCCCGGGCGACTGGCCTCCACCGCGGCACGCAGGCTCTGTGCGATCTCGAGTCCGTGGGGCAGGTCGATCCCGGGCAGCAGGACGAGGAACTCCTCGCCTCCGAGCCGGTAGAAGAGCTCGAAGGAGCGCAGCGACTGGCGCATCTCGTAGCTGACCTCGCGCAGCACCGCGTCGCCGCGCTCGTGGCCATGGTCGTCGTTGACGCGCTTGAAGTGGTCGAGGTCGCACATGATCAGGCACACAGGCCTGTTCAGGAAACGGGCCTGCTCGCCAACCTCGGCGAAGCGCGCTCCGAGTCCGTTGCGGTTGAGCAGCCCGGTCAACGGATCGAGGACCGACTCGCTGCGAAACTGCAGCTCGGCGTCCATCAATGCGGTGGTCACCGCGGTCACGGCTATCAGCAGCACGAACACGGCGATCATGATGAGCGGATGGTCGATGCCGTGCTGGACACCGCCTATGAACGCGACCACGAGGGCGGTCAGCGCGGCACAGCCCGCGATCGCCCACACGACCTGCGCACGGAAGCGCATGGCCGCCACGGCCACGGGGATCAACAGCAACGCGAGGAGGGGGCTCACCGCGCCGCCCGTCAGCGCCGCTGAGGCACCCAATAGCCACAGGATCAGCAGCAGGCTGGCGGCCACCACTCGCTCGGGGCGCATCGCCCGCTGGATGCGCCACTCGAGCGTCCCCAGATTCGCGATAGCGACGGCGAACAGCGCGAGGGCCCACCACCCCACCTCGCCGGTCGCCGCGAGCGCGATCGTTCGCGCCCGCACGACGCGCGGGCCCATGTCGAGCGTGCGCGCGCGATGCTCTTCGGTCGGGCACAGCCAGCCCAGGCCGTGCGGTGCGTCGCTGCAACGCTGGAGTCCTGGCTGGGGCACCTTGTGGCTCACTCGGGGCTGGTGTGGCGCATTGGCGAAAGCGCCACGCACCTACCCATCCGGTATCGACGCGTTCGGCCCAGAGCTTGATCGCGACATGTCTACTCGCCGCCTTCCAACTTGTGTGGCTGTCAACCCCGGGCGCGTGGAGCGGCTGGGGGCGGTCCTGCTCGAGCTGGGACCGGCAGCGCAGCAGCGGGCCGTGCAAGCCCGGCATCGGCGAGCCCGATTGCGCTCGAGGCGCTCGGCTGCGCGTCGCCGGTCGCTAACCCAGTCATAGCGAGAACTCATGGTCTGCACTTGCTGTGGGTTGGCCGCGTCGCGTGTTTGCGGCGTTCTACGGTCCTGGAGTGGCGGGGACGAGCCGAAACATCGCCTTGTAGTGGACGATTTGCGCTCTGATTTGCGTTCGGGTTTCTCGTCGGGCGAGGAGCTCGAGAGCCTGTGCATGCGGAACCTGCTCGCGAATGCCGAGGACAAGATCTTCTTCAAGGACCGGGAGAGCAGGTTTCTGTTCGTCAGCGCGGGCTTTCTTGCCGCGCTCGATCGGGAACGATCGCTTGATTGGCTCGTAGGCAAGACGGACTTCGACATCTTCAGCGAGCCGCACGCGGCCGCCGCATTTGCAGACGAGCAGCGGGTGATCGAGACCGGTGAGGCGATGGCCGCCAAGGTCGAGCGAGAGACGTTCTATGAGCGCCCCGACGCGTGGGTCTCGACAACGAAGATGCCGCTGCGCGACGAGCGGGGGAACATCGTGGGCACCTGGGGGATCGCCCGCGACGTCACCGAGCGCGAGCGCGCCGAGGCTGAACGGGCGCGCCTGGCGGCGATCGTCGAGTTCTCGCAGGACGCGATCATCGCCAAGGATCGTGACGGGCTGATAAGTGTCTGGAATCCGGGGGCAGAGCGGTTGTACGGCTACCCGGCGTCTGAGGCGATCGGTCAGCCGATCAGCCTGTTGATCCCGCCTGCGCATCGCGGTGAGGATCGGGAGATTCTGAGCCGTGTGCTGGCGGGCGAGCGGCTCGAGCACTATCGGACCGAGCGGGTATGCAAGGACGGGTCCGTCGTGAATGTCTCGCTGTCGGTCTCAGCGATCCGCGACGTCGACGGGCAGGTGATCGGCGTGTCGAGCATCGCGCGCGACGTGACATCCTCGGTCCTCGCGCAGGAACGGATCGCGCTGCAGGCGCAACTGCTCGACGAGGTCGACGCAGCCGTGATAGTGACCGACGCTGAGGGCGTGATTTGCTACTGGAACAACGGCGCGCGGCGCCTCTACGGCTACGCCACTGAGGAAACCGCCGGTCACCGACTCTTCGATTTGATAATGCCAGAGGAGAGCCACGCCGAGGCGCTAAGCCTTCGCCGCGGTGCGCGAGCCGGCCGACCGCTCGTAGGGGAGCTCGATGTGCGCGACAAGCAGGGGCGGGTGTTTCCGGTCTACTTCCGTCTCCGCGGAGTTCTGCTCCACGGGGCTGGTGAAGCATCGGCGGGCACGATCAGCGTCTCGATCGACATCAGCGCGCGCCGGAAGGCCGAGGAGGCGCTCCGCCGCCACGCCGAGCAGCAGGAGGAGATCGCCAACCTCGGGCGGCTCGCCCTAACGGGCGACCCGTTAGACAAGCTCCTTGACTACGCCGTCCGGACCGCGTCGCGGATCCTGTCGGCTGACTGCGCTTGGGTTGTTGAGCGTCTCCCCGACGCCTCGGACTTCGTCGTCAGAGCGGCGGTTGGATGGCCTTCCGAGCGTAAGGGTGAGCGCGTCGCAGGCGAGCCGTCATCGATTTGGGAGCATGCGGTTGCGTCGCGCGCGCCGATTGTCGTGCAGGACTGGGATCAGGAGCGGCGCGTCACGCGTCCAAGCCAACTGCTGGCCCGCGGCCTGCGCAGCAGCGTCGCTGTGCGGATCGGCGACCCGGGCTCTCCGTTCGGAGTCCTCGCGATCCATTACACCCAACCCCGGGCCGTGCCAGCGGACTGTGTCCCGTTCCTCGAAGCGCTCGCGAACGTGCTGGCCGAGACGATCGCGAGCCGAGACGCGCAGGAGACGATCCGCCTGCAGGCGCTACATGACGGACTGACCGGGCTTCCCAACCGCACCCTGTTTCTCGACCGTGTCGCCCACGCGCTGGCTCGGAATGATCGGCGCCGCCGGCGGCTGGCTGTCTTCCTCATCGACGTCGACCGCTTCAACCTGGTCAACGACAGCCTCGGTCACGATGCAGGCGATGAGCTTCTGCGCCTCCTAGCGCCCCGGTTTGCGGGCGCGATCCGCGAAGGCGACACGCTTGCGCGCCTCGGCGGCGACCAGTTCGCCGTGCTGTGCGAGCAGCTCCCCTCCGAGGTGGCCGCCATCCACATCGCCAACCAGCTGACGAGCTCGCTCGCGCAACCAATCGTGGTACGCGGCGAGGAGCGCGTGCTGAGCGCAAGCATCGGGATCGCGCTCAGCTCCGGCGAGTCCACAGCCACAGAGCTGCTTCGCGACGTCGACGCAGCGATGTACCACGCCAAGAAAGCCGGCGGGCGTCGGTTCGAGCTGTTCGACCAGAACATGCGCGACCGCGTCCTTGGCCGCGTTCGGACCGAGTCGGCGCTTCGCGCCGCGCTCGACAACGAGCAGGAGATCCACGTCCAATACCAGCCGCTCGTATCCCTGAAGACCGGCCGGATCGTTGGCGCCGAAGCCCTCGCTCGCTGGCGGCACCCCGACTGGGGGCCGGTATCACCGATCGAGTTCATACCGGTCGCCGAGGACAGCGGACTGATTCACGAACTCGGCACGAAAGTCATCCGCCGAGCAGCCCACGAGTGCGCCGCCTGGCAACACATTCCGGACTTCGCCGGGATCGCGGTCAACGTCTCAACACGACAACTAGTCGAAACCGACGAGGTGCTAACGCTGCTAAGCGAGGCGATCGCTGCGGCGGGCATCCCACCGGGCTTCCTGACAGTCGAGGTTACCGAGAGCGTCCTGATCGAGCAGCTCGAGGCCGCGCAAGCCGCTCTCAACTCCATCAGGGATCTCGGCGTGCACCTGTCGCTCGACGATTTTGGTACCGGCTACAGCTCGCTGAGCTACCTGCGCGACCTACCGTTGGACGTCGTCAAGATCGATCGAGCGCTGATCAGAAGCATCGTCGACACTCCGCGAGCCGCCGACATCCCCGCGGCGATCATCCACATGGCTCACTCGCTCGATCTGAAGGTAATCGCCGAGGGCATCGAAACCCTCGAACAGGCCGCACGACTCCAACAACTCAGCTGCGACATAGCCCAGGGCTTCTACTTCGCAAAGCCAATGGCGCCCGCACAACTCACCGCGCTGCTCCAACACCAACCCGACTGGCTGCCCCAATCAGCGAAACAACCGGTAGGCGCACAGCCAAGACAACAACCCGCTCGCACAACACGCCGCCCAGCAAGACATCGCCGGAAGCCGAGTCCCTCCTCGCAACCCGCTGAACGCACGAAGAACACGCGATACGACTCCCGAGAATAGCTCGAGCCTCCTCCCGCATGCCAAGAGATCCGCGAGGCTCCGCTCGCACGCTCCGCTCACTTTCGTCGAGACCGACACTCGCAACGCGCTGGCGCTTGCTCAGTCCGATGGCTCTGCAAGCGCGCCCAACAAGGCCGGCATTTTCGTGATCTTCCACAACGAGCCAAACGGCCGACCCATCAAAGCGGAAGCCGACAGGGAGTCGATCACGTGCCACCTTCGGAATGAGACGAGGACCAGCGGCCGCAGCCTCGCCCCAGGCGCCGCCCCTTCGCCGTCATTGCGATCACGCCCGGGTCGAGGACGTCGCTGTCGCATCTGGTGCAGAGCACTCACGCGCTCGCGCCGGGGAAGACCTGCTTTTGGTCCGCCACGCGCCACCACTGTGATGCCTCGGAAGAACCTCCAATGCGCGGGTAGGACGAGCGGGAGCTGGCGCGGACCCCAACCGTAGGCTCCGACGTACTCGGCGACGTGATCCGCTGACGCTCACCGGATCGGGACCAGGCGGTGCGCAAGGCCGATCGGACGGTCATGCGTCAATTCCATGCGGCGTAACGGCGTTACCCCTGTGTTACATCGTGGGTCGTATAACTAGTAGCCGCCGACCATCACCCCGACGAAAGTCCCACGACTTGCACAACGCGGCTAGCAGCACAGTGCCGAACAGCCCCGGCAGCGGCCTGTCGATCACGCTGGCTGCCGTGTGCTGCGCGGCGTTGATCGCTGCTTGCGGGTCCTCCGGCAAGCCGAGCAGCGCGAGCGGCTCGGGCGGTTACGCGCAGAAGCTCAAGTTCGTTGTCTGCATGCGCTCGCACGGGGTGCCGAACTTGCCCGATCCGAGCCCGAACGGTGCCGCGCCCAGCGGCCCGTACAACTCGTTCGAAGGCATCGTCATCCCCTCCACTCTCGACCCACAGTCCCCTGCGTTCCAGTCCGCCGACCAATCGTGCGAGAAGCTGCTGTCCGCCGGTAGCGCTCCGAGGCCACCGATCTCCGAGAGTCAAAAGCTCGCGGCGATCGCCAACGCACAGTGCATGCGCAAGCACGGCGTGCCCGGCTTCCCTGACCCGGAGTTCCCCAGCAGCGGCGGGATCGCCATCCAGGTCGGAGGACCGGGGGACGACCCCCAATCGCCCGCGTTCCAGCATGCCGAGAAAATCTGCGGCTCCGGGCATTGATGACGACCGGAAACGTTCCGTTGGGGAAGAGATTGCCGTGCTCGCCGAGTCGTAGGAGCCCAACGACGTGCCCAGAGCGAGTAGTCGCAGGGCCTTGAACAGCCGTCGTCGCAGCCTGTCGATCGCGCTCGCCGTTGTGAGCAGCGCGGTCGCGATCGCTGCATGCGGATCATCGAGCAAGTCGAGCACCGTGACCGGCGGGTCGAGCCAGTACGCCCAAGGGGTGAAGTACGCGGACTGCATGCGCTCGCACGAGGTGCCCAACTTTCCCGATCCGAGCCCAGGCGGTGGCTTTCCGCTTCGAACCTCCGGAATCAACCAGCAGTCCCCGGCGTTCGAGTCCGCGCACAAGGCATGCGCCGCGTTGCAGCCGGGCGGCGCCAGCGCACCGCCGCCAATCTCCGCAGCACAACAGGCCGGCATGGTCGCCAACGCGCGCTGCATCCGCAAGCACGGGGTGCCGAACTTCCCCGACCCAACGTTCGGACCCGGCGGCGAGGGAGCCGGCGTCGATTTCCAGGGCAACGCGAGCTCGCCGGCGTTCCAAAAAGCCGCGAAGGCATGCGCGCACGTCGGGACGCTCATCCCAGGAGTCGGAGTCGGTTGACCCAACGACGATCGCTCCCTCGGGCGCCGCGCTGCTGCCGCGCGCCCGGGTCGGTTCGGCTGCCGCACCTCCCGGAAGCTAGGTCGCGACCACGACGGCTGTCCATGACTGCTGGCTGAACGCCATTCTGAGCTGCCCTTGCGGGACTCCAGGCTCCGCGCTGACGCCACGGCAGTAATCGGTCGCAGCGCCGCTAGACCCCGGCTGCAGCCGGGGCGCCGGCCTCGACACCTGCTTCCTGCTCAGCACGGTGCTCAGCGATGATCGCTCGGGAGACGCGGATTGCGCGGATAGCCAGCACGCGCCAGGTCTGGTGCTAGCAGGATCCTGGCTAGCGGTCCGGCTGTAACGGCGGCCGGCGGCGAGCTCGAGCACGCTCCCGGTCGACGGAAGCAGCTGTCCGTGACCCGCCGCCTCAGGCCACTGGTATGCCGCTGAAGCGGCCACGGCGGATCGGATCAGAGTTAGCTGACCCGCCGCACGCGAGCTAGCACCGGGGGGTGTCTGCCAGGGGCGGCACGGGCTTGCGCTTTGCCACGAAGGAGGCGCCAGCGCCGCACGGCCCCGGCGCTCGCATTCGCGTGGAAGCACGCGCCGGCGCCTCACGCGCGGAGGTCGAGAACTCCGTCGCGCACGCCGCTCCTGCTCTCCCAGAAAGCAAGCGTCCGGACTTGTCCGCCCCTCACTGTTTGCTCGCTTGTGCCTTCGCCCAGGAGCGAGCGTGGGCCGGAGACGTGGCGCCGGCGGCTCGAGGCGGGCTGGAAGCTAACTCTCGCTCGTGGGCGACAGCACAAGCGAGCACGGGGCAAGCGTCGGACGGGCCCGGACGCCTGCTTTCTGGCAGAGCAGTAGCCCGGATGCGCCCGGCGGGCTGGACGCCGACCACGTTCGGCACCGGCACGTCCTTTCACGCGAATCCGCAAGCGAGGTGAGTGATCGCCGGCCAGAGAAAAGCAGCAGCGCCGGACTCGCCCGCAACTCGTGCGATCGGCGGCCGGCCGGGCTGCTGCCTTGCACCAGCACCGGCAGTCTGGTCGACGGCTCCGACACTGCTGCTCTTCTGCTTGCAGCCGGCGTGAACCTGGCTAACGCTGGGGCTGGTCGGCCCGTCGGCAGCGCCAGAGTGCTGTCACTGCCGGGGCAGACGGGCAGTCATTGCCGCGCTGGGCGGCGTGACTCCTGGCGTTCCTAAGCAGTCGTCTCGCGGGGCCCTCCAACGCGCGTGCGTGCTTCCGCAACGCTGCGAAGGAGGAGGAGTCTGCCGGGCGCCTCGCTGGACAGTTGCTGTTCGTCGGTTGCGCAAGCCCGCGTCGGCGTCCTGGTGGCTAGCGCCCGTGGATTGCGGAGCGGGAGTCGATCAGTCGTCTCGGGGGCCTCCTGTCTTTCGGCTTTGCGGGGATCGACTGGTGTTCGTCGAGCTTGAGTAAGTTGTGGGTGGAGGGTGATCAGACGCCACTCAGAGCGTGCTGCGGATCTGCCGGTCGTTGGAAGCGGTGCTTCGGTTCAGCTTTGTGTTCGCGTAACGGGGCTCGATCATCGCCTTGCGTGTCGCGTCGCGTGGAGCCCGGCATCGTGGTCGGTCGCAATACTCGTCGCATGTGTGGGTAGGCCCACCAGGCGTCCCGTGTCGGCTTGCGACCGTCGTCCCCTGCCGCAGCCAGCTGGCATCTCTTGGGCGTTTCGCAAATCGGCGGGAGCGATCGGGCAGATGGCGTGATTGCGGTGATCGGATGTCGTGGGCGTTGAAGCTGAGGAATGGCGACCTCTCGCGCTTGGTCCGGCGGACGGTTTGGGATCGGTATTCAGGCTCGCGGGCAAGCACGGTGTTGGACGCTGGCAAGCCTCGGGTTCTCAGCGCCTGGCGAGGGTGAGTGCTGGTGGCGTGGTTTGGAGCAGTTCGTCGATCTCGTCGGCTTGGAGTGGGCGGGCGAACAGGAATCCTTGCCCTGAGTCGCAGTGCTCGAGCTGTAGCTGGCGCAGCTGGAATTGCTCCTCGATGCCTTCCGCGAGTGTCTCGAGGCCAAGTGTCTTGCCTAGCTGGACGAGGGTGTGGATGAGCGTCTTGGAGTCGCCCGAGGCTGCGATCGCTGAGATGAACGATCGATCGATCTTCAGCGCGTCGACGGGGAACTGGCGCAGGTACGCGAGCGAGCTGTAGCCGGTCCCGAAATCGTCGATCGCGATCCGCACGCCGAGCACTTTGAGCGCCCTCAGCCGGCTCGCGGCGGCTTCGGCGTCACGCATCAGCGTCGTTTCGGTCATTTCGAGTGTGACTGTGCGTGGGTCGACGCCGGTGCGCGCGAGTGTTTGCGCGACGTCTTCGACGAGGTTGATGTCGTCGAGCTGGCGGGCGGAGACGTTGATCGAGATTCCCAGCGTTCGGTTCTGGCGATGCCAGGCCGCGGCCTGCTGGCACGCCGTTTGCAGGACCCAGCGACCGATCGGCACGATCAGCCCGGTCTCCTCGGCCAGTGGTATGAACGCGTCCGGCGCGATGACACCGCGGGTCGGGTGACGCCAGCGAATCAACGCCTCGACGCCGGTGATCGTTTCGCTCTCCAGGTCGAACGTCGGCTGGTAGAGAAGGAAGAACTGGCCGGCTTCGAGGCCGCCCTTGAGGTCCATCTCGAGCTCGAGCCGGTCTTGTGCTGCCGTCTGCATGTTTGACTCGAACACGATCCAGCGGTTCTTGCCTGCGCTCTTGGCTTCGTACAGCGCGAAGTCGGCATCGCGGAGCAGCTCGTCGGCCGAGCCTTGGTGTCCGAGCGCGATGCCGACACTCGCGGTCACCGAAAGGGTCTGTCCGCTGGTCCTTTCCACTTCGATGGGCTGGCTGAGAACTTGGCAGATGCGTTCGGAGACGAGCTCGGGTCCGGCGTCGAGCGTGAGGTCCTCGAGCAGCACGACGAACTCGTCCCCACCGAGCCGTCCCACGGTGTCAGCTTCCCGCACGACCTCCGCCAGGCGCGAGGAGACGACGCGAAGCACCTCGTCCCCGGCCGCGTGGCCGAGGCTGTCGTTGACGTGCTTGAAACCGTCGATGTCGACGTACAGGACCGCCACGGGCTTGCCGGCGCGGCGAGCCCGGGCGAGCATCTGCTCCGCCCGGTCCATGACCAGCAGCCGGTTGGGCAGGCCTGTCAGGGCGTCGTGCAGGGACTGGTAGCTGAGCCGCTCTTGGGTCCGCAGAAGATCCTTGTGGGCGACGAACTGCCGGGCCGAGACCAACGCGGCGAGCAACACCGCGATGATCACGATGCTGAGGTCGCGATGGTCGATGATCAGCAGTCCGAACGCGGTCCCAACCGCGATGTAGGGCGCCCAGCTGACTCGACGGCGCAGCGGGTCGGTAGCGAGGTTGGTCGCCGGTTTGGCACGGGATTGGGCCGCACCTGCCACCGCGAACAGCGCGACCGAGACCATGTACAGCGAATCGACCGGATCCCCACCGTGATAGACGGAGTGCAACGTGATGTAGCCGTAGACGAGGTCCGCGGTCACGAAGAACAGCAACCCGGCCGCCAGGAACCCAAGCGCGCGGACACTCGACGCTGCCGGCCGGCGCAGCAGCACCGCGGCCAAGCCGACCAGCAGAACCATGTCGCCCGCCGGATAGGCGACCGAGATCGCGGTCTGCAACGGATCGGAGCCACTCTGAACCAACGTCGGTCCCAGCACCACATAGATCACGACCGTCGAGCCGCCGATCGCCACGATCGCGAGATCCAAGCCCAGCCTCAACCGCTCTGAGACGTTCAGACGACCCGTCGAGAAGCGGATCAGACCCCACAGCAGCATCGGATAAAACAACAGATAGAACCCATCGGCAGCCGACGGATAAGGCCTGCTCCCCACCAGCTCATACACCGTCCACGTTATGTCGCCCGCCAGGTACGCTGCGAACGCGAGCGCCACCAAGCGCCAGGCCGACCGCAGCCGCGGCCGATCCACGCACCGCCGCGAAGCACCCACAGCCCCCCAAATAGCCGCCACGTCCACGGGAAAGAAGAACACATCACCGATCAACTCGCGGTGCCCCGGCGGCCAGCGGAATAGTTGCCAGCCGGCGTACACAACCAACAGCGCACCCAGCCCGACGGCCATCGGCACCCAGCGAGCGCGCGGCTCTGTGGGTCGCCTGCTGCCGTGGATCGCCTCATCCATACCCGGACTATCGGCACCGCACGCCATCACCGGTAGCTTTCCGCACCCACCGCAAACACCCGTCTGAAACAGGCCCTCAGCTCTCCCTGCCTTGGTCGCGGTTGCTGACCTTCGCGCAAGCTGTCGCCCGTTGCCGTCAAGGACGTCCTGGCGTGACCTGATAGCAGCGTGGCACCGCCCCAACTGAAAAATGTCCGCCGGGAGTCCGCTTCATCGGTTCGTTCTAGTGAAGGGACGGTTTGGGATGTTGACGATCGGGATCGATCCGCACAAGCAGACGCACTCGGGGGTCGCGGTCGACCCGCTCGGCGTGCAGATCGCGCAGCGCACAGTCGCTGCCCGGCGTGAGGGGTTCGGGCAGCTGTTGGAGTGGGCTCGCAGGCTCGACCGCGAGCGGGTGTGGGTGCTCGAGGACGTCCGGCACGTGTCCGGGGCGTTGGAGCGGTTCCTGATCGATCGCGGCGAGACGGTCGTGCGCCTCCCGCCCAGGCTGATGGCTAACGCCCGCCGCGGGGTCCGTGAGCGCGGGAAGTCTGACCCGGTCGACGCGCTGGCGATCGCACGGGCCGCGCTGCGAAGAGGGAATCGACACGCTGCCCACAGCCAGGCTCGCCGGCACGGAGCTCGAGATCCGGCTGCTGGCGCTGCATCGCGAACGGCTCGTCGACACCCGGACCCGGCTGATCAACGAGCTGCGCTGGCAGCTGCACGACCTCTGGCCCGACTGGGAGATCCCCAAGCGCGTGCTGATCCACCCGGCTTGGCAGACCAAGGTCACCCAACGTCTGCGGCGAACCGAGACCGATGTCCGGGTGCAGATCGCGCGCGACATGATCGGCCGGATCCGGGAGCTGACCCGCACGATCACCCAGCTCTACGAGCAGCTCACCGGCCTCGTGAAGCAGGCCGCGCCGCAGCTGCTGGCAGAACGAGGCCTGGGCGTGCTGATCGCCGCCAAGCTGATCGGCGAGATCGCCGGGATCGACCGCTTCACCAGCGACGCGCAACTCGCGCGCATCTCCGGATGCGCCCCGATCCCCGTCTCATCCGGACGCACCGACCGCCACCGCCTCGATCCCGGCGGCAACCGCCAACTCAACCACGCCTTCCACATGCTCGCCCTCACCAAAATCATCCACGACCCCCGGACCGCGGTCTACATCGCCAAACAACGCAAGAACGGCAAGACCAACAGAGGAGCGATCCGCAGCCTCAAACGCCACCTCGTCCGAGGCGTCTACCACCTACTCCGCAACCCCGAGCGCGTTCCCACGACCATCTGCTTGACATAGGAGGCTTGCGCGAACCGAGGTCTCGCCGGCGCGCCGGCCGCTCACGAAACCGAGGACGAACTCGGTGTCGTGATTTGCAGGACCGCGCCGCGCGGTAAGCACTCCAGCGCTTGCAACTCTGCCGGCCCAGCGAGCACCAGCCCGAGATTGCGGAAGGCTGCGCCGTGGTTTGCCACTGTGCCTCGCTCTGGAACACCAGGAGTCACGCCGACCGACCCGGCAACGGTTGCCCTTCCGCGCCGGCGAGCACTCTGGCGCCGTCGACCGGGCAGGTCAGCTCCGCTGTTAGCCAGGTTCACGCTGGCTGCAAGCAGAAGAGCGGCAGTGTCAGCTCCGTCGACCAGACTGCCGCTCCTGGTGCAAGGCAGCAGCCCGGCCGGCCGCCGATCGCACGAGTTGCGGGCGAGTCCGGCGCTGCTGCTTTTCTCTGGCCGGCGATCACTCACCTCGCTTGCGGATTCGCGTGAATCCGGCGCTCGCTGCCGGCGGCCCCGGGCGGATGCCCGCGCTTGTGCATTGCCCCGGATGCGAGCGTCAGTCGCGGCCCGGGCCGACGCGTGCTTTCGCCCAAGAGCACACGCCGGGTCGATGCCGGACGCCGCGCCTGCGTTGCCACGGACGGATGCGCCGGGCGCCGAGAGCGCCGGCGCGTGCTTTGCGCGAAAAGCGAGCGTGTCGTGGTCGCGGGTGGCCTCGCTCCTGGTCCTCCTCAATTGGGGAATCGAGCTCGACGCTGCCGCAATCTCTGGGCAAAGGAGCAGTCAGACGCGCCGCTTGGTGTAGTCCCTCCCTCGGGCCGAAGTGCTGTCGGCCCCGTCGGTCACGCCCCCCCGGCCCGGAGACGCCCGCACAAGCGCGGGAGGCTGCACGGGAGTGTCGAAGCGAGATCCGCGCAGAAGTAGTCCGTGTTCCTCATCGATCTAAGCAGGAGCGAGCACGGGGTACAGCAAGCGTGTCAAAGCTCGTCCGACTCGAGAGCCACTGTCGATTGAGGCGGGGTAGCAGCATCGCCAGCGGCAACCGTCGCGTGTCGATGTCGAGCGTCGTCTACGAGCTGTCGCTCGTAGACGCGGAAGCGCTTGACGATGTGTCCGCCCATTGCCTCCATCCCGCGGTTCATCGAGCGGTTGGTCTCGAGGATCCATCCCATCTCGCCGCCCTTACGGCGGGTTCGCCCGGCGATCTGGATATGTTCGAGGTACAGGGCGGCGGCGACACCGGTGTGCTGATACTCAGGCAGCACGCCGAGAAAGCCGACCCGGACACGACTGATGATCCGCCGCTTGTTGAGGTAGTACCACCAGCCGAGCGGGAACAGCCGGCCGCGCATCTTCTTTAGCACCTGGTTGATGTCCGGGACCGTGATCGCCATCGCGACCGTCTCGGCGTCGTTCTCGGCGATCATGAACCAGTCGCGGTCGTAGACGAGTTGGAGGTCGAGAGCGTAGCCGTCAAGGTCCTCCTTTGAGTACGGGACGAAGCCCCAGTTCTTTGACCAAGCGGCGTTGTAGACCTTCGCGAACTCGTCGAGCTCGCGGCGCAGGTGCCGACGCGACATCTTCCGGATCCGGATGTGGTGTTGGGTCTTGGCCTGCTCGGCGAGCTCGGGAAGCACGGGCAGCATGTTCTTGGTCTCGGCGAAGTAGAGCTCCCACATGTACAGGTCCATCGCTTTCAGCAATCCCGCCGCCTCGCAGCGCTGCTGGTAGTAGCGCGGGTGCCAGGACTGCTTGATCAGCGGCTCGCGCTCGAAGCCCTCGATCAGGACGCCGCTCTCGTCGTTCATCGCGAAGTCCATCGGGCCGACCATCCGCTCGCAGCCACGCGTGCGAAGCCACCGCTCCGCCGCCTCGAGTAGCGCGTCGAGCACCGCCTGATCGTCCTCGAACTCCAGGAAGCCGAACATCCCCCAGCGGCTCTCGTGAAACGCGTTGAACGCACGGTCGATCTGGGCGGTGACCCGCCCCACCACCCGTCCGTCACGACGAGCGAGAAAGTACTCCGCCTCGCCGTGTGTGAAGTACGCGTTCAGCTTGCGGCTGAGGAACAGATAGCGCTCGAGCTTCAGCGGTGGGATCCACGGCGTGCCGGCGTGCAACCGGAACGGAAGCGCGACAAACGCGCGCAGATCGCGCATCTCGCGTACTGGGCGAACATCAACCAACAGGCGCCCAACCGTACCGGACGCAGTTCTACAATCCGCAGCGTCGTCCCGTCGCTGAGAACGGCGCGTGCATGAATCCTTCCGAGCACACTCGTGGGCATCGGCTGACCTTCGGCGCGCTCCTGCTCGGCTCAGAAGCAGGGGTCCTCGCCAAGGTTGACCCCGCTCTTGGCTCGGGCGAGAGGCAGTTGTCCGCGCCGGGGTCCCCTCCAATCCGTTCTGCGACACCACAGCAAGACTCCGATCTCACCCCCAAGCTCAGCAGAAACGCGGTCATCAACGTCTCACACAAGCTTGGCAGCGAGGGGGCTTGCGCGCCACCCAGCGAGGCTGACTGCCGCAATGAGCGAACAGCAACACTCCCTCACCCGGCGTCCCATGGTGAGACCCGCGAAGCGAGCGAAGCAGGACTCGGCGTCAATCCGGCCGCTCCCCTGCTCCTCGCCTCAGTGAGCGCAGTCCGCCTCAGGGCGATCTCGGCCAGCGCTCGCAGCGAGCCTGTCGGATCCACGCGGGAGCACAAGGGAGCGACGCGCGGCGAGATCGCGCAAAGCACAAGCGACGGCGCGACCGCGCTGGCCGAGAGGCAGCCGAGGTCCACGCCGACCGGCTTGATCGCAACTGGGCGGATCCGGTAGCGCGTTGCGGCGCGCGCACAGCTCGATCGAGACGATCGCAAAGTCGCCAAAGGAGTCGCCCGACTTGGGCGGCCTAACGCCGGCCGCCACCCACGAAGCGAGCGTCGGACCAACGGCCACGCGCGACGTAAATGCGAGCGCCCCGCAATCCGCGCGAAGCAGGACGGTCACCGACCCCGACGAGATGCCCGCGCCGGCGTGAAAGCAGGGGCCTTCTTGGGAGAACGCAGACGGGTAGGCAGTTTTGATCGATGGGCTTGACTTAAGGCCCGGGGCTTTTCGTTCGGCCGCCACTGCGACTTGCCTGGATGGAGCTGCGAGCTCGTATGGGTCTGTGTCGTTGTCCCCCTGGTTTCTCCCGCACTGTCAACACGAGCTGGTGGAGGTGATGAGTTGGGATGGCGCAGATGGGTCGGTCGCGCGGTCGGCCCGAGCGTTCACCGCGACTTCTGCGTGGTTGCGATCTGCGAGAACGGTGTTGTTCGCTCGGCTGGCCGGGTGGCTAGCATCCCCGAGGGGATCAGCGCGCTGGGCGAGAGTCTGCTGTCGTCGGATCGGGTGGCGTTGGAGGTGACGGGCAGCTGCTGGGAGGTCGCGCGGATGTGCCGTGGAATTAGGCGGATGGGCGCGGTCACGCGGCTCGGGGATGCCAGCTCGTTGGCGAGCCCGGCGTCGCGTTCTGGTCGGCTCACGTATTGGTGGAGCGGCCGAACTTGAACGCTCACTCAAGCGCGGCGCGCTCAACCTATCGCGCGAGCAGGTCGTACACCTGTGCGGCCTCAACCCGCCAGACCGGCGCGCTGCGGCGCGAGCTGGCAGAGCACGTCAACGCCCATCGCCCGCATGTGCTGGCCGCTCCTGTGTTCACGCGACC
>OCTA010001158.1_pt1 | contig 24343 bp, 16 predicted proteins | sample 1538991 | NCBI WGS metagenome assembly OCTA01 (sample SAMEA3539302, study PRJEB22396) | soil metagenome | biome: tundra; feature: field; material: soil | place: USA | collected 2010-05 | depth 0.15 m | reverse complement strand
GGAGCATAGTCGGTACAAGCGCCATTTTTCCTTCACCGAATCGCATCTGCAAATGTCCGATAACCAAGATTACGTAAACCACACCCACCTACACCGCCAAACCATCCCTATACCCAGCTTGGGCTGGACAGCTCCCAGGGGCCCTGGCATGATGCCTCGTCCATCCGGAGACCTCCTCGAATCGGAGAACAGAGATATGGCTATTGCTGAATGGCTTCGCCCGAAGTGGCGGCATCCTGACCCCGCACGCCGACTACGAGCGGTCGAGCGTCTGACAGAGCAGAACGTCCTTGTCCAAATCGCCGGGTCCGACTTGGACGACGACGTTCGGCTCGCAGCAGTAGATCGCCTAACCAATCAGAGTGCCCTTGCCGATATCGCCAAGGCCAACACCAGCCGCCGTGTTCGGAGTCGTGCGCTGGGAAGAGTCACTGACGAGAGCATAGCTCAGACCTTGCTCGCTGATGTTGCTAGGAGCGACAGTGACGAGACCATACGGAAGACCGCCGTGGAGCGCTTGACCAATCAGAACACGCTCGCGAAGGTCATCAAGGACGACCGGAGCGTCTATGTACGAACCACGGCAGTGAATCGGTTGACCGATGGGAGGACCCTGACGGATATTGCCATCTTCAGCGATGAGTTGGCGGTGCGCATGGCAGCCGTCGCGCGTGTGACAGACCAGACTGCGCTGGCGGAGATTGCTAGGAGCACCCAAGCTGGCTACGATGTCCGTGCGAGTGCCTTGGCTCGGATGACAGACCGGGATGCGGCTCAAAGTATTCTCATCGGCATCGCCAAGAAGGACAGCGACCCGCATGCACGAGCGTCGGCGCTGGCAGCCCTGACCGACCAAACCGCAATTGCTGACGTTGCGCAAACCGCGACTGATTATGATGCGCGCTGGGCAGCGCTGCGCGCAGTCACTGAACCGAATCGCATTGCGCTTCTAGGCCAGACTGCCTTTGAGATTGCGTCGAAACACCCTGTCCCCAACACCCGAGCCCTGGCCGCAGAATACATCACAGATCAACAACTGCTCGCCAAATTGGCCCACCAGTGGGGCCAATCCACCTGCCCTGTGGCCTTGAAGCATTTGACGGACCAGCGCCTTCTCGCTGAAGTCGCGGAGAACATGGATTATCACGGGTATGAAAGCGCTATTCGAAACCTACGGAGAATAGCCTTGCGCCGCATTATCGATCAGTCCGTTCTCGCATCTATTGTCCAGAAGTTGAAGCTCTTCTCCGTTAACGAAGATGTGGTTGGACGTTTGGCGGACCAGCATGCAATCGCCTACGTTGCAAAGGATGCTTTTTCGGAACCGGATGTACGGAAAGCGGCAGTCGCGCGATTGATAGACAGGGACGCGCTGGAGCAAATCGGGACGAACGACGGCGACTCAAAGGTGCGTATGGAAGCCGCGAGGTGTTTGGCCGAGCACCGTCGTCTTGGCGAGTACATAGCCGCAAACTACGCGAGTTCTGGTGTTCCTGTGGGGCCTGGGAGGACGAACGAAGGGCTCACAAACACTGTGCTGACGAATGTGGTCCGGAGCGCCTCCTCCGACGATGTGCGCTCATGTGCGGCGAAACATATCACTGATCAGACGGTACTTGCGGAGGTTGCTAAGAATGATAGGAACTCGCACGTGAGGGATTTCGCGGCGGACCGGGTTGTCGATCAGGGACTTCTCGCCGACATCGCGAGGAACGCGTCGTCGGGCCGCGCACGCGCAAAGGCGGTTATGCGCGTATCTGACCAGAATGTGCTTGCTGAGATCGCGAAGAGAGACAAAGACTCGGCGGTGCGGAGGGCAGCAGTCGACCAGTTGACAGACCAGGATGCACTCGGCGAGATCGCAAGGAATGATGGTGACTATGAGGTTCGCAAAGCCGCTTTCAGTCGAGTGCGTCCGTGGCTAACCGGGGACCTCTCCAAGATTCCCGGATACTCCGGGATGCGGTGTAGAGACACCTCCGACCAGAGTGTGCTTGCAGGAATCGCCAAATACACGGTCGACTTCTGGGAAAGGGAGGAGGCGGTGAATCGCATAGTCTGTCAGGACCTGCTCGCTGACGTGGCTTACAACGCACGGGCCTTCTACGAAGTGAACGGTTCGAAGGATGAGTACCGCACGCACGTGGCCGCTGTGAAGAGGTTGACAGAACAGAATGTGCTGGATGACATTGCCAGAAACCACATCTGCGCGAATGTTCGCAAGACAGCGGCAGAGCTTGTCGACGTCCCCGACCTCGCCGCAGACTTAGCGCAGAACGCCCCAGACGGGGACGTGCGGAAGATCATGGTGGAGCGCGTGAGAGACGAACGCATCCTGGCTGGCATTGCCAAGGAAGACGACGACTTCGGGGTCTGCGACCTTGCGGTGACTCGCGTGACCGACCGAGCCGTTCTCGTTGACATCGCGAGGAACGCGAAGGCGCTCGCGGTGCGCGAGTTGGCTGAAAGGCGCCTGAGGTAGTGCGCACGGTATTCGTGGACGTCCCCCGGGACACTTCCGTGGGGTGACTCCGGCATGCCCGAGCATTCGGCATAGAATGCCGCCTCAGTCCCTCTTGTCGGCCACATTTCATTGCTGCGCTCCTGCCTCTCCGCAATCCCCTTCCTCTTCCCGCTACTGCGGCACGGGGGGTACCGGGTCCGCCGAGCTTATCGCTCCCAACCATTCCACGGTTCGCTGCGTGTCCAGCAGGTATGCCTGGATCATGTCCAAGGCGTAGCGCTCGGGGAGGCATGGTTGGAATTTGCTCAGGCGGTATTCGGGCATGCGGGCTAGCAGGTTTCGCTCGACGGTGGGATCCTTCCACCAGTCCGGGTTCGACAAACGCTTGATGGCCTGCTCGACGGTCGTGTGGCTGATGCCGTTCCCCTCGATCCGTAGGAGGAAGTTGTCAGAGACCACCTTCCATCCCGCCAGGATCTCCAGGCCGTACTTCAAGGTTTGGTTCACCCTGCCCCCGGCGAAGGTCCACCAACGAGCGCAACCTTCCACGAGCTGCACACAGAGACCACCCCGCCGTAGCAGGTCCCCGAGGTCTTCACGCTGGCTTTGGATGGTAGCGAAGGCTTGCTCCGACACGTAGGGGTAGCGCGTGTCCTCGGTATGGACCTGGCGGATCCGCTGGCACAGATCGAACCCAAGGAATTGCGGGATGAAACCGCCCCAGGAAGGCTTTTGCCCACGCGGGGCTTCCTTCACCGTGACCGTGCGTTCCTGGTGGTTCACCTTCACCACGTACCAAGCGCGGCCACCAAGTAGGAACGAAGACATCTGTTCCACTAGGCGATCCACGAAGTCTTGCTCCAAGGAGCCGATGTCGCGGCCTACATGGTTCAAGACCCGGTATAGGACCGGGCTAGAGAACACGGCGTACAGTTCCAGGAAGTTCCGCCTGCCAAAGACCCGTTCCGCATGCTGTCCCATCGATAGCAGGCCGCCCGACTCGAACAGAAAATCCTTGGCCAGCATGTGGGCCACGATCTCTTTGAAGTCCGACTCCGCGATCCCGGCGAAATCTGGGACGCGGTGAACGAGGTCCCAGCATCGCTCCGCCGAGATCGCCCCCAATTGCAGGGTCAGGGCAAGCACCTGGTGAACAAGAACTGGCCAGCATCGGCGTTGTTCAGGGACCGGCTCGACCCAACCTTCGCGGGCCAGTTCAACCAGCGCCACAGCTTGGAACACGGACTCGGGTAGTTCACAGAGGAACGTCGTGTTCGCCACTGTGCCAGAGCGTCGTCCCGTGCGGCCCATCCTTTGTAGGAAAGACGAAACCGTCGTGGGTGCGTTCGCCTGGAAGACCAGATCCAGATCCCCCACATCGATCCCAAGTTCCAGGGTGGAGGTGCAGACGATGCAGGCGTTGGTGCCACCGTGGAAACGGTCTTCGGCTGCGCGGCGTTCTTCCAGGGAAACCGAGCTGTGGTGGACGAACACATCGGTGCCGCGTCCACGCATCCGTTCGGCCACCGTTTCCGTCAACGCGCGGGACTGGCAGAAAAACAGACTCTTCTTTCCCGCCGCCCTTGCAGCGGCCTCGGTCGAAAGCTCCAAGATGGTGGGAAACAGACCGACGTGCAGATCCCTTCTGGCCGGATCCCTTGGCGGATTCACGACCGCACCTTCCCTAGCGGATGTCCCCTTCATCCAAGACAAGATGTATTCCGGATTCCCAACCGTCGCGGAAAGGCCAATCCGTTGCACATCGTTCGTCGTGAAGGTGGAAAGGCGTTCCAGCACCGACATCAGGTGCGCCCCCCGATCTGTCCCGGCCATCGCGTGAATCTCGTCGATGACGACCATCCGCAGGTCCTTGAACACGCGCGCGACGGGAAAACGGGGCGAGACCAGCATGACTTCAAGCGATTCCGGGGTGGTCATCAGGATCTGGGCCGGTTCTTTCTTGAACTTGGCCCTATCACCATCGGCCACATCGCCATGCCAGACGAAACGCCGCAGGCCCACCATGTCCGCATACGTGCCGAGGCGGTCTTCCTGGTTATTCAGCAACGCCTTGATGGGCGCGATGTAAATCACCCCGACGCCTTCCGGCTCGTCCACCATCAGGTTGGCCAGTGCCGGGAACATGGAAGCCTCTGTCTTTCCCCCCGCCGTGGGCGCTAGGACCACGGCGTTCTTCCCGTCCAAGATCGCCTGTCCCGCCAACTCTTGCACAGGCCGCAGACTGGTCCATCCCAGGCGGGAGACGATGGCCTCCTGCAACCGGGGTGGAAACCGCGAGAAGGTCGATGCCACTAGAGCTTCACCCCGGTATCGACATAGCCCTTATCGTCATCGGGCTCGGGCTCATAGGTGTAGGGCTTCTTCCCTTCCTTGGCTCGTTCCTCCTCGACCGTTGGTGGCGGCTCTGGCGAATCCAAGCCTTCCGCGACCTTGTCGAATTCGTTCACCAGCTTTCGCAGGAACTGCCTGGGTACCACACCCACGTCGCCTGCAAAACCCTTCGTCAGATCTTCGACCATCTCGACGATCCGTTCAGGCGTCACCTTTTGCGCGACGATGTTGGGATCACCACCGGGGTATAGCTGGCGCAGGCGCAGGCCGACGTCCTTCAACCGCTCCTTGTCAAATGGCTTCAACTCCAGCTGCGATTGGCGCATGGTCACCACGCCGCCCTCATTCATGAACTGGATCCGGTCGTGCAGTGGCTGTAACCCCGCCACGCCGCGTTTCGCGTCGAAGAACTCCGGTGTCCCCGTGAAGACCCACAGCAACCCCTTGTATCGGTCAGCGGCATCGATGATCTGTCGGATACCAATCAGCGACTTGGCCCGGGAATCCGAGCGCATGCGCAAGATGGTTTCAGCCTCGTCGATGATGATGACCAGGCCCTTGTAGCCAGCGGCTTTGACGATCTCCAGGATGCCATGGAGGTAAAGCATGGCGCTTTCCTGCGTGACCGTCCCCTTCACCCCTGCCGCCGATTTTTCCGACGCTGCCACGTTCTGGGATCCGGATAGCCACGACAGCAACGAACCCGCCTCTTGAACCTTCCCCTCTTGCTTCAAGGTGAAGACCGTTCGCAGGACCCGCGCAAAGTCCTCGGGAGCCTTCTCTCCTGTCAGGGACGCGACCTCTTCTTCGATACGTTTTTGCACCAGCCCATCGAATCCAGCGTCGTCCTCGTCGGCTCCACCTGCAATCAGGCCGTCCTCGACCTTGGCAATCCAGCGATCCACGATGTCGTTCAGCGCACCCCTGGGACAGGTGTTCGTGCCCAACTCTTGCACGATCTTCCGGTACACGGCATCGAACCGATCAAAATGCGTATCGTTCGGGGACACCACGACGAAGCTGGTGGCGAATCCCCGGCGCTGTGCTTCCAGTTGAGCCAACCGGGCCATGAAGGTCTTGCCGCATCCGTATCCACCACGCAGGAACTTGAATACCCCCTCCCCCGCTTCGGCCATATCCAGCTGGCGCAAGATCTCGTTCCGCTGCCTATCGATGCCCACGGCAAAGGCATCCAACCCCCGTTCGGGAACCACGCCGGAACGAAGGCGTTCAAACACATGATCGATATCGCGACGACTTAGGGACATGTCTTGTCTTCCTTATTCCCGCACATAGCGTTTGCCACTCGCATTCGCTTCGCTCCGGATCCTGAAGGGAAGCTTGGGCAGATAGCCATCAATTTCACGCGCAAAGCGTCTGGCGGCCCGTGGATTGCCCAGAAGGTTAATCATCTCCACCTCGGTGATCGAACCATGCTTTTCGATATGGGTTAGCACCTTCCGCGCTCCCTCGTCCTCGATGGTATCCACCCATGTAACGCTCTTGCCTGGCGATGCGGATTGCGCCACCCCACCTGGCACGCCAGCCACGGCGAACAGGCCATCGACCACCTGCTTTTGAACCTTCTCGATCTGGTCCGTGTGCAAAACTTCCACTTGGGCCCGAGAATCAACGGGACCATTCAGGGCGAAGAAGACCTCGGTCCAATCCTTCCCCACCGGAAGCTGCAACCTTCCCGCCTTGATCTCGCCGGGGCCTGACTTCTCCTTCACGACTGCCCGGATCTCCGGCCTATCGGGAACCCGCAAATCCAAATCGATGCTTCGCGCGGCGACGAAGCCAAGGGTCGTCTGCTTCTTCTGATCGAGCACCAAGCGCACCCTGATGCGATTGAAACCAAACGCCTCGGTCATGGGCTCGGCTTCCACGATGTACTCCGCCAGGCTCGATGTCTCGGCCCTCTTCCGCGTGACGACCAGGACGGGGATGATTCGCTCTTGCGGGCTATTCCCGCCGTGGACGAAACTCGCGGTCGTGTTCCCCGTTGTGAACACCTTCGAATCCTCGGGAAACAGCAGATATCCGCTGATGCCATCGTATCCAAGCTGCGCTACCGAGACGGGAACCAAACCGCGCTCTCCGCGCTCATAGTCATCCAGTACATACCGTCGCTGGGGATCGGTCTTTCTGCCGTAATCCCGACGACCTGTTGTCGAATCTTGCAGAAGGAACCCATGGTCGGCGGTGAACACCGCGTGCTTGATCCCGGCGGTTTGCAAGTGGTGCCAGGCCGCTTTGATCTGGGTCAGCTGGGCATCGAAGGTCAGCAGCCCCACATTGGCCTCGCCCGCGTTGTCGAGTTCGGACGAACACACCACCACCACCTGGTGTTCCTTGATCTTCTTCTTCAACGTCTCGGCGCTTAGATCGCAAATCTCTGCCAAGGTGATGCACAGGGCGGGCTTGCCACTGGTCCGCGTTCCCATGGCCCGCGCCCGATCAGATGGAGACTTGACCGTGTATTCCCCCGTCTTGAATCCCTCGAACGTCTTCGCAACCGATAGCCGGCCATCTTTGGCCACCGGCGCCAAGGCGTTCATACCCACGGAAGTGATCGTAGGCAGTTCGGCGTATCGGCCTTTCAAGTCCACAAGCGCCCCACCCGCGCTGGAGCGGAAGCCATCCAACAACTCCGTCGCCATCTCGTAGCGGAAGGCATCGACCAGAAACACCGCGACCTTTTCCCCACCGAAGGCCATGGGTTGCACGACCTGCTCATACAGCGTCCGCTGCTGCAGATGCTCTGGAGGTAGGAAGCCCTCCGCCTTGCACAGGCGGTTGAAATCCATCGATATCTGATCCGCCCACACGCGATGAAGTTCGCGAAGCTTTCCTAGGACTTCCTGCAAAGCCCCGAAATGAGGCATCTGGGTATCCAGCCGTCGCAGCCATTCCTGCTCGAACCGGCGGTGCGCTCGATCTACTAGGAACGCACTGTCGCCATACGCTTTGATGGCATCGTCGTGGTTCGCCACCTTCTCGAACGGGCGGACGTGTTCGTCCAGAATCTTTCCAAACTCGGCGGCCCCGGCCACCAGATCCCACGCACGCCGCCGTGCTGGGTCGCGCTGTAGCCAGAACGACTTGTCCCCTTCGCGGGCCTTGCACCATTCGACCGCCTTCGCCCAAGCCTTAGCCTTCAGCGACTCCACCGCGCCCCATAGGACCCGGTTTTCTTCCTCCCGAAAGGTATCTACCTGGCCAAGATCCTCGGGTGTCATGGCCAACAATTCGTCATCCAAATGGGATTCAGTCTCGTCGGCGATCTGCACATAGGCATCCGGGTCTTGCTTGCGCAATCTCGCTGCGATTCCCCTGCACACGGTCACTAGCGGCGTGGACAGAGACTTCAGGGGAACCAACCAATCCAGGTTGGGATTCCGTCGCAGGTCATGCACGAATTCCACGCAAAGCACCCACGCCCCAAAGGCGGCAAGGGTCTTGTCCAGAGGCCCGTCTCCCTTATCCCGCCAATGCTTCGCCATCCACGCATCGTCCATGCCTGACAGCTTGTGCAGGTAGCTCCGTAGTGCCCCCGCATCCTCCTCGGTCGTAACCCGCACGACGAGAGGGTTCTCCTTCTTCGATAAAGCCTCCACGACCAGGGTGCTTCCGCTCGACTCAAGCAAGGCTTCCAACCCAACGGTCCGTTTCGAAATCCCCCTTGCCAGCCATTCTTCGGCGGCGGCCAAGGATACCTGGCCCTTGAGAAAAGCATCTACATCCGCTGGGAGTGCCCTGCCTGTAGCAGCCTGGCGGACCAACGTATCCAACCCTTTCCGAAAACGGGCGCCGCCCTCGTACAGCTCTAGCAAGGGGGTAGAACGTATCGACTTCTCGTCGAAACCCGGCATGTGGATGATTAGCGAACTCCGCTCGTACCCGCTGCCGTGGACTTCCAACGCGAGCATCGTTTCAAGAAAACTGCCCCGAAATGGAATCACCGGATAGGGAAAGGTCCCCTCCTTGTAATGCTCGGCCAGCCGATCCACGAAGTCGCTATAGACCCCATCGTTGTCCAGCCACACAACGATTCCCTTCCTGCGAACCTCCTGCTTCAGTTCGTCGGTAAGGAGCTGCCCCACCGGACCCAGGGTCATAGGCAGATCAGGCATCGGACTCCTCAGACTCGGCATCATCGGCCTGGTCTAGCAAGGGAGTGTCGTCTTCGCCGGCCTTGCCCGCTTCGCGTTCCCTGCGCTTTTCTTCGGTAGCGCGGAGTTGGGCGGCGTCTTCGGGGTGGTGGTCAAGGAACTGGGCGCGGGCTTCGTCGCTTCCGGGTTCGTCAATGGTGAAGGTGGGTCCTATTTCGCCCTGCAGGCGCAGTTCCCAGGCATAGGCTCTTTGCGGGTGCAATCGCCAGAAGCATCTGTGGGCGACGGCCAGCGATGGATCGTCCTTGCACTTGGCCTCGACGCGGGCGGAAAAGTATCTGGCCGATAGGTGGGCCCAGTCGTAGTCCTTGCGACCAACGGCAGTGGCGAGTTCCTTCCACCACTTCTTGGGATCCTTCCACTGCGGCTCTAGCAGGGGCCACAGCGCTGCGCTGTTCACCATCACGCCATCGTCCAGATCCATCACGAAGCGGGCGTCAACTTCCCGGGGCTTGGTTTTGTCGTCGGGGGCTGGCGGGCCGCATTCGGCTACCTGGGTCACCTTCGCGATGAAGTCGGTGATTTCTTCGAGCAGCTTCTGCGCTTGGCCGTAGCGCTTTTCAACCTTGCCGTCCAGCTTGCCCTTCGCGGTGGATTGCACCCGTTCCTTACGGATGTCTTCCAGCTCGCCTTCCAGACGCCGTTTTTCCGGGACAAGGTGATCAGCCAAGAGGACATTCAAGGTGTCGTTCTGCCATCGGTGGATGGACACGAAGGCCACGTAGCCTTTCTTGGCGGACGAGAGGGGGAAATAGATGGGCCGATTTTCGTATAGCTTCTTGTGATGCGAGAAGAACCCGTCAGTCAGGTACTCGCGAAGCTCGCGCCCGGCCCCCACCGCCGCCCCATGTTCCTTCCACGCCGAAAGCAACGGCACACAAGCGGGATGTTCCACGCTGTCGTGCCCCTCGGGCGAAACGAAGAGGACTCCACCAGGCAAAGCAGACGCGGGAGTCAAATCGAGGATGCCTTCACCCTGCGCACCGAAGCGGCCAAGGGCCACGCCGATGGCAAAGGAGACAAAGGCTACCGGCTCGGGTTGATCGCAACCGGGTTCGTAGTGAGGAAGAGGCACCCCCTCGGGGCGATCCACCGAGCGTTGCGCCCACTGCTGGGCATGGCGCCATGGGGAAGGCCCTGGTGATTTGAATTCGACGGAAGGTTCGCGGTGGGATTCGTGGGTGGTGAAAGCGGAGTCGATGGTGGCAAATATGCTGTCAGCGTTTGGTATTGTATACGCAGGCAACCGATTAAGATCGCCCGTTTGAAAATTCACTGTTGGGTTAAGTGACTGAAGAATGTTTCTAGCCATCTGGCTGTTTAGCAAACAGACAAATTGGCCTAGATTTTCTGGGAACAGTGATGAACTCGCGTCACAAAAGACGCTCGCGAAACGATAGCTGCGTCCGCTAAATTTGGAACCGATCTTTGAAAAGGTTACTCCTTTTCTAAAGAACAGAAATTCACTTGCAAGAACAAAGGCCTCTCTTCCGGTCTGCTTTGATTTGTATTGTTTGATCTCCAAACCGGCGCTCTTCCAGTTGATCAATAGTCTTAGCGGTTCAAACCATTCCACACCGTCAGCACCAGCGACGAGCGGATGCCATATTTCAGACATTCTCCCCACGTCGCCCTTAGCCAGGTTGTTAAGAGAGCATAGTCGGTACAAGCGCCATTTTTCCTTCACCGAATCGCATCTGCAAATGTCCGATAACCAAGATTACGTAAACCACACCCACCTACACCGCCAAACCATCCCTATACCCAGGGGAAAACAAGCCCAGTTTTGCGTTGGATGCCGTCGTGGGGCACGGTCTATCCTGGCCCCTCTTTGGGGGGCTCTGTTCGGTCACCACTCGGGGCTAGGCGGGTCGGCGTAGTCGACCTCGGCGAGGTCGGCCGTGCCCGAAAGCTCGCACTGCGGAGGCGGTCGTGCGGTGGTGCGGCGCGGGGCTTCGCTGGGAATTCCGAGGTGGTCCAGGATCTTGCGTATGGCGTCTGGACCGGTGATCGCGGCCAGGATCTTCATGCGGCCATGACATTTCGGGCAGGTCAGCGCGTCGGTCATGAACACCCGTTGCAGCAGGAGAGCCCAAGGTAATCGGCTACCTCTTCGTATCTTGGTGATATCGATCTCGCGGGATTCGCCATCGGCCGCCTTGTCGGAGCCTGCCGAATCGGGGCTCGCCGCATCTGGCCCGGGCGGCGCTGGCGGTGTCGGCACCACCTTGTCGCGATCCTTGGCTGCGGGACCGAGGATGCCGTGGTATCGGACGAGATGGCAGCGCGGGCGGGGAATCAACGGGATGAGCTTCTCTATCAGCTCGTGCGGCGTGAACACGATGTGTGTGGTGCCGTCTCTCCAGGCTTGCTTGAAGCGAAGGGCCAGCCGTCCATCCGGCAGTTCTTGTAGGCGGTCGTTCGCAATCGGCGGCCTGGCCAGGTACCGGCATAGGTGCTCGAGGCCGTCGCGGTCATTGGCGCCTACGCGCACGTTGGCATGCACGTTGAATCCGGCGACCTCCGCGCAGCGCTTGCCCATGATCGCGGCCTCGGCATCCTCGCCGTTGCCTCCCAGGCGCAACACGCGGCAGCCTCGGCGAGGACCAGTGGCAACCAGCCCTTGCACGGAGGCATTGGCCAGATGGTCGAGGGTCAGCTGCTGATCTTTGTCTTCCCCCGCGAGCTGCCCCAGGTAGCGCGTGACCTTTCGGCACACGGAACGCGCCAGGCGGGCAATGTCCTCGTCGCTGGGTGCGGGCAGCGGGTGGAACAGCATGGTTCCGTCGGACTGCTCCGCGTACACGCCATCAATCCCGATGACGTGGAAGTGAACATTCAGGTTCAGCGACGATCCAAATCGCTGCACGACGGTCAGACTTCCGGTCTGCAGCCGGCCGCGCAGCTTGCGCTTCCGCGCGCGGCGGCGGAGGTCGGAGGTGATGGCGCTGATGAATGCGCCAAGCACCACACTCGTGGCGTCTGGAGAATAGGCCATCTTGAAGCGCAGTTGGTACGGGACGCTGAGTACATACTGCCTAGCAGGCACGCGAGGGAAAAGGTGATCCACGCAGAACGCCGCCGTATCGGCCATCCTGCGACCGAGACAGCTGGGGCAAAATCCGCGTCGCTTGCACGCGAACGCCACGACTCTGCTGTGCCCACAGTCCTTGCATCGTACACGAAGGAGGCCGTGCACGAGGATGCCGCAACGAAGGTAGGCCTCTAACTCATCAAGCACGAAGGCGGGCAGTTTGCCGCCCCCTGCTTCCAGGTCGGCGAGGAATGTTGACCAGTGCTCCTGTATGGTTCTGTAGAGCAAAGTCGTTTCAGGACAATGGCGGTCGTACGCGCCCCCGCCAGCGATCGCGTGGGTGTGACAGCTTGTTGCTGGTTGCGTGGAATGCACCAGCTGGAGTTGTCGGCAACGAGGCGATACTTGTTGCTAGCGCAACGCCGAATTTGGCGCGCTTTCGGAGCAGGTGTCTTCGTGTTCCGGGCCCCCAGATCGCCAATCTTGTCCCCTGTTTCGCCGGGATTGTCGGTGGCTTGACTTGGCCGCGCCTACTGGCTGGTCGGCATCGTGGGCGAGATCTACGTGCGCAACAACACCTACGCCAATGAAGACGTCATCGGCGCCATCGAGCAGTTCGGCGGCGAGGCGTGGATGCTGCCCATCACCGACTGGGTCATCTACACCTCGTCGCTCGAGAACTACAAAGAGGAATTCCCAGGGACCATCCTCTCGTGGGAAAAGGCCGACACCTTCATCACCTATACCTGGATGAAGCACTGGGAAAAGAAGTTGATGGAGGCGGCGAGTCCCTTCCTCGACGATCGGCACGAGCCGCGCTTCCAGGAGTGCCTGGAGATCGCCACGCCGTACATTCCTTTCTATCTCGGCGGCGAAGGCAAGCTGTCGGTCGGACGCGCCATCAAGTTTGCCCAGCAGGGCGCGGCCATGGTGGTGAACTGCGCGCCCTTCGGTTGCATGCCCGAGACCGTGGCCACCGCGATCTTCGGGCGCCTGTCGGCCGACGTCGACATGCCCATCGTCAGCTTGTTCTACGACGGCAGCGGCGGACAGAATCGCCGCTTGGAGGTCTTCCTCAACAACGCGGTTCGTGGCCGCCGCGGCCTAGCTGGGCTGACGGAAGGCATGGACGCCAAGCTCCCGCCCGGATTCCCGAATCGCGATCGGCTCGTGCCAGCGCAGAATCTCGTGTCGCGCGTGCGTCCGGGCAGCGAAGCGTAGACGACAGCGGAGTCGTCGCGCTTTTGCAACTGCCTCTCCAATCCTGGGTGGAGCATAGGTTCGAGGTTCGGCCCCTTGCTCTCGTTCTAGGCGTTTACAGCGAGCCCGCGATTTGCCATCGTCGTCAGGTGAAACAGGCGGAGGACGTTGCTTGAATTTCGTGCGCATGGGGCGCGGGCTTGTTCGGGCACTTCCACCTGCCCTGTTCGCGCTTCTGGCGGCTTGCGGCCCGCGATCACCGGCCAGCGATGCCCGGCCTGTCCCGAGTGTCGTTGTCGAAAGAAACGTGGATGTACCCATGCGCGACGGCGTGCGCCTGCGCGCGAATGTCCTGCGACCGGCTGGGCAGGGGCCGTTCCCGACGCTGGTGTACCGAACGCCATACGACAAAGAGCAAGAACAGCGAGAGTACAGTACCTTCCAGCACGCGCTCGAACGCGGCTACGCGCTGGTGGTCGAGGACGTGCGCGGTCGCTATGCGTCCCACGGCGACTTTCGTCCCTACGTGCAGGAAGGCCGCGACGGCTACGACACCATCGAGTGGGCCGCGGCCCAGCCCTGGTCGAATGGCGCGGTCGGGACTTTCGGTCTTTCGTATCCAGGGGCCGCGCAGTGGCTGGCGGCGGTGGAGGGGCCGCCGCACCTTCTGGCGATGGTTCCGGCCATGACCTTCGCGTCGCAAGAGGGGTTCGTCCACGCCAGCGGCGCGTTCGACATGTCGTGGATTGGCTGGGTGTGGAATGAGATCGCTCCTGATCGCCGCCGTCGCCTTCATCTGGCAGGACCGTCGAACGCCGATGAAGCCGTCGCCGGCTGGCGGACCGAGGGCGCGGCCATGCTCGGCGTGTTGCCCCTTGAGTGCATGGACCGGCTGCGCGAGGTTGCGCCGTTCTACTACGAGTGGCTTCGGCACCCGCCCGACGACCCATGGTGGGCTTGGCTCGATCTGCGCACCCGGTACGACCGAACCCAGGCTGCGGTTCTCAACTTGTCGGGCTGGTACGACGAGGGCTACGGCGATGAAGGGGCGGAAACCAATTACCTGGGACTGGTAGCCGCCCGCCATGGACGGACCGCGAGCGCGGCGTTACTCCTCGGCCCGTGGGTTCATGGCGTGGCGGATACGGGCAGCGCTGTCGCGGGCGAGCGGCGCTTCGCGGACAATGCCAAGATCGACTACGACGGCGTGGTTCTCGACTGGATGGATCACTACCTGCGCGGGGTGAACAATGGCGTGGGCAGCGGCCAACCGATCCGTTACTACGTCATGGGCGCGGATGTCTGGCGGGAAGTCGCGGACTGGCCGCCCACCGCCGTTCGCACCGCCTATTATCTGCGGCAGGCCGCGCCTAAGCGTGCAGGTCTGCTGTCTCCAATTCGCCAAGGCCGCGGATCCAGCGCATTCGTCTCCGATCCCGCCCGCCCGGTGACCAACAAGTACGACAATCTCGGCGGCCATGACTACCGCGACTTGGCCTTGCGCAAGGACTTGCTGACCTTCGACAGCGCGCCCCTGGCCGCGGATACCGAAGTCACTGGTCCCATCGAGGCCAAGGTTTTTGTCAGTTGCACCTGCCGCGATCTCGATATGTGGGTGCGCCTCTATGACGTGTCACCCGACGGTACTGCGTTCAACCTCATGAGCCCAGGCCCCGATGTGGTGCGCGCCAGCTACCGCGACAAAGCAAAAGGACGGCAACTGCTGCGGCCAGGGCAGATCTACGAACTCGACGTGCGTGGTGCGGTGACGAGCAATCTATTCAAACAAGGTCACCGCATGCGCGTGCAGCTCAGCGGCGCCTTCTTTCCCGATTTCTCGCGCAACCTGCAAAACGGCGAAAGCGAAGTCACGTCGAAGGCATTCCACAAGGCTACTATCCGCATCCACCACGACCCGGCGCACGCCTCGCACATCGTGCTGCCGATTGTTACGGGTCCGTGACGAACGGACTGCCGTCTATTCGACCTTCTGCTTGTGCGGCCGCAATCCCTTGACCACCAAGCCGAGGCCGGCGGCGATCATGGCCAGCATGATGAGGGTGTTCATGAGCGTCGTGCTCTGGAAGTAGATGTCTAGGTTGATGAGGATGCCGGCCAGGATGAAGAGCAGGCCGCCCACCGACAAGAACCAGCCGAGCGCGGACTTGGCGTTCACGAACAGAATGCCGATGCCGAAGAGCAGGGGAATGAGGCTGATGCCAAAGCTTCGTCCAGCGCCGCCCAGGCCCATGAAGTTCCAGTACGAGGAATGGACCTGCACGTGGGAAAACAACAGGTAGAAGCCGATGGCCGCGACGAGGACGCCGATGAAAAACTCGCCCACGCCGCCGGACGTGCCGCCGGCCCCTTCGAACTTGCGTTTGCCGCCAAAGCTTGCGCCGCTGTCGCTCATGATCGGCGATTGTACACCGGGCAAGGGAGATCCTTCGTGTTTCCAAACTGATCGCAAATCGCCTTCACAAATTTACAAAACTGGCCCAGGACTCGAAACCATGGCTGGGCCAGATTGGCCAGTGTCTAGGAAAGGAGGCTAGGAAGATGCAAGCTTCAGAAACGATCGCACAGGCTGAATCGACTGCAACAGACGCGGGCGACGGGATGGTGCATCTGTGGGCGGATTCGGTGGGGGCGGCGGCAAGGCAGCTCGGCGTCGTTCTGACCCTTGCCATCGCCGTTCATCTCGCAGGCAGCCTGCTGTTCGGCCGCTAGACACCGGCAGCGGGCTCGGGAAGGAGGAGCGAATGCAACACACCGTGCAGTAGCGCTGGCGCTACTGCACTTTTCCGAGAGCGCATTTCAGGTAATCACCTTCGGGGAACACAGGCAGGGTGGGGTGATCCAGGCCGGCGCCGGTCAAGGCTTCGAGCACGAACCGGCGCCCGGCCTGGTGGACACCGGTTTTCACAAGCGTCAGGAACTCGTCGCGCGGCACGTGGCTGGAACAGGAGGCCGCGCACAGCAGGCCGCCGGGTTTCACGACCTGGGCGGCCAGGCGATGCAGGCGCAGGTATGATCGCCGCGCCGCCGCCACACTGTTCTTGGACGGAGCGAAACTGGGCGGATCGGAAATCACGATGTCCCAGGTTTCATGTTGCTCGATGGCCTTTTCCAAGAACGCGAAGGTGTCGCGGGTGTGAAAACCGGCGCGCGCGAGATCGAGCCCGTTGCGCTCGAAATTGCGTCGCGCCGCCGCCATGGCCGGGCGGGCGATGTCCACCGTATCTGTGCGCGTCGCCCCGGCGCAGGCGGCGTGAATCGAGAAGCCGCCCGTGTAGCCGAACAGGTTGAGCACGGTTTTTCCCTTCGCGCGCGCGGCCACGGCCAGGCGATTGTCGCGCTGGTCGAGAAACAGGCCACCTTTCTGTCCGCGGCCCACGTCGACGATGAAACGGACACCATGCTCCAGGATCTCGAGTTCGTCGTCGTGCTGGGCGCGGGTCTCGCGGTCGATCACCTTGCGCAGGGGCAGATCCGGGGCGGACTGCGCGAGCAAGTCGGGCAAACCCGCGTAGAAGGCGCGGCTGCCCTCGCCGTCGTAGCGCACGGAAGCCACGTCGGCATAGACGTCGACGTGAATGCCGGGCAGATGGTCTGCTTCGCCGTGCACCCAGCGAAAGGCATTGGTCCTGGACAGATCGAGCCGCGCGCGCCGCATGGCCAACGCGGTCTGCAAGCGGCGGCGCACGAGAGCGGCCGGATCTTCGATGGGAACCAGATCGAGCACGCGAACCGCGATAGGTCCGTGGGCGTCCCAAAAACCGAACACCACCGCGCGTCCCTGCTTGTCCACCACCGCGACGATTTCTCCCGGCGCGATGCCAGGACGATGGGCAAGGGCTTCGCGGAACACCCACGGGTGCCCCTGCCGCAACCTGCGACTCAGATCTTTCCGCAACGCCAACGTGACCGGCCGACTCATGACCTCGTTGCATCATACGCCCACTTTTCAAGTTGCGCACCCTTAAGCAATAGTGTGAGAGAGCCGAAAAACTAGCTGATTGGTGTCAGGGAGCGGGGGCGGCGCTTACCGACGGGCGGCGTTGTTCGAGGGTGGACCTTTATCAACGTTCTGGAGGGGTGGGGCCGGCGGTGCCGCGACTTGGGGCGGGCAAGTGGGCGGGTGTGATAGCCGCGGTGCCGCCGGAAGGGTTTCCTGTGATAGACGTAGTCGTCTTGCAGAGGACGACCGCGTGACAAATCCGGAAAGCCAACCAACTATCCCTGCTCCCGCGCCCAAGGGCACGTCGAGCTTCTTCGACCGCCTGAGCGAACGGCAGATGACCCTGCTGGTGATCGCGGTCGGCCTGCTTCTCTACATCCCGCTGGCCGGTACCTACGGCCTTTGGGATCCGTGGGAAACCCACTACTCGGAAGTCGCCCGCCAGATGACGAAGCGGGGCGATTTCATCAGCCTGTGGTGGCCGGGGTCGCCGCGCGATGCGGACGTGTTCTGGTCGAAGCCCGTGCTGACCTTCTGGCTGATGAGCATTGGCATGCACATCGCGCGCATCGGCCTGCCCGGCAACGATCCGGGCGAAATGGCGCTGCTTTCGCGCACCGAATGGGCGGTGCGCGTGCCGTTCTGCCTGCTCGGCGTGCTGGCCATGTGGGGCGTGTACTTGGTCGTGGCGCGCTTCGTATCCCGGCGCGCGGGCTTTCTCTCCGCGCTGGTGATGGCGACCTGCCCCATGTTTTCCCTCATCGCTCGTCAAGCCATGACCGACATGGCCTTCGTGGGCCCCATGACCATGGCCTTAGCCTTGGGGGCCATCGCGCTGCTCGACGACCGTGACGAGGTCCTGCCTCGCCGGGGCAAGGGCTTTTTCAGCTATCCCCACCACTCGGCGTTCTTCACCACGGTCGGCGTATTTCTTTTCCTCGTCGTGCCCCAGCTCATCATCGATTCCGTTCAGCTCAAGGTCAAGATCCCCTGGGGCAACCGCGAGTTCATGATGTACGGCGCGGTGGCGATGATTCCCTACTACCTGGGCTCGCTGGTTTTCCTGTGGTTTTGCATGCGGGCGCGCTACCGGGCGCCGCTTTACCTTTACATCGCCGCCATGCTTTGCGGGGTCGCGGTGCTGGCCAAGGGACTCGCCGGTGCCGGCCTGCCCATCATCATCTTCTGCGCCTATCTGATTTTCACTTGGAACTGGAAGCGGCTCAAACGTGCACAGCTTCTGCCCGCGGTGCTGGTGTCGGCCTTGGTCATGGTCATCGTGGCGGCGCCCTGGCACCACGCCATGATCATTCGCCACGGCTGGGCCTTCTGGAACGAGCTGTTCGGGGACAACCACTGGCGCCGCATGATGCTGGGCCGCCACGGCGATCGCGGCAGCTTCGAGTACTTCCTGCGCGAACTCGGCTACGGCATCTTGCCCTGGGTGGCGCTGGCGCCCGCGGCGCTCGCTGGCGTGGTCATGCACAAGGTGGACGACGCGCGCAAGCAGGCGGTGTACTGGTTGGGCGCGATTTGGTTCGTTGCCGGGTATGCCCTGGTCTCGCTTTCCATGACTAAGTTCCACCACTATGTCCTGCCCGCCATTCCAGGCCTGGCCATCGTGATCGGTTGTTTTCTCGACGACGTTCTCATTCGGAAGGACGTTCGTCGTACCTGGCTGGCCGCCTTGATTGGGATTCCGCTTCTCGTTGTGATTCTTGCCGACCTGCTCTACGCGCGCAATGCCGCGCAGAAGTTCTTGTGGCTGTTCAGCTACGACTATGTCCACAGCCCGACTGGCCGCCCCTGGCCGGACTCGCTCGATTTTCGCGCCCCACTTGTGGTGATGGGCGTGCTCATTGCGCTCACCACACTGGCCCTGGGGTGGAGAAAGCTGCTGCGTCCCGCGCTCGTCGGGCTGTGCCTGATGTCGGTGGTCTTCACCTACTTTCTCCTCGACGTGTACATGCGCCAGGTGGCGCCCTTCTGGTCGCAGAAGGAAACCCTGGCCGAGTACTACCGCCATCGCAGCTCGCCCGAAGAGAAGCTGCTCGCCTACTCGATGTACTGGAGGGGCGAGACTTTCTACTCCGAGAACGAGATCTACGATGACCCGCGGAAGGAAGACCGCACCGTGTTCGACCAGGACGGCGCCGACGATCAGATGAAGGATTGGATCGCCAACCACCGCGGACGGCGCGTGTTCATCATCTACGAACGCGGCCGCCAGAGCCACGTGCAGCAGCTTTTCCCCGCGGAGAAACGCTCGACCTTCAAGGTCCTGTACGAGAAGAACAACAAGTTCTCGCTTGCCCAGGTCGAGATCTAGCCGCGCAGCGAACCCTCCTAGGGCAACCCTTTGAGGGTTTCCATCATCGCGTAGGCGTAGCCGGGCTTTGCCCGGCGAAGCCATAGCGTGGGAGGGTTTGGGAACCCTCCTAGGGTTCCCATGTTAGCGGAAAATCTGTTCGGCTTCTTGCTTCACTTGGCGCAGTTCGTCCCAGATCTTTTCCAGGTCGCGGGCGCGGAATCCCAGGTATTCGCACTCCGGCGTGGTCGCGATGCGCTCGGTTTCCTCGGCGCTGGGCTGCGATTCCTGGCTCAAGAGGCGATCGATCTTCTCCGCCAGGCGAACCAGCGACACATGCTGCGCTACCTGTCCGCCCTCCGCGAAGGCACGCGCAGGCTGGTGGTGCCAGGCCACGATCTTGGGAACGGGATCGGGCAGTCCCCACTTGCTCAGTATGTGTGCGCCCAGCACGGCGTGATCGAAGCCCAGCACCTCGCGTTCGCGCAAATGGATGGTGTCCGCCTCGGCGAGGTTATTGCCGTGAATCTTGAGATAGGTTGCGGGTTGGGCCTGGATGAGCAGCAGTTTGCCGAAGTCGTGCAGCAGCCCCACGATGTAGCTGTTGGCGCCCGTGTTGGACCTGTGCAAAGCCAGCGCTCGCACCAGCGCACCCGTCGAGGCGCAGTGATCGCGAACCGCGCGGCCGATGCCGCTCATGTCCGCGAACATCGCCATCATCGATAGCGAGGTCGCGAGCTCGCCGAGCGTGCGCGAACCCAGCAACATGATGGCTTGCTTGATGGAAACGCAGGCCTCGCGCGGGCGGAAGGCCGCCGAATTGGCCAAGCGCAAGACCTTGGTCGCCAGCGCCGGGTCTTGCTCGATGACGGCTTGCAGACGGCCGACTTCGAAATTCTTGTCGGAGACTTGGTCGAGCACGCGCCTCGCCACTTCGGAAAACGGACGTAGCCCCTCGAGATCGGCGAGGGCGGCCGCGAAACTCGCGGCGGCTTGGGCGGTGATGGCGTGCGCGTCGTCCTCGCCAAACCACAGCTCTTCGAGAATCGACTCGGATATCTTGGTCATGCGTGCTGGTGGTGTCATCGTTCTTTTCCGCGTCCACCGTCAACAATAGCATCGTCTCACCACCCTCGCGACGATGGAGCGCGACAGTCGCCGAACGCAGTCGGGCATCCTTCCGCGGCATGGGATACCTTTATGGGCCAAGGAGATACCATGATGTCTGGCAACAAGCTGACCGCGGTAGAATTCAATACCAACCCGGTGAAACCTACGACGGACACTTCGTGTCCACACTGAATCCAAGCGCGCGAGCAGCGATTCAAGAGATGCTGGTCACCGCTTGCTCGCGACGACATCCCGACCGTTTCGCCGTAAGCGGCCCGGGCTATTTCATCGCGATGTTGATTTGCGGCATCTCTGGCGGATAGGCCTGAGGTGGGACGGGGACAGCCGATTGGCCAGTCTGCAGAACGACCATACCGTCGTTCAAGCCGTCCACCTGAAACGTCAAGGCTCCGCCTGTGCGCGATGTGCTGTAGCTGAAAAGGCCGAGGTCTGCTGGCGTGAAACCGCCTTTGCAACCTTTGAACCCAAGGTTCCCTTGGGAGTCAGAGGTCACTTGCCCTTGAAGAATGTAACCATCGACGACCTTGGCGCCCTTCTCGTCCGTGATCGTCATGTTGCACTGGTTGATGGCTGTGCGATCCGATCCATTGGGGGCAGGGATCGGAGACGACGTCGCGGTGGTGACATGGATCTTGTAGATCGCGTAGTTGCCGCACGAACTGAGAGCCAGCGCCGAAACCGCCAACATTCCTCCCGTGAGGAACAGTCTGGATACTCGGTTGAATCCGCGCATGGCTACCTCCCGTCTCCAATGCAACCAAGATTGTAAGTGGACGTGCACCCAGGTGCCTTCTTCTGGAGCGGTATCACCGCCGCCGCAATCACGATGCCTGCAACTCCGACGGCCGTGGCCCAGAACCACCACTTCTCGTAGACCGGGTTGACGATGGGTTTCTTTTCCGGTTTCTTGCCAATGTCCTTCACGCCGTCCGGCGTCGACGTGCTGTCGTCAGTGACGATGGTCGGATCCTTGTAGGAACCGCCTTCTTCTTCTTCCTGCGCCCAAGCGGGCTGGACGAATGCCAAGAAGAGCGTCGCGATGACGCTGAATGAGATCACCCGAGTTAGAAGTGTTGTGCGCGTCATATCGAGAAGCATATTAACCACACGTCGTTGGCGGATGGAAGAGGGGAGAATAGAGGAAAGTGCCAAGGCGTGCGAATTGGGCGAAAGTGGCCGATCGATGCCCGTTCCGTCAAAGAAACTCGAGCGGGTCTTGATGCGGGCCTGGAGGTGGCTGATCTTGACCTCGGATGGCCGGTCGAGCGAGGAAGAGACGTGAAGCGAACCGCGATGGAACCCCTGATTGCCGCCAGTCGCGCGCTCTCCCAGCGTGTTGGCAGGCTCGCATTCTCCGACCCGGTCGCCTATGTCTACAACCCGCTCGACTACGCGCGAACCCTGCACGAAGCCTATCTCGCGCGCTACGGCCAGGCCCCCAAGGATGTGGTTCTGCTGGGCATGAATCCGGGACCCTTTGGCATGGCGCAGACCGGGATCCCATTCGGCGACGTCACCATGGTGCGAGAGTTCCTGGATCTCGATGGCCAGGTCGGCCGGCCCGAGCGCGAGCATCCCAAACGCAAGGTCGAAGGCCTGGCCTGCGCGCGTGGCGAAGTGAGCGGCACTCGGCTGTGGGGCTTTGCGAAGGGCGAATTCGGCACGGCGGAGCGATTCTTCGCGCGCTTCTTCGTGGCCAACTACTGCCCCTTGGTTTTCATGGAAGCCTCGGCTCGCAATCTCACGCCGGACAAACTCCCTCAGCGCGAGCAGGGGGCGCTTTTCGCCGCGTGTGACGAGGCCTTGCGCGACATGGTCGCGATTCTTCGCCCGCGCTTCGTCGTCGGGGTTGGGGTCTTCGCGGCCGAGCGCGCACGCCGCGCGCTCGCCGGCACGCGCATCACGGTCGGCAACATCCTACACCCGAGTCCAGCAAGTCCCATGGCCAACCGGGGCTGGGCCGCGCAGGCCCGCCGCCAGCTCGCCGAACTTGGGATCGAGATTCGCACCTGATGCAGTAGTGCTAGGATGATTGCGCTGCACACAAGCAGAGAGAACCCGGCATGGCTGATCTGCGCAAGCTGAAGAACGAGGCTCTGGAAGCGGCCGCCAAGGGGAACTGGCGGAAGGCGGTGTGGTGCTACGCCAATCTGGAAAAGGACGAACCCGCCGAGCCCGGTTGGGCGCTCAAGCTCGGCGAGAGCCAGCGCAAGATGGGCAACGATGGCGAGGCCATCAAGGCACTCGGGCGCGCCGTGAACGCTTACGCGAAGACCGGGCTTATTCTGAAGGCCATCGCGGTTTGCAAGATCATCCTCGGTATCGATCCCAGGAACTCCCACACCCAAGAATTGCTCGATTCGTTCTACGCCGCCCAACGCAAACCCACCGATCCAGGCGTGCCGATGCCCAAGCGCACGCCGCCGCCGCCTTCCGCCGTGCAATTCCCTGGCGTGTCCGCGCAGCCATGCGCGACCCCTGTTCCGCCGGCCGTGCTTGCTCCGGCCCCGCCCGATCCGTTCGCAGCGTCTTCAACCATGAAGGTGTCTCGGCCAGTCGCCGTCGCTGCGCCCGCGACCCCTGCCTCGGCCGGGCCGGCTTCCGCTGTTTTGGCGTCGCCCGCGTTGCCACCCTTGCGCCAGCTTCGTCTCGCCGCTTTGATGCCAGGAGCGCGACCATCTCAGCAGGTTCCGGCCGTGGGTAGCAGCGGGGCCATGGAGATCCCGATCGACGACGAATTCGCGTCCGAAGCGGTTGGGCCGACCCATCCCCACAAGGGCGCTGGCCGGACCACCATGGCGCATTTTGTGTTGCCCAAGACGCCCTTCTTTTCCGTGCTCTCGCGCGATCTTTTCCGCATGGCCGTCGAGCGCGTGCGCCTGATTCAGCTCGCGGCGGGGGAGACTTTGTTTTCGCGAGGGGATCCTGGCGATGCTCTCTACGTCGTGGCGTGGGGCGAGATCGCGGTGCTGGCCCCGCAAGAGATCGCGCGGTTGTCCGAGGGAGACTTCTTCGGCGAGATCGCCCTGCTGGCCGACCGGCCGCGCACCGCCACCGTGCGCGCCACGGTCGACAGCCAGGTCCTGGCCATCGACCGCGCGCTTCTGAACGACCTCATCGCGGGGTCGCCCGAGTCGCTGAAGGTACTCTTGCGCTTCTTGCGCGAGCGCCTCATCGCGATGCTGGCGGAAACCAGTCCCTTGTTCGCGCCTTTCACGCCGCTCGAACGCCTCGGTCTGGCCGCGCGCTTTCACTTTCTCGAAATCGACGAAGGCCTGGCTATCATCGAGGAAGGTGGAAAGTCGCCAGGGCTGTTCGTCCTGCTGGCCGGCGAGGCACAGGCGGTGGCAAGTGGCCGCATCGTGGCCCGTCTGGAATCGGGCGACGCGTTCGGCGAAATCTCGCTCATCACCAACCAGCCCACGACTGCCTCCATCGTGGCGCTTTCCAAGAGCTTCGTCCTGTACCTGCCGCGCGCCGATTTCTCGGAAATCATCATGACCCACCCGCAGGTGCTGGAACACATCAGCTCCTTGGCCGAGGCGCGCATGCGCGAGATCGGCCGAATTGACATGCTGTGACGATCGTGCCAAGTATTGTGCCTCGTTGGGTAACTCCATGGAAAGTCGAGTCATCCGCCCCGGACAGGGTTGACTTTCCTTTCTGGCCGAAGTATTAGGAGCGCCCCGTGTCTACAGCAGCGCCGCGCCAACGTAAG
>OCTA010001157.1_pt1 | contig 24357 bp, 18 predicted proteins | sample 1538991 | NCBI WGS metagenome assembly OCTA01 (sample SAMEA3539302, study PRJEB22396) | soil metagenome | biome: tundra; feature: field; material: soil | place: USA | collected 2010-05 | depth 0.15 m | reverse complement strand
CTTCCGGCGAGAACTGCCAGAACGGAACATACAGGTAGGGCCGCACTTCGGCATCCATGCCGGAGGCGCGCGTGTCGTCCACAACGCCTACGACGGTCATGGGCGGCTTCGTTTTGAACCTGCGGCCGATCGGATTGGCGACTCCCGGCCACAGGCGTTTCGCGGCAGTGGCGCTTACGATGACGACGCGAGGATCGCCTCGATCGTTGGCGGTGAACACGCGGCCGGACCTGAGGCGGATCCCCAGCGTGCCGAAGTACTCCGGCGTGATGGCACGCGCCCGCGAGTCGACCCAACGGTCCGGGCGGTCTTCGGTCGCGAGCCCCCACCCCTCGCTCTCGCCCGTGAGCGGCAGGGTGCTCACCGCCGCCGAGGAGAGTACGCCGGGCAGGGCGGCGCAGTTGGCGGTGAGTTGATCGATGAATGCGGCGCGGCGGCGGTCATTATACTTCGTGTCCGGCAAGGAGAGCCGCATCGTCAGGACACGTTCCGCATGAAAGCCGAGCGGGGTGCGCGCCACCGTGACGAAGCTCTTCGCCAGCAGGCTGGCGGCTACTACCAGAACCAGCGAGAGCGCGAACTCGGCAACGATCAGCGCCGACCGCAAGCTGGAACTCGTGCCGGCGGAGCTACGGCCTCCGGATTTTAGCGCGTCGACGGGATCGCGGTGCGCCGTTGCGAGCGCGGGAGCGGTCCCGAACAACAGCGTGGTCAACAGCGCAAGCCCCAACGCAAAAGCCAACACACGCGCATCCAGCGTGGCGGCCGCGATTCCGGGAACTCCCGGGGGTGCGATGGCAATCAGGGCCTGAATCCCAACGGCCGCCAGCGGGATGGCCAGCGCTGCGGAACACACGGCCAGCACCAGAGACTCCGTCAGAAGCTGCCGCACGATACGGGCGCGTGCGGCGCCCAGCGATATGCGCATAGCAATCTCAGGGCGCCGCCGCAATCCGCGGGCGACCAGCAGGTTCGCCACGTTCACGCAGGCAATGAGAAGCGCCACAGCCACCGCTCCGAAGAGGATGAAAATCGGCGTGCGGCTCTGGCTAGAGATGGCATCCCGCAACGTGCGGACGGTCAGATCCGGCTCAGTGGCGCCGTTGCGCGTCTCGGGAATGACGCGTTCCAGAATCGCCAGAAGTTCCGCGCGCGCAGCCGCTGGCGGGACGCCTGGACGCAGGCGTGCGATCATGCCGAAGTTGAAGCAGCCTTTGCAGGTGCGTTCCCAGTCGACCAGGGCCATGGGCCGCCACATCTCGGCTGGCGGGAATGGACCGACGAAAGATGGCAGCTCCGGGCCATCCGGGAATTGAAACCCTGGCGGCATGATCCCGACGATGGTCTGCGGGACGCCGTTCACAATCACCTTGCGGCCGAGCACGCGCGGGTCGCCGCCGAAGCGCCGCTTCCAGAGGCCGTCGCCGATGACCACCACCGCGTCACGGCCTTGCTGGTCTTCCTCGGCCGTAAATGTGCGCCCGAGGCGCGGCTTGGCTGCCAGCAAGTTGAAAAGGTTGGCCGAGACGCGCGCCGCCGGGACGCGCTCAGGTTCGCCACGGCCCGCCAGGTTAAGCGAAACATTCACGAACAAGGCGGCCTGCTGCAGCGAGCGCGCGTCGTGCCGGAAGCTTTCATAGAGCGGCGCGGTGACGGCCCCGTCGAGCGATACGGCGACCAGACGGCCAGGATCGCCATACGGCAGCGGCCGCAGCAGCGTACTGTATACGATGCTGAAGATCGCGGTGGTGGCGGCGATGCCCAGGCCCAGCGAGAGCACTGCGGTGGCGGCGAATCCGGGGCTCTTGCGCATGGCGCGAAAGGCGTATTGCGTGTCCTGCACCAGGGCCTCCAATTGGGGCAGGCCGCGCTGATCCCGATAGCTCTCTTTGGCGCTTTCCACTCCGCCGAATTTCAACAGGGCTTGGCGGCGGGCTTCTTCCGGAGACAGGCCGTGGGTGAGGTTGTCCTCGGTTTGCATCTCCAGGTGGGCTTGCATCTCGGCGGCGAGTTCGCGTTCGCGGCGGGCGCTCGCGAACGTGCCGGTAATGCGCTTCCAGGTGCGGCGCAGGATTCTCATGACGTTTCTCCCCGCAGCGCAAGAAAGCGGCCGATGATTTCGGTAGTCTGCCGCCACTGGTGTGTTTCCGACGCCAGCAGCTTGCGGCCGGCCTTGGTCAGGCGGTAGAACTTCGCTTTGCGATTGTTATCGGACACACCCCACTCCGCCGTGATGGAGCCTTCCTGCTCCAGCTTGAGCAGTACCGGATAGAGCGTCCCGTGGTTGATGGAGAGCAGGTCTCGGCTGGTCTGCTCGATGCGGCGGGCGATGCCATAGCCGTGCTGGGGGCCCAATGCCTCCAGCGTTTTCAGGACCATCAAGGCCAGCGTGCCCTGCCAGACTTCGGTTTTGCCTTCCATGTTGGGTTCCCATAGGAATGTATCAGGTTTCCTGTGGGATTGCAATAGGTGAACCCGACGGAAACCGCTCCCTGACGGTCGCGGCTCAGTAAAGGATATCCCGCTACGAAGTGCGTTATGCACCCCGTCAGGGCAACCCCCTATAAGTGTTCGCCGGTTTAGGGTATGATTCTAGGTGCGAAGGATTATATGAAGATCCGTGGATCTCTAGCTCTAAGGCTCTGTTTATGTCTGGTTGCAATTGCGGCTGTTGCCGCACCCGCCACGACACCCACGCTGTCCCCATCGCTCAGCGCAGTCGATTTTCAATACAACCCCCCGGAACCGGCGCCCTTGCCGGTAAACGTCACCGTTACCGCCAGCGATGGAAGTTCGCCGGCTCTTACCGTGGCCGTGACGCCCGGCACCGGCACCCCCGCCACGCTCTTTCCCAACCCGGTGGTCAGCGGCGACACGCTCCAGGTCTATTTCAACAATGCCACATTCGATTCGCTGGGCCCCGGCATATATAACGCGACCATCACCGTGAGCGCGGCCGGTTTCGCCAACTTGACCATCCCGGTCACGTTGAGTATCGGCGGCGCCCTATCGATCCTCCCTTCGCCCACGACGCTAACCTTCAACGCATCCGGCCCGACCGTCCAAACCATCGAGCTCTCAGGCAACGGCGGCGCTTCGATCAGCTTCTCGCTAGTCTCGAGCACAAACGCGGGCGGAAACTGGTTGAGCGCGACGGCCAACGCGAGCTTTACTCCGGCAACTCTCACCGTCACGATTAATCCTCTCAACGTGCCTGGCGGAACATATACGGGCAGCGTCAGGGTCACTCCCACATCCGGCAGTACTCTGACAATTCCCGTAACGCTCCAGGTGGGCCCGACTACCCTGGCCGCCAGCCCCGCTTCTCTCACATTCGGCTATACGGTAGGCGGAACCGCGCCTCCGCTGCAGGTGGTGCAACTCACCAGCCCGCTTTCGAACGACACTTATACTGCGCAAGCGACGAGCACCGGAAACTGGCTCCTGGTGAATGGGGTGACAACCAAGATAACCGGCGCGATCCCCGCCACTTTGGGTGTGACGATTAACCCGGCGGGTTTGACGGCTGGCACCTACCAGGGCACCATCGCCGTGACCGACGCGGACAGCAGCACGCAGAGTGTCGCGGTCACGCTGGTTGTGAGTGGTGTGTCGAATGTCGCCAATCCGGGTTCGTTAGTGTTTGTGGCTCAAGCCGCGGGAGCACCTCCCGCGACGCAGATTGTGTTGGTGAACGGTTCCGCGAACGCGTCGTACACGGCCACGGTCACCGGAGCATGGCTTTCCATTTCGTCAGCCGGCGGCTCAGCTCCCGCCCAATTGACCGTTACCGCCAATCCCAAGGGACTGGCGGCAGGCACGTACCCCGGCAGCGTGGTGATCAATCTGGACACGCACATACAGAACATTTCGGTTACGTTAATCGTATCCGCGAACCCGGTGCTCACCACTACTCCCGGCGGGTTCATTTTTAACTACCTCGGCGGCAATGGGCTTCCGTCGCCGGAGCCTCTCGACGTTGGTGTCAGCAGCGGCCCGAACCAGTCGTTTACCGTCGCCTCCGGAGTGCCGGCCTGGCTGCAGCTCGGTTCGATAAGCTCCAGCTTTGAGACGCCCGCCAGCCTCAGCGTTGGCTTGGCTCCGCAAACCCTGCCAACCGGCACCTACGTGGCGGATATCATCCTGACTCCGGCGGGGGCGGGCGGGGTTCCGGTCGTGGTGCCGGTCTTGTTGACGGTCGAGAGCGCGACACCGGTGGTCCCCAATGTCACCTCGCTTAGTTTCAGCGCTGGTGCGGGCGGCGCCCCGCAGAGCCAGACGGTCGAAGTCACGGCGGCCTCGCCCACTTCATTCACCGCCAGCGCTAACAGCAGCGGGAACTGGCTCTCCGTCTCCCCCACCAGCGGCAACGCCAACGCCACCAACACACCGCTCACGGTCACTGCCGACGCCACCAAGTTAGCCGCGGGAACCTATCAGGGCGCCGTTGATTTGATCACTACCGGCGGCGTGGTTACGCAGATTTCGGTCACGTTCACGGTAGGCGGCGGCGGTGTTCCGGTCACCATCAGCCCATCCACGCTGGCCTTCGCATATACACAGAATGGAGCGCTTCCGGCCGCGCAGAGCCTGCAGATCACCGGCTCGCAGAGCTTCACGGCGAGCGCCGGCACGAGCACCGGCGGCGCGTGGCTGGCGGTGACTCCGGCGTCGGGAACGGGGAACGTCAGCTTAAGCGTTTCCGTCAATCCGGCGGGCCTCGCTCCCGGCGCGTATAACGGGAGCATTACAGTAACTCCCACGGGTGGCGTGGCGCAAACCGTGGCCGTGACGCTGACTGTCTCCGCCGCGGCATCCCTGGCCGCCACGCCGAATCCGCTGGCGTTCGCATACACTACCGGTAATCCGCCTCCCGCGGCGCAAACCGTGTCGGTCACTTCCACGGGGCAGGCAGTTACATTTGCGGCCACCGCTTCGAGCAGTGGATGGCTATCGGTCACACAGAGCGCCGCGACTACGCCCGCCACCCTTTCGGTATCGGTGAATCCCGCCAACCTGGGAGCCGGTCCGTATAACGGCTCGATCGCTTTGAGCGGCGGTTCCGGAGTTCAGCAACTGAACATTATTGTCACTCTTACGGTGATCGCTCCGCTGCCGGTTATCGACGCCGTGGTAAACGCGGCCAGTTACCTGCAAGGCGGCATTTCGCCGGGCGAGATCGTAACCATATTCGGTAACTCGCTCGGGCCTGTCACGGGCGTGGGGGCCACCATCGACAAAAAGGGATTCATCGAAACCACCCTCGCCACTGTACAAATAACGTTCAACGGCTACCCCGCACCGATACTGTACGCCGGCGCCGGGCAGATCAACGCGATCGTCCCGTATGAAGTGGCCGGCGCCTCCAATGCCTCGGTTGAGTCGATCTTTGGGAGCGTACGATCCAATTCCCTGACCTTGGCCGTGGTTTCGAGCGCGCCAGGCGTGTTCAGCGCCGACGCGTCCGGCAAGGGACCCGGCGCCATCCTGGACACGAGCTATCACTTGGTGTCCGCCAGCAATCCGGTGAGCGCCGGCTCGATTATCCAGGTCTTCGCTACCGGACAAGGCCAGACTTCGCCGGGCGGCGTGGACGGGCTGATTGAGCCGTCGTCCTTGCCGTTGCCTGCCCCTCTGCTGTCCGCGGGGGCGATGATCGGTGGAGTGGCGGCGACTATTCAGTACGTCGGTGCGGCGCCCGGTTTGGTCGCGGGGGCACTGCAAGTAAACATAGTCGTCCCCCCCGGGGTGGCTTCGGGGCCGGCTCCGCTGTTTGTGTCGTTTGGCGGCATTGATAATAGTCAGACGGGGATCACGGTGGCGATCAAGTAGAATGCGCTCATGACCAGCGACGACTTCCGGCGCATCGCCGTCAGTTTAGCTGTCGGGTCCAGAGACTCTCAGTCTGCAGTATCCGCCGCAAAGAGCAGGCGTCCCCAGGAGCGGGGTGAGGTGACTGGAAGATCGCTGGCAGACCGGACCGGCGACATGGCTTACAGTTTTCGCGGCCAACGGTCGGCGGCCTTTTCCGGCACGTCCATCGTATGCGAATGCTCCTCGCCGTCAAGGGAAGCTTCGCCATGATCAACAGAATCATGCCCTTGACGGCTCCGGGGCATTCGCAAAGAACTCTATCCTTACAAAAGGAAAAGGCCGCTCTGAACGGCCCATACAACGCCCTTTGCGGCTCAAAGTGGCAGCCATGTCGCCGGTCATCTCTGTCAGCGATCTGCCAGTCACCTCACCGACTCATCGGGACGCCTGCTTGGCTTAACTCAATGGCGGAAATGCCGCACTCCCGTAAACACCATCGCCAGACCTAACCGGTCGGCCGCCTCGATCACTTCGGCATCGCGCACCGATCCGCCGGGCTGGATCACCGCGGTCGCGCCGTGGCCGGCCGCTTCCTCTACGCCGTCCGGAAAAGGGAAGAAGGCGTCCGATCCTACTACCGTGCCGGCCAGCGGCAGCACGGCTTTCATGGCTGCAATCTTCACGGAGTCCACGCGGCTCATCTGGCCCGCGCCGACGCCCGCCGTCTGTCCGGCGCGCGCAAACACGATAGCGTTCGACTTCACGTGTTTCGCCACTTTCCAGGCGAACTCGAGCGCGATCCATTCCTCATCGCTGGGCGCGCGCTTGGTCTTCACCTGCGCCGCGGCGCGATCGAGCCGGGCGGTATCCGGCGTCTGCGCCAGGTATCCGCCGGAGATCGATTTCACCACCAGTCCATCGCCGCCCGCGGCTACCTTCATCAACCGCAGGCTCTTCTTGCCGCTCAGCACCGCCAGCGCCTCCGGCGTATAATCCGGCGCGGCGATCGCCTCCAGAAATGTCTTGGCGCATTCGCGGGCGGTCTCCTCATCCACCGTGCGATTGAATCCGATCACACCGCCGAACGCCGACACCGGATCGCATTCGAACGCCTTGCGGTAGCTTTCCGCGAGCGTGCCTTTCTCCGCGCAGCCGCAGGGATTGGTGTGCTTGACGATGGCGGCGGCGGCCGAATCGAATTCGTTCACCAGTTGCCAGGCGGCATCCAGATCCACCAAGTTGTTGTAGGACAGCCCCTTGCCATGAAGCTGCGCAGCGCCCGCGATTCCAGCCCCGTGCTTGCCATACAGCGCCGCGGACTGGTGCGGGTTCTCGCCGTAGCGCAGATCCACGATCTTGCCGGCGCGCAGGTCGAGCACGGCGGGCAACGGCCCCGCGCCATCCACCAGCGACAACCGCGCGCCGATCGCACGATCGTAATCCGCGGTGGTGCGAAACGCCTTCTGCGCCAGACGCCACCTGGTTTCGGGCGAGAGCGCGCCGCCATGCGCCTTCATCTCATCCACGATGCCCGCGTAATCGGCCGGTGAAACCACCACCGCCACATCCTGGTAATTCTTGGCGGCCGAACGGATCATGGTCGGGCCGCCGATGTCGATGTTCTCGATCAGCTCCGCGAGGCTGGCATCCGCTTTTGCCGCCACTTCCTCGAACGCGTACAGGTTCACCACCACCATATCGATCGGTTGGATGCCGTGCGCCGCCAGCGCCTGCATGTGTTCGGGCTTGCCGCGCATCGCCAGAATTCCGCCGGTCACCTTGGGGTGCATGGTCTTCACGCGTCCGTCCAGCATTTCGGGGAAACCGGTCACTTCCGAGACGTCGCGAACCGGCACGCCGGAATCGCGCAGCAGCCTCGCTGTGCCGCCGGTGGAGATCAATTCCGCGCCCAGATCGCGCAGCTCGCGGGCAAACGGCGCAATGCCGGTTTTGTCGGTGACGCTGATCAAGACGCGTTGGATTTTGGCCATCAATGGAAAGGTAACACGCCTGCCCCGCCCCGCCGCGCGCACAGCGGATTTCAGCGCTTGCCAAGCACGATCTTACGGATCTGCGATACCACCGGCGCGCTGTCCGGCTTCTTCTTCCCGTCGTCGTCGTATGCATTCCAACCGGTGTTGGCGATGAAGTAGAATGCGCCGCCAACCAGCGTGCCGTGCGTTGGTTCTCCCAGGCCGGGAGTGTTCGCCTCCAGAATCTCCTGCTTCTTCAGGCCGGAAGAAAAGAGCACTACGCGCTCGGGATTGACACCGTTTTGCACGGCCAGAAACGCATCGCCGTATCGATAGAAACCGTCGATCCCACTGAGCACGATATCGTGCGCCGGCTGCAGCCATCGCACAGTGCGCGCCTTCAAGTCCATCGCCGCAATGCCGCGCACGTAATCCGGCACGTAGAGCGTTCGCTCATCGGAGGAAAGCGCCGGAGTCTGCGGCGAGCTGAATTCACCGGGTGCATCGAGACGCTCCAGGGTTGAGGAGTCCCCTTTCAAACGGAGCACTGCGCCGTAAGAGCCTTCCGACACGAAGAGATCGCCCGCGCGGCTGATGGTCATGTCGCCGAGCAGTCCTTTCACCGGAGAATCGACCCGCTTCAGCAACGCGCCGGAATCCAGATGGAATGCCAGGAGCGCGCTCTTATCCCGGTCAGCCGCGTCGCACTGCTGGCAGTGCGCGAGCCAACCTGTTGCCGCCCAGAGGATACGGCGTCTGGCATCCACGCGCAGGGCCATCACGGGCCAATCCGATTTCGCGAAGACTCGGCCGTCCGCGGTAACGATCTTGCATTTCGTCACACTGCCGATCAGAAAGCGCCGTGTCTTCCCATCGTACGCGATGTCTTCCGGCAGCAAGTCGCGTTCCGGAAGCGTCGACACCGGCACGGCGCGAGTGGTGGGTTTCCGGTTCTGCTCGACCTGACGCAACACGGAAGCGAATCCAGCGGAGCCTCGCAATGAGGCGAAGTCGTCATCCGCGTTGAAATCGTAGATCAACCCGGCGTTCGCCAGATCCTTCAATTCCGCGAGCGCGCGTTCCATCTGGCCAAGGTGAGCATCCGACGCGGCGAGGTTGTACAAAAGCTGGGGATTGCCCGGCATCAGCGGCCGCAGTTCGGCCAAGGTGTCTCTCAGTTTCGAATAGTCCTTGGCCTCCAGCGCCTGGCGTGCCGCGCGATTCAGGGCGATCCAGCGCGGCGCGGGTTGATCCGCGCCCGATAGCGTCAAGAGGGTTACGGCGATGAGCGCAACTCCGGTTGGCGATCTCATGATGCATAGGACGGGCGCCAGCCGGACAGGTTTGCCGGTTCTTTCCAGGCGCAGGTCGCACAACCACCAGCTACCAGCCGGGGTACCCTCCGGGTCCCACCAGCCACGGCGAGGCTATATGCTCGCCCAATGCCTGGCCTACGTCGTCGCGGGAGAAATGACGAAGAGCGTTCCGTAGCCGCCGGGAGCGGCAGCCGAGCCGCCGGTCGAAGCTGTACAAGGTCGTGAAGTTGCCAGACGAGTCCAGTTTGAACACCGTGCCGTAACCATTGGCCCCGCCGAGGGTGGTCGTACCATACATGTTGTGCTGCGAATCCCAGGCCAAGGCGGCCGCTGGAGCAGCCCCATCCGGCCCCGTGAAGGTGTGCAGGACGGTCTCCATGCCGCTTGCGATATTCAACTTAAATATCACGCCATGGCCCAGACCGAAACTGCCATCGCCGCCTGCCACGGTCGTGCCATAGAGGTTACCCTGGTTGTCCCCGATCAAGCCGCCCATCGGTTGGCCGCCGTCCGGTCCTCCCGTGAAAGTGTATAACGGTGTTTCAACGCCGGCCTCGAAGACCGTCCCTCCATACATGCCATAGAAGCTAGCGTAGCCCCCAGTAGTGGTGCCGTAAAGCGCGCAAATGCAGGCCGGCCCGGGGCAGTGCGCCACCAGGGTCGAAGGATCTGAGAGTTGTATAGCTGCCGCCGGCGGAATACTCGAATACGGTTCCCCACGATTTGGTAGCGCCGCCAGGGTAAGTTGTGCCAAACAGGTCTCCCAAAGGATCGAGGACCAGGGTTCCGGCGGGACCGTTCCCTTCCGACGGGCGGCCAGCGAGACTGTGCAGGAGGGTGAACTCGCCCGTGGGACTCAACTCGAACACCGTTCCAAAATTGTTTGCGCCGCCTCGGTATGCGACGCCGTAGAAGTTGCCCGCCGAGTCCTGGACCAGACCACCAACGGGATCGGCTCCGTCCGGACTACCCACGAAGGAGTGCAGCACGGTCTTGAGGCGGCTGTTGAAATTCAGTGCGTAGACGGTTCCGTTAGCGTGCGTGCCGCCGCCGCTGTAGTGCCGCAAATGTTGCCATTACTTAGAAGGGGTGTTGCCAATGGGGTTCCGCCATCGGCGCCGCCTTTGAACGTGTAGAGCGCAGTGAAAGTCTGCGCATGGGCCGGTTGCATCGCAATGAGGGCCAGCGCCAGTACCGGCGTTGAAGCCAGCGCTAACCGTCCAACCGCACCCGAAATCGAATTTCGCATCGTCTCTCTTTTCTATGGGTTGCCCCGCGATTCCTACAGAATGCTAAAATGCAGTGTGTGCGGCCGCAACTTGTGTAATTGTGCAGGTTCGCACACCAGAAATAAAGTACTGTACTTCACAGAACCCCGCAGCATTCGGATTTATGCCAGTTGGAAAATGATAACATAATAATCTATAATTAATCACGTATTAAAATCATAATGTTTGCCAGGTTGCCAGGTTGGGCTGGACATTTTGTGCCGGCCGGTTCCGGCTGAAGAGGATGCGCGCCATGGACATAGCCAAAGCCCTTACCGAGTTACGGGAGCAGCGCGATGACCTTGACCAAGCCATTCTGAGTTTGGAAAGGCTCGCCAGCGGTCGTCCGCGGGGCCGCGGCAGACCTCCTGGCCGGACCACCGACCGTCGCAAGAAGCGCCGCGCCTTTCCCGCTCACGCGAGCGAAGACCGGGCGAAAACAGCCTTAGAGTGAGCCTGCACGGTGTGGCAGGCCTTCAGCCGGCCTTCAGCCTGCCAGCGCCGCGCGGAGCGCGGCTTCGACCCCCCGCCGCGCCGTCCGCAAAACTGCCTGAGAGACTCGCCCTGTTCGGCGCACTCAAGTTCCCAGACGGGCGATTCCCATGCAGCTCACCACCGAACAACACAAGCAGATCCTGATCGTTGAAGACGAAGGCATTATCGCCGCCGACATCCAAAGCAGGCTGGAGCGGCTGGGCTATAAGGTGCCGGCCATCGCGCGCACCGGCGAAGAAGCGCTCCACTTTGCCCGGTCCACGCCGTTCGATTTGGTCCTCATGGACATCCGTCTGAAGGGCGACATGGACGGCATTGCCACGGCCCAGACAATGAAGACCGAACTGGAAACGCCGGTGGTCTACATCACCGCCCATGCCGACGAAGAGACCATCGACCGGGCCACCCGCACAGAGCCATTCGGTTATATTCTCAAACCCATACGGGACTCCGAGCTGCGCAGCGCCGTGCGGATTTCCATCCACAAGCACGAGATGGAACTCCGCCTCCGCACCAGCGAAGCGTGGCTGGCTACCACGCTGCGCAGCATCGGCGAGGGTGTCATCGCCACCAACACCGACGGCGAAGTGGTGTTCATGAACCCTGTCGCCGAGCAGCTCACGGGCTGGTCCGGCACGGACGCGCATGGGCGCCTGCTCATGGAGGTGCTCGCGTTGCACGAGGAATCCACCGGGGCGCCCGCGGAAAACCCCATCGTCGATCTCCTGGCCGGTCAGACGCCCCGCGATCCCCGCCGCGCGAATCGCGCTTACACGCTCACTTCCCGCACGGGGCTGTCCGCCACGGTCGAGCTTGCCTGTTTTGAGAACCGCTCGGATCAGCTATCGGGCGCCATCCTGGTGCTGCGCGATATCGACGGCCGGCGGGACTTGGAGAGGCGTGTGATGCAATCGCAGAGAATGGAGGCCATCGCCAATCTGGCGGCCGGACTGGCGCATGATTTCAACAACCAGCTCACCGTGATTCTCGGATGCGCCGATGAGCTTTGTGAAAGCCTTTCCGGCGACGCCCGGGATCGGGCTTTCGAGATCAAGCACGCCGGCTCCCTGGCCACCGCCCTCACCAGCCAGTTGCTGACGCTGAGCCGCCACCAAGCGATGCGCCCGGAGCCGCTGAACATCAACGAAACGATCGTCGAAATGCAGCCCGCCATTTCGAGCGCCCTTGGCAGGATGCGCATCCTGACCACGAACCTGGGGTCGAATCTGGGGCGCGTGCGCGGCGATCGCAATCAGCTCAAGCAAGTGCTCCTCAACCTGTCGCTGAATGCGCGGGATGCCATGCCCTTGGGTGGGGAGTTGCGCATGGAAACCTCGAACATCGATATCCCAGCCGGAAGCTCGAAGGCGGAGCTGTTTCCACCCGGACCCTACGTCCGCCTGCTGGTGTCCGATTGCGGGGAAGGCATGGACAAAGAGACGCTGGCTCGTATCTTCGAGCCCTTCTTCACCACCAAGAAACCCGGCTTCGGAACCGGGCTGGGCTTATCCATGGCGCACAGCATCGTCGTCCAGAGCGGCGGCCACATCACGGCCCGCAGCGAGGTGGGCCTGGGCACGGCATTCGAGATCCTGCTGCCGCGATTGGCCGCCTTTCAGACATTGCGCGATATTGACGGCCATCAAAGCCTTGCAGCCGGCGCGGAGGCCACGCCGACCGTTCTGCTGGTCGAGGACGAAGACAATGTGCGCCGCATCATACACAGGCACTTCGAGAAGGAGGGATATCAACTGCTGGAGGCCAGCGATGGCGAAGAAGCCGAGGTCATCGCGCAAAGATACGACGAGCCCATCCACATTCTGGTCACCGACGTGGTGATGCCTGGCATGACGGGGCCGCAACTGGCGGACCGCCTGGCTGCCCTCCGGCCGGATATCAAGGTCCTGTTCGTCTCCGGCTACCCGCACGATTCGCTCGAAGGCGATGGCGTGCTGGACCGGCAGCGGAACTTTCTGCCCAAGCCATTTTCCGCATCGGAGCTTCTTGGCCGGGTGCGTACGCTCCTGGGCGCCGGCGCGCCCATGCAATGTTGATGCTGGCACCGGTGCCATCTTGTGGGGCAGCCAATCTTGGCTGGGGTCCCCTCTGGGGACGGCTTTTCAGCCGGCTTGGGCGCGCTGGAAAGCGCGCCCGCAGGCAGGATTGCCTGCCCCACTTCGAACCCGCCTAAGTCCATGGTCACTGATTCTACGAATGGTCGGACAACGGAAGAGTTGCGGTCTTATCTGGCCGCCATTGTAGACTCCTCCGAGGACGCCATTATCGGCGCGCGGCTGGACGGAGTCATCGAAACTTGGAACCGGGGGGCAGAGAAGCTCTATGGCTATGCCGCGCCCGAAGTCGTCGGCCGGCATATCGCGCTGCTCGAATCGCCGGAACAACCCGGCGAGATCTCCGGCATTCTGGAAAGAATTGCACGCGGGGAAACCATCCGCCACCATCGAACCGTGCGCACAACAAAAGACGGCTGCCGGGTCGGCGTGTCCGTCACCATCTCTCCGATCCGCGACGCTGGGGGCAGTGTGGTGGGCGCCTCCGCGATTGCCCGGGACATCGGCGAACGAGCGGCCTTGGAGAACGCCCTGCGGTTCAGCGAGGAGCGTTACCGCTCGTTGGCGCTGGCCAGCGCGCAGATCGTATGGACCAAGAACGCACAGGGCCAGGTGGTGGAGGATTGGCCCATGTGGCGCGCCTTCACCGGCCAGCGCGCAGGCGAGCTTACCGGCTGGGGATGGATCAGTGCCGTGCACCCCGAGGACCGCGAAAGAATTTCCAGGGTTTTCGCGAACGCCTTGCAGAACGGGACCGTGTACGAGACGGAGTATCGGGTGCGTCGGCACGACGGCGAGTACCGGCACATGGCGGTGCGCGGCGTGCCCGTGCTGGAACCGGGAGGACGCATCCGGGAATGGATCGGCTCCTGCGCCGACATCACCGCGCAAAAGCGGGCGGAGGAAGAAGCGCGGCAATCGCAGCGGGAACTGGCCCTCAAGACCAGGTTCGCCACGATATTTCTCACGTTGTCCGAGCGTCAGATATTCGCGGCCGTGTTGGACGCCGTCCTGGAGCACACCCAAAGCGAAGAGGGGATCTTCGGCTACATCGACGAAGAGGGCGCGCTGGTGTTCCCTATCTGGGCGTGGGAGGCTTGGGAGGATCGCCAAGTTCCCGGCGAGGCTGTTCGCTTCCGGCGCGGCGAGTGGGTTGGCATCTGGGGACGCGCGCTTACTGAAAGGCGATCGCTGTATTCCAACGAACCAGAACCATCCCCCGCGGGCCGCGCTCCCGTCCGCCGGGTTCTCGCAGTGCCCATCTTTTTTCAAGGGGAACCGATCGGACTTTTTGCTATCGCCAACAAAGCGGCGGATTACGGCGAGAGCGATCTGGAGACGCTGGAGCGCATCGCCCGGGACTTGGCGCCGGTCTTCAAAGCCAGGGTGCAAAGGGACGCTCAGGAGCGGGCGCGCGAACGCGCGGAGGAGGAAGTGCGCACGATCAACTCGGAGTTGGAGAAACGCGTTCAGGAACGCACCGGACAGTTGGAAGCCGCCAACCACGAACTGGAAGCCTTCGCCTATTCGGTTTCGCACGATCTCCGCGCGCCGTTGCGAGCCATCCACGGCTTTTCGCGCATACTGATGGAAGAATATGCGCCGCAGATCCCGAGGAAAGCTCAACATTATCTTGAGGTCGTCCGCGATAATGCATTGCGAATGGGTGATTTAATTGACGATTTGCTTACTTTTTCCCGCCTCAGCCGCCAACCTTTGCAGAAGCAGGCCATCGCACCGGCGGATCTGGTCGCGCAGGCGCTGCACGACTTGAGCCCGGAAATTGAGCCGCGCATCGAAATCGTAGTGCGCGACTTGCCGCCCTGCGAGGGCGACCCGGCGTTATTGAAACAGGTCTTCATCAATCTGCTCTCCAACGCCATCAAGTACACCAGCCGATGCGAGCAAGCCAGAATTGAGGTGAGCGTGCTGCCGCGCGCGGATGGGCATGCCGCCGTCTACTACGTGCGGGACAACGGCGTGGGCTTCGACATGCGCTACGTTCACAAGCTGTTCGGAGTCTTCCAGCGCCTGCACCACTCGGGCGATTATCCGGGTACTGGCATCGGCCTGGCGACGGTGCAAAGAATCCTTCACCGGCACGGCGGGCGCGTCTGGGCCGAGGCGGAACTCGACCACGGCGCGACGTTCTATTTCACCATGGAGCCTGAACCGTGAACGATCCCGTGGAGATTCTGTTGGTGGACGACAACCCCAGCGATACCGAACTGACCCTGCATGTGCTGAGCCGTCACCACCTCGCCGATTGCGTCAAGGTCGTTCACGACGGCGCCGAAGCGCTGGACTTCATCTTCTGCACCGGCGCCTACGCGGGCCGCGACCTCCGCAATCCTCCCAAGATGCTGCTGCTCGATCTCAAGCTGCCCAAGGTCGATGGCCTGGAAGTGTTGCGGCGCGCCAAGGCCGATCCGCGCACCCGCGCTATCCCGATCGTCGTGTTCAGCTCTTCGTCGGAAGATCGCGACCTTAAGCGGGCGCGCGAACTGGGAGCCCATAGCTACGTGGTGAAACCAGTGGATTTCGCGCAATTCGTCGAGGCGGTGCGGGCGGCCTTGGCCGCCACCAATGAGGCGCACTGACGTGCAACAAAAGATCCTGCTTCGCGCATTGATATTGGAAGACCGGCCCGAGGACGCCGAGCTGATGGCGCACGAGCTGCGCCGCAGCGGCTACGATCCGCAGTGGCAGCGGGTGGAGACCGAACCGGACTTTCTGGCGCACCTCGACCCTCCGCCCGACGTGATCCTCGCCGATTACAGCATGCCTGAACTGGAAGCCGGACGGGCGCTGCAGTTGCTGCAAGAGCGCGGGCTGAACATCCCGTTCATCGTCGTGTCCGGGACCATCGGCGAAGACGCGGCCGTCGCCATGATGCGGCAAGGCGGCGCCGACTACCTCCTCAAGGATCGCCTGGGCCGCCTGGGGCCCGCGGTCAAGCACGCGCTGATGGAGAACGTTCTGCGCGAGGAGAAAAGCCTGGCCGAAGAGGAGCTGCAAGCCAGTGAAGTGCGCTTCCATACCTTCATGCACCACAGCCCGGCGTTGGCGTTCATCAAAGACAAATCCGGCCGGATATTGTATGTCAACAATGCGTCGAGCGATGCGGAGGACATCGCTGTCCAACTCCGCGCCGATACGTCGGTTTTCGAAAGCGGCGAGCCTTCGCGAACGATTGAAGAGGTGACCACCGCGGGCGGACAGGTTCGCCAGATGCTCTGCTTCCGCTTCATCTTCGACGACGCGGCCGGGCGCAGACTGCTGGGCGGAGTGTCCGTGGACATCACCGAGCAGAAGGCCGCCGAGCGAGCTTTATCCGAGACGCTGACCGCCAAGGACGTGCTCCTCAGAGAAGTGCATCATCGCGTCAAGAACAATCTCCAGACCATTTCCAGTTTGCTGAATATGCAAGCCGAGTTGCTGCCCGATTTCGCCGCGCGCCACGCCCTGCGCGACGCCCAGCGCCGCGTTCACTCGATGGCGCTAATTCACGAGCAGATGTACGGCGACAAGGACATGGACGAGGTGGACTTCGGCGAGTACGCCAAGCGCCTGACCCGCGACCTGTTCGATTCGTTCGGAGTCCAGGCCGGACGCGTGCGCCTGCGCTTCGCGCTCGATCCGGTGTCGCTGGCGATGGACCAGATGATTCCCTGCGGCCTGATTTTGAATGAGCTGGTCACCAATTCCTTGAAGTACGCTTTCCCCGGAGAGCGCGCCGGCGAGATTCTGGTGTCGCTGCGGTGCGGGGACGGCAGGACCGTGACCATGGCGGTGGCGGACAACGGAGTCGGACTGCCGCCGGCGATCGAAGGGAAGCGTTCGGAATCCCTGGGCACGCGCATTGTGGAGATCCTGACCCGACAGCTTGGCGGAAGCCTCGATCGCCAATCCGGCGGCGGGGTTAGTTCGACCGTGACCTTCACCCGATTTAGTAAGGTTTGATAGACTAAACCCAAGCCGTCCATGAACACGACCGAACCCGGCCTCACCCACGAAGAGCGCGCCCACGTCATCCGGCGGCTGCACGATTCCGAGAACGAGTTTCTGGAAATCGCCGCCGGCCTGACCGATGCTCGGTGGACCTGGCAGGCCGCGCCCGGCCGCTGGCCGGTGCAGCAGACCGCCGAGCACCTCGTGCTGGGCGAAACGGCCATGCTCGCCAAGATCGCGGAAGCTCTGGACAGCCCGCCCAATCCGGACTGGGAAGAACAGGACGCCCGCAAAACCAGGTTCCTCGGCCGCGTGCTGCCGGATCGCAGCCATAAGGCTACCGCACCCGCGCCGCTGGAACCGCATCGACACTGGGCGCGCGAGGAAACCATAGCCCGCTACAAAGAGGGCCGCGCCAGGACGCTGAAGTTCATAGAAGAGGTGGACCGGCCGATGAAGGCCCACTCAGCCGAACATCCGTTCCCGGTCTTCAATATGCTGAACGCCTATCAGTGGTTGCTATACATCCCGTTGCATAATGCGCGGCACAACCAGCAGATCGCCGAAGCATTGACAGAAGCATTGAAGGAAGAGGCCTTGAAGGAAGCCGTCCGGTGAGGACCCCCATCAGGAGCATTATCGTGACCGGAGGCGGCGCAGGCATCGGCCGGGCGGTCGTGATGCAGTGCGCCGCGCGCGGCGATCGTGTCGCGGTGCTGGATATCGACGGCCCGGCGGCACAGAACGCCGCGGACGCCGCGTTGGCCGCCGGAGCGGGCGCGGCGCTCGCGGTGGAATGTGACGTATCGCGCGAGGAGAGCGTAGCGCGCGCATTTGAGGAGACTGCCAGTCTGGGGCCGCTCTATGGCGCTTTTGCAAATGCGGGCATGGACGCCGGCGGCTTCCTGCACGAGCTGCCGTTCGAGACTTGGAAGCGCGTCCTGGACACCAATCTGACCGGCGTCTATCTCACCTGCAAGTATGCGCTGCAACAGATTCTGAAGGCCGGAACGCCGGGATCCATCGTGTGCACGTCATCGCCGGCGGCGTCGGTTTCCTTCGCCGCGGGCGCGGCGGGCGCTTATAGCGCCTCCAAAGGCGGCATTTCGGCGCTGGTGCGATGCATGGCGGTGGACTATGCCAAGTATGGTATCCGGGTCAATGCGGTGGTGCCGGGCGCCACCGAGACCCGCCTGATGTGGGCCAATGTGGAACCGTCGGCTATGCCCGGGATGCGGCGGCGCATCTGCGAAGAGGTGCCGCTGGGCCGCCTGGCCAGCCCGGATGAACCGGCGCGCGCAGTCGTCTGGCTGTTGTCCGACGAGTCGTCTTATGTGACCGGATCGCACTTGGTGTGCGACGGGGGCATACTGGCCAAGGCATCTATCAGTGTTTGAAAATCGAATTGACATGAAAACAGGAATCTGTGCGTTGATGGCGCTCTCCGTCGTGGTGACGGCAGCGCCGGAGCCCCAGGCCGTGGAAATCGCCCGGGGCATGATGCAGGCGATGGGCGGTGAGGCTGCCTGGAAGCAGGCGCGCTATGTGCGTTTCGATTTCATCGTGAAGATTCGCGGCCAGGCAAGAGTCGCGCGCGCGCATCTGTGGGACAAGCAGACCGGCCGTTATCGCCTGGAAGACAAAGCGGCAAATGAGCAGTTCGCCGTGGTGCTGTTCAACACTCGCGACCAGCACGGTACGGCGTACGTGGGTGGAAAGAAGCTGGAAGGTCCGGCTGCCGCGGCGGCTTTGAAAGGCGCCTACCGCGCATACCGCACGGACATAGACTGGCTGGCCCTGCCATGGAATTGGCTTGCCCAGGGAGTCCATCTGAAGTACGTGGGTGAGAAGAGCCTCAAAGAGCAGGCATTCGACGTGGTGGAAGTAACGGTCGACCAGCCCGCCGGGGCGGAAGCCATGCGCTACAACACGTACGTCTCGCGGCGATCGCACCTTTTGGAGCACTGGAGCGTGGGCGCGGACACCAGCTTGTGGGATTGGCAATACACCACGTCGGGAGGCATCCAACTGGCCAGCGATCACACCAACACTGAGAAACAGGTGTCCATCTCCATGGGCAATGTGAAGGTGCTGGATAAGGTGGATGACGCGTTCTTGACGGATCCCGCGCGCAGGCTGGCGATGCTGAAGTAGGCAAAACCGTCGCAGCCCGGCCTCCCCCAATGGCTGAAGGAGGCCGAGCGTGGCGATCCGGGTCAGATCGGAGGCCGCCCCGCCTCTTCACTGAACCCGTCCGGACAACCGTCGCAATTGCCCGGCAAGCCTTTCTTAAGGGCTCCGGGTAGATCGCCACCAGCCGGCCGCTGAACTCCGGCTGTGGACAGGAGAAGCGCCCCAAAACGCTCCTCGTAAGGGCGCCGCCCAAGTCAGCGCAACGCCCTTTCTGATTTCACGATGACATGGGGCCGTTGCCAATCTGCTGGGCATTCTGCGTAAGTGATTGAAATGGAAGGCAAAAAAAACTGCGTCGCGTGGGGACTGGCCTAGCGGAAGTTTTCGAGCGTCGTCAGATCGCTACCGCTCTGGTCGAGTTGCGTGTACAGGAGCCACCGCCGAGTCGTACACGATGTGGAGTTGTTTCGTTGTTGCCCGCCAGCCTGCGCACGAACTGCGGCGCCAGGAAGAGATTGTTTCAAGAAACAACAAATCCAGAAGCCATTTACGGCAAAACTCGAGACATTACCAACAGAATTCAAATTAAGGCTTGCATCAAGATGCCAAGAGGCGCATAATATACTCGGTCGGATCTCAAAGTGGACGTCCCCGTTAGTTAACGATATATATCAATCTCCCAGTACTTCTGGCTATAGCGTCCCCGGCCGCGTGCGATGTGCAATTGAACTTCGCTAGGTTTCGTCACCGCCGAGCCCGCGGTTTGGCCCGAGAGGAGATATTTCTACGTTGCTTCCGAGCGCCGACGAAAAAAGGGAAATTGTACATTGCCGTAAGAAGAAAGTGCTTTTCTCCCAAGGCGAGCCGGCGGACGCCATTTTCTATGTTCAGAAAGGCTGCGTCAAGCTGACCGTCGTCTCTGAACACGGCAAAGAAGCAGTCATCGGGATTTTGGGGACGGGCGACTTCTTTGGCGAGGGGTGCCTGGCGGGACAACCCTTGCGCAGGTCAACCGCCACTGCCCTGGCCGAGTGCTCAATACTGCGGCTGGAGAAAGCTGGCATAGTCCGTTTACTCCATGAGGAGCAGGCCATTGCCGAGCTGTTTCTCAAATCTATGCTGACCCGCAATATCCGCCTTGAAGAGGATCTGGTGGACCAGCTCTTCAACTCCAGCGAGAAGCGACTGGCACGCGTGCTTCTCCTTCTGGCGAATTTTGGGCAGGAGGCGAAGCCCGAGCCCGTTGTGGCGAAGATCAGCCAGGAGACGCTGGCGGCAATGATTGGCACTACTCGCTCAAGAGTGAGCTTTTTCATGAACAGGTTCCGCAAACTGGGCTTCATTGAATACAACGGAAACCTGAAGGTTCACAGTTCGCTGACGCAGGTTCTCCACGATTGACAATGGTTTTGGGTATTAAACAATACAAACCCACCCCACGCCACTTTGAAATACCTTAACATACCGGAAAACCTGAGCAGATTTGACCAGTAAAGACAGCTTTCTGGATCTATTCTCTATTCAAAGGTTTCGGAACGTCACTTCCCGGACCTTGGAGGATAAGATTATGAAGAGCGTAGTATTGTTGTCGTTGTTTGTTGTAACATTTGTTGCGCCTGCCTTTGGGGGCGTAACCCTTGGCACGGCGGAGACCTTTGCGGTCCTGGGCGCCTCGACGGTGACCAATACCGGCGTTACCCATATCAGGGGAAACCTGGGTGTCAGTCCAGGCACCGCGGTGGTTGGCTTCCCTCCGGGGATAATGGAGGTGGGAACAATACACGCAGGCGACGCGGTCGCGGCCCAGGCTCAGACTGATCTCACTACCGCGTACAACTATGTCGCAGCCTTACCGTGCAAGTTCAACTTGACTGGACAGGATCTAGGGGGCCTTACGCTCACGCCGGGCGTCTATTGTTTTGACACGTCCGCTCAACTGACGGGGGCGCTGGTTCTCGACTTTCAAGGCGGCAGTAAGTCAAGCTTCGTCTTCCAGATAGGGAGTACGCTCACAACCGCAAGCAGCTCTACTGTTTCGTTAGCAAATTGGGCAAACTGCGGTCGACATTGCTCCGTGAATTGGCAGGTCGGCAGCTCCGCGACCCTCGGAACATCCACTACGTTCAGCGGCAATATCATGGCGAAGGCGAGCATCACGCTGACGACGCACGTCAGCCTGTGCGGCAGAGCTTTGGCGCAAACCGGTGCGGTGACGATGGATACCGACGCAGTCTTCTTCATGGGCACCTTGACCCCTTCGGCATCGGCCAAAGCGAGAGGTAACGGCCAAATCGCAGTGCCCAAACCAAACTCCACTGAGCCGGATGCTGCCGGCACAGGCACCGCGAGCTTCGCCTTTACCGCCGATCCAACCGGGAAGGGCACCTTCTTCACCTATCTCAATTACGTCACCGGCCTGCGAATCTACGGCCTGATCGACAGCGTTGAGGTAATCGCGACCCATCCTGACGGATCGCCGAAGACTGTCCGGTTCTCAGGCGCCTGCCACAACAGTTTGCCCCAATGTTCCTTCTCCGCAACGGTGGATAAATCCGACGAGCCCAGCGGACCCGATCAGTTCGGTGTCACTATCACCGGTCGCCTGGCGGAGGCTAGGTCGTTGCGTTTCACTGGCAGTGGGCAGGTCCAGCTCCAGTAGCAAATCTTCGGGCAATCGGTCGGCGTTGCGGCGGACGGCTTGGTTAAGAGATTTGGTGGGCACCTGCGACAGGCGCCGGTGTCCGGGACCTGAAGCTCACCGCTGCCGGTAAGTGGCCGCCGGCTACTCGAATTCGTCCAGCCCATCGGCTGTCTCTTCGTCGGCCGGGCCGTGGATCTCGACGACATCGTCTTCGTCGGGGTCCACCGGCTTTGGCGCACGCCGAGGCGGGTGCTTTGAGGGGAATTTGCCCTCGTGAGGATCCAGATCTCGCCACTCGACGCCTGTGACGTTCATACACTCAGTAGATCGGCCGAAATAGACCCCTAGTTTAGGCGCTCTGCAGGATCCGCTCTCGTCGCGGTGGAGACGTCGCGGCAGTGGGCCTGGAATTTCGACCGGGCGTCGCCGCCATGGCAGCCGCTTCCGCGATCTGCGCATCTCTGCCAACCTGAACCCGCGTTCTGGCGCCGATCGTAACCGGCGCCCGGATCTTGGCGGTTAAACCGCAAAATCCCTATTTCGTCACGGCCAGGGGCGCCAGATCCCGGCTGGCGATCACCCGGTCGATCATGCCGTACTCCACTCCCTGCTCGGGGCTCATAATGTAGTCGCGATCCACGTCGCGCGCGATGCGGTCCACAGGCTGGCCCGTGGCATCGGACAGCAGCATGTTGAGGGTCTCACGCATGCGCAGGATTTCCTTGGCGTAGATATCGATATCCGCCGCCTGGCCGGCCAACCCCTGCATGGACGGCTGGTGGATCATAATGCGGGAATTCGGCAGGCTGAAGCGCTTGCCCTTGCTGCCTTTGGCCAGCAGCACGGCCGCCATGGAGGCCGCCTGCCCTACGCAAATGGTGACGATATCCGGGCGGATGAAATCCATGGTGTCCAAAATGGCCAGTCCTGCCGTGATGGAGCCTCCGGGCGAGTTGATGTAGATGGAGACGTCCTTCTCCGGGTCCTCGGCCTCCAGGAACAGCAGTTGGGCGATCACCAGGTTGGCGACGTTGTCGTCAATCGGCGTGCCCAGAAATATGATGTTTTCCTTCAATAAACGGGAATAGATATCGTATGCGCGTTCCCCACGCGAAGTCTGCTCGACTACCATGGGGACCAAGACAGATTGGCCCATTGGGCACCCCCTAACTATTTGATGCAGTAGATTATCTGCGGGCCGCAACCACACGCCTGGGTTTGCGCTGTTTGGCAAGCGACTTGCGCTTCTGATCCAGCGCCTTCACCAGGTCGGCGATCGTATTCCGCTCCAAGTAATCTATGATACGCGTGCGGAGAGCCACCCAGCTATCGTGCATGGAACAGGGCATCTCGTCGGAGCATTCCGACAGGCCGCTGGCGCAGGCCGTGTATTGCGACATTCCGTCCAGCGCTTCCACGATGTCCCAAAGCTTCACGTCCGCGGCCGGCACCCGCAACGCGAAGCCGCCTGTGGGACCTTTGCTGGAGCGCAACAATCCCTTCCGGGCAAGCTGCTGCAGGATCTTGGCCAGGAAGTGCGCCGGAATGTCCTCCTGCTCCGCGATGTTCTTGACCATCGCATATTTACCGTCCTGCACCTGTGCCAGGTTCACGAAAGCCCTAATGGCGTATTCGGCCGACCGAGAGTAGATCATCCTTCAACTCCCTCCAATTCGGAGTTATCCACATCGTTATCTTAAACTTATATCAGCCCCGTTTGCAAGCGAATTCGATTCCGCGAAAATACGGTAACAAAATCCGGTTATCCCGCATCCCGGGCCGCGCGCACCATTTCTACCAGTACGGTACGTACTTCCGGGGTATCCCGGACTTCCCGCGGAAACGCGATCCGTGCGCCATGCACCCGCTCGCCGCTACGCAGCCGCAGGTGGAATCCCAGGCGGTCCACAGCCGTCATGGTGGCGGCTTCCGCGCCCGTTTCGCCTGCCGCGCGCGCCAGCAGCACCAGCGCTTCACTGTGGTCCTCGTTCATATGACGCAAGATTCCGGCGGCGTGGTCGGCTAGCGGGTCCGCTTGGCTTCGGGCGTACTCGTCCGCCGTAACCCAGCCCATGACCCCGAATCCGCCGATAAAGTAGACGTCGGCCGGCTGCATCCGGTAAAAACCAAAATCGTTAAAATCCACCCAATAGCGGGCATTCTCGTGGCGGCTGAGGTACAGTTCCCGCACCGCGCCGGTTTCCGCCTCTGGGACCGGCAGTACTACGCCAACTAGGGTAATACGGGCGGCGCCCAAGGGGTCCTCGCCGCTCTCCTGCATGACCAGCAGGCTGGCGCGCGCATCCGCCTTCAGGTTCTGCGTATGCATGGCCATGCTGCTGATGAGGAACACCGGCCGGCCCTGTTCGTCGGTGCCATAGGGCATCACGGAGCCGAAGGGGAACCCGGGCTGTTTGCGCGAGTGGGTCGAGAGCGTCCCGATGCGCCCAAGCTGTATGAGAGTGCGCCCGCGCTCGGCAAGCGTGGGCTCCGGAACCGGCGCATGTTCGGGCGTGGGCGGAGCGGCATGCTGCCCGGAAGACGCCATAGACCAGATTTTTCCCTCTCCTTATATTATTTAGCATACCCAGCTCTGTCGTGGCGCACGCACTCGTGCGTGCCGGGCCCAGGGGGCACCCCCCACTCCTGGGGACGCCCGATTCGGCGGCCTGCGAGCTTATTGTTATTGAAGAG
>OCTA010001156.1_pt1 | contig 24372 bp, 8 predicted proteins | sample 1538991 | NCBI WGS metagenome assembly OCTA01 (sample SAMEA3539302, study PRJEB22396) | soil metagenome | biome: tundra; feature: field; material: soil | place: USA | collected 2010-05 | depth 0.15 m | reverse complement strand
CGGCAGCTACGGTATCGGCAATGCCCGCTGTGAGGTGAGCACGTCCTTTAAGGGTAATGCCCTGGGCGATGTCATCGGCTGAAGGCAACTGGTTGAGGTTAGGAACGAAGTCGTTCTCATCGAGCGTCCAGTCGTTGATGCCATCTTTTGACGGCACATATTGCACCTCCCAATCCAAGTGGATGGGCGCCCACGGCTGTGCCGGCATGGTGACGGCGATTGGAGAGGGCAAGGTGCCAACGTACCCACTCTGTGCGAGCAGCGGTCCATGATCAACACGCGGATCGCGGGTGGACCACCATGCGGTCTGCTCCACTGCGTAGTTGTTTGCCAGAGCCTGAACGCTGGCCTGGTCCGCGGCTGATGGAGTTGCGGCTGTTGCGGAAGTAGTTGGCCGAACACCGCTGAGCATCCAGAAAGACTGTTGAGCGGCAACCACCGAGGCGCCGGGATCGTGCAAGACAGTTGCGCGCAGTAGTTCCTCGCACTCGGGCGGTACGCTGCCGTTCTCTACCCCGCGTGTGAGCAAGTCTTCGCCACGGACTGAGGGCCGGATCGGCAGGCCGTTGATCGCGTTGCAGGATAACTCGGTGTTGGCAAAGCCGGTAAGCATGCATGAAAGCGTGCCGTCGGGGTTATAGCGCCCATCCTTGCCGTGGCGAAAGGATCGCGCTGCGCCCTGCACCATGATGACGGGATCAGACGGCTGGAACAGACGAGGCTTCGTGCGCTGTACGGTCTCGTAATGGCCTGGAATTTGCGGCGGCGCGGTGAATCCCTCGTGCAGAATGCCGACGATGCTTTGAAGATCGCCCACCTGATAAATCTCGTTGAATTTTGAAGCCGTGGCACCCAATGTGAAGAGTTGGCCGGTTGTGGTGCTTGATGCCGTGGCAGCCTCAGTAATGTTGGCCGTGGCTTCGATAATATTTTGTGCCTTGGCGTTGCTGACGGCGGCAACCGGCTGGTTTGAGAAGATGCCTGAACCTTGGGGCGTGGGGGTGGTCGCCGGTGTTGCTGGGTTGAGAGGCGGCATGGCTGGAATCCAAATCTGCTCTGTCGTCATGCCGCCGTCGCGCGAGAAGAATCCATTGGCTTGCAGAAGAGCGTCGGTGAGCGCGGGTCCGTCTGCCTGATCGAAATCGGACAGCGAGCCGAGCATGAAGGCTTCAAGCAGGCGAGCCTCGTCGGGGTTTCCGCGCACTTTGGCCACCACTGAGGAGAGAGCGTCGGTTGGCGTGGTGCCTACGATGACGTTGACTTTGGCGGCGGAAGGCGGACCTCCAAACTCACCCGACAGTATCCCCTGGGGCATGCCTTCCCAGCCGGTACCCGGCCATGGAATGGCAACTGCGGCGCCATGATAGACAGTTAGCTGCGGCCACCAGCTCCCATTGGTTATATACTCACCGCCTTGCGGATGCCCTGACGGATCGAGGGCGGCGGGTTGCCATCCGGCCTGCGCCGACTGCGAAGGAATCCACGATGTGCTCGCCGATGCCGCGGCTGCGGTCGCCGCCACGGGCGGCGCGGGCGCAGGGGCTGCAACGGAACCGTAACGCCCGACGGCAGTCGCTTCCAATGTGCCCAATCCCAGCTCAGTTGCGGCGGAAACGTAACCCCACGATTTGGTTTGCGCTTGTTCCAGTTCGTTGTCTCCAAGCTCCCACTGATATGCGGCCATGCGCGCATAGAAATCGCTGAGCGATTTCACCTGAACCGCACCAAGCGGATCGCGGTCCGGGTTGGAGTACCATCCGCAGACAAGATAGGCCAGGGGTCCTTGCTTGATATCGGTGAGCGGATCGTAGAAGGCGAGCCGGTTTTCAACATTGTCGTAATAGGCGGCCCATGCCGCATCGCCGCGGCCCAATGCAGTCAGTCCGTCGATGGAAGTCGCATTGGGACCTGTCTCTACCCATTGATCGAGTGGAATAGGTTGGGGCAGCGAGCCGTCGGCCGGGAAATCGCCCGCGCGCAGCACCCAGCCCTCCACCGCTCTGCGCGCGGTGATGGACCCCGATGGAAAGAAGCGCAGCACCAGCCAACGATCCGGGATCGCTGGGAAAGTTGCATCGTCTCCGCTGGCAGCTCCCTGGGTAAGTGCGTCGGGGAGCGCCCAGTGCAGATAGATGCCGGGGCTCCGAGAAGTCGTCTTGTCAGTGAATGGGGCGGGCAGCAGTGCGCGCCGGTTTGTCGATGTAACTCCCGCCGGTGGATCGCTCATGCGGCAATCGGCCCAGGAGCCGCCTTGTTGGCGGACAACAAGAGCATCCAGCTGAATGGGCACCATTACGCGCGGCGTTCGGGGAATCAGCGAAGACCACGTGGCCACGGTGCGCGGCGTAATGCCGTGCGCGGCGGCAGCGCTGAACATTTGCTGAGCAGCTGGATTACTGATTGCCATTGCTCGCCTTCCTTGCTGCCGGGTTGATGACCGGGCCGGGTTTGATACTGGAGAGAATCTGGCGGTAGGCGGATTGCGTTGCCTCGCTGGCTACATACTGCGCGACCAGGATTCCGCCCACAAAACGGCCATCGCCTCCCTGTCCAGCCTCGTCGACGGTTCCCTCAAACCGCTGTCTCCAGGGCGGCTGCAAAACTTCGAGAGCAAACTCCGCGCTGCCGTTCTGCTGCGGCATCACATCTCCAACGGACACGGTAGTCTCAGCCTGCAAAGCGTCGCGCAACTTTGCGATGTGAATCACGCGCGCATTGGCGGCGCGCACCGGCACAGGGATGGTGATGGGATTGCCCGCGGTCCAACCTAGCGCGGGATTGTTGCTCGGCGCGGGAATCTGGTGGCCGGTGGTATTGCGAATGTACATACTGAAGTTGCCGTTGGCATCCGGATCAAGAATGCCGAATTGGACGGAGTGATGCGGCTCTTCGATAATCACCAGTTTGGGGATGCCCTGGAAGAGTGCGATCAACACGGACGGTGACAGCAGTTCGAGGCGCAGAGTGAGCAACTGATGCTGAATCGCATTCTGGCTGCCGGCATCGAGGGGCTCGGGAAGATCCTGATCGTATGCACGAACATCCATCGACGGCCATCCTGCTACTGCCGCCGAGCGCAAAAGGAAACCGGTGACGACGCTACCCGAAGACTGATTCCCATCGTTGGCAGTTTTCTGGTCCGCAAAACTTCCGTTCTTGCCGATTTGCAACTGGCGCACGATCCGCTCTGTCTGGTCCAGTTGCTGATTTACTCCCGGAGCGTGCGCCTGGTGATGTGCCTGATCGCGCGACCCGATTTTGCCTATGGCGATGGCCCCGTCTGCCAACCGGTCAGTCCAGGAGCGATCCAGATAAAAGAATCGAATCGATTCATCTGGAAGCAGCCGCGCATCGGGCACCAGATAGTCAAATGGAACACCTACCAGCATGCGCAGATGCGCCAGGAACGATTCCATGTAAGGTGGCATTCCGGCTTCAGGATCAGTTGAGTTAACCTGATACGGCTTGGCCATCCTGGCGCGCAAGGCTGTCGAATTGTTGATCCATGGAGTCCGCATTTATTCGCCTTCCAAAGTGGTGGTCGCGTTGTCCAGTACCTGCGCCCGGAAGCCGCTGAGGCGCGCCAGTCCTGCACTGTCTGCCGCCACACTATCAATGGTGGTATTGGGCCGTGGTGTTTGTGCTGGAACTGTCACTTGCGCGCCCAGCGTTCCCGCATCTCCACCAAGAATAGAAACGGCAACCTCCGTCGAAGGAAGGTTCCACGCCTGCTGCAGCGTCGACGGGTTCATTCCAATCGATTGCTGCGCAATGCCGATCTGGTAGGGATCCGCGACCGGTAAAGTGGGATTCACCAGGGTTTGAACAGCGCTGACGGCCACGACCGGTGTGAAGGGCTGATGCACATCGGGGGCTTGAATGAGGCTCATGGTCCTGGCCACCAGGTTCAGGGAATCTGTTCGCGCTGAGACTTTGTAGCCCTCGCGCCGCCAACGCATAATGTCCTGCGCCAGACGACCGTCGGCAGCCGCCAGCAGGCGGGCGCACTCAAAGGCCGCTGCATAGCTGATGTCCTCTCCGCCCGTCTCGATGCTGCCGCGCCTGCACTGATCGGCGCTGTGGTAGGGGCCAAGCGGGTCGCGCGTAAGCTGAAATGGCACCAGCGGCCCGCGGTAGAAGGCGACTTCTATTTCACCAGCTCGATCCACGACCGGCATGGTCAGGTGTCCGGTGTCGGTGAGCTGAGGCTTGTTCTGCGTGTTGGGATTGCCAAACATCTTGTCATCGAGCCCCTGCATCAGCTCGCGGAAGGTGCCGGCCTGGGTGCATTCGAACTTCCAGCTATAAAGCAGAATGAATGTCGTCTGAAAATGGAAACGGATGCGGCCAGGGTCGCCGACAATCGTGATGCCGCCGAACTGGCTGATGGTTGAGCCCGTGGTGGTATGCAACAGGCTCTGCGAGCCAACCGCGGAAGTGATGGGGAAATCGCTGGTGGGCATGCGCGAGACGGACCCCTGTGAGCCAATCACTGCGTTCTCGCGGACAGCGAAATGATTGGGCACAGGTTTCCGATTGATTGGATTTCCGGCCGCTGCCGGAGGCTGCTGCGGAACCACATCCCAGCGCTCTTCCAGCGACACGAGACACGCGACATACTTCTTGCCCTCTTCCGGAACACGGTTGGACATGACGACTGAGAACCAGCCATCGCCGCCCGCGGTGTTCAGTTCGCGGTCCTCGACATTCACCTGGCGCACATGCGTCAGCAGGCTCAGTTCCTCAAGAGACGGAATAATGGATGCCACAAGGGTTGAGTCCGCGGTGACTGTGTCCACTTGCAACCCCTGAGGCGGCGCCAGTTCTTTAACCACTGCGGGCGGTAAAGCATCGCCTATAGCGACCTTTTGTTGAATCGTGCATTCGCTCTCTTCAAAAACCAGCAGCGCCATCCATGGAACGTTGGCATTCCAGGCCGGCGGCGTTTGTCCTTTCCATAAGACTTCCTGCGGGTCGAGCACCCGTTCCCACGGCAAGGTGCGCTTGAAAATTGCCACGTGGGGCAGGCTCTCATTGAATCCCCCGTGACCGTTCTTGGGCGGAAACACGGTTGCAATCTGGCTTGCATCCAGGCTGAAGCGCGGACCCTCAACGTTGAAGTAGCCTTGCGCTTCGGGCAAGTCCTGCGCTTGATTCAATGGCGGCTGGCCCTGACCCTGCTGCGCAATCTGGTAAGTGACATCGGTCTCCGTGCGCCAACGGTAGCTACCGTCAAGCAGAGGGGGAAAGATGTGGTCCCACAGCACCATGTTTCCCTTTGGCGGTTGCGGTGGCGGCGTCATTGCGTACCTCCTTTCGATGCGACGATCTGCACGGTTACGGAACCACCTGGGGTCAGGGGGCCTTCGGGTACAATCTGCTCGGGGATTTTTCCGTTCCAACGAACGGCCCACGTCTGAGCACTACCGGCCAAACCAGCTACTCCAGCTACACGCCAGCCAGTCAGGCTTCCAACCGCAACGCCGATGGTAGAGGCATTCGCCGTGTGGGCGGTGATCGCATAGAGCAGTGCCGTGCGCGTTCCGCCAACCACGAGTAGCGGTGGGGTCTGGACCGTGGCCCCATCGATGCCGACTGCCAGATCATCCGCGCCAGCAGCATCGGTGTTCTGCTGATCGAGAAGCACGAGAACCGTATCTATCTGTACCGGCAGCCGGGTCTCCGTGCCCACCTGGTCAGCCGCAGCATACGAGATTTGCGCAAGCACATCGCTCGTCTTCTGCTTGTAGCGTCTTGGAACATAATGGGTGGACAACAGCAGCGTGGCACCGCGCGTCAGCAGAGCGCGCCCGCTGATCTGCGGAGCATGATTGCCGACCTGCCAACCCACCACCGGCGACGCGCCCGGGGGTGCGTAAGCGAGACTAATCGCACCAAACCCCGATGCCACATTGGCGGTACCGGCAGGGATGGAACCGAGACAAGTGACCGCGACCATCGCAGTCGATGCGGGGACGACCAACGTGAGCGTATTCTGCACCACGGATTCAGTGTCCTGGATGGGCGTGCCGTTTCGACCGAGGAATGCAACCCGTACCCCACCATTGCCGGTAAGCACGATCCGCTGATCGACGTCTCCGGGCAGATCCCATACATGGGTCGCTCCAGCGACAAGTGAAACGCCCTTGCCGACAATGTCCGCCTCGGCCTGAGTAAGATTCTTCAGATTGCTGATGGTTCCCGAGACACCAAAATCAAAAGTGCGCAGGGTGCGACCCGGGCGAGCCAGCGTGGTGGCTCGAGCAGCGTTTGCCGCAGGTACCAGGACAAGGCGCGCGCCCGCGACGGTGACGGGCAACGGCGGTGCCATGCGAAAAGCCTGCTTTGCCGCGGTCACAGTTACCACCGTCGTGTGGAGCGCTGTGGGCGCATCACTCACCGCCTGTGGCCGCGTTTGCAACACTGCGCGAAGACGGGGTTGGGTAAGGGTTACCGAGGTCGCCGCAGCGACGACAGCGATCTTTGGAGGCAGCGCCAGACCAACGGGCTTCATGGTAAGGCCGGTGGTTAAGGGAGTCAGGTAGGGCGGCGAAGAGCGGAAGTTGGAGAGTGAACGCACGCTCATGGGCGCGAGGCCCGAAGCAGGCAGCCCCGCACCAACGCGAAGCTCGCTGAATGCGTTTGTCCCGGCAAGAAGTTGTGCGCTCACGCCGAGCAGCGCTGTGGAGGTGAGCGTGGCTCCCAGCGAGGCAATCATGTCGGCCGTCGTTCCCAGGGAGATAAGGCCGCCCAAATTGATATCCGCGGCAAAGGGCAGAGGGCGGCTATTGCCGTAGTCGATCAGCTTGCTGATCGGAATCAATGCAGTCTGGTTGCCGTACTCCACCAAGCCCGTAATCTTTAGACCGACAAGGACAGGAACGGTGCGCGCCGCTGCAGGCACCTGGTCTGGCGGGAAATAGTGATAAGTGGCTTCAGACACCTGGCCGATCACAGTGTCCACCTGGAAGCGCGCTGGATCGAGATGCAACGTTGGATCCTGCTGCGTGGTGCTCATGGTGCGCCACTGGTTGAATGTGGCCGAAGCGCCATCGAGATCGAGAGAGTCTAGAGCGAGCGTGTGATTACTGCCTGGGCCGCTCACCGCCATCGGTGCCAGATCGATGGATGCGATATTCGGTGCATCCGGCGGTAGCGGACCGTGCGTCCCGAGGAAGTCCACATAGGTCACCGCAGCCATGCGGGTCTCCGTCTGGAAGACCCACTCGCTAGCCATCTTCCACGGCTGGTCGCTGGTGCCGGGTGCCGGAGAACCGCCTGCGGGATCTGGCGGCAACAGCCCGCCGAGCACGTGCACCGCCGTTGCATAGGTGTTGGGATCGTTGTTGTAGATGTACTTTTGCGAGAACTGGTCCCATGTGAGCGCCGGTGGCTGATTGTTGGGTGTCGGGCCAAATGGAACCGTCACGCTGGCGACAGCAAGGTCGACGGTGACTTCACCGTGAAATGGGGGGCCCTTGATTTCAAGCGACGCGCCAACCGAAACCGTGATGCTGATGCTGACGCAGCAACCAAAGACGCACACGCTCATTGAGAACGAAGCGCCAACGCTCACTCCCACATCGATGTCGTAGTAGAACGGATCCCACGAGATGAGGAAATCGGCATACGCAGTAAACCAGATATGGATGGCGCTGGGGCCATATGTCGCTTCAAAGCGCGTGCCTGCCATGACGCAGGTGTTGGTCAGCGCAAAATACGATTGGCCCTTGATGTTGATAGCGCCGAGAATGGACCAGTTGTAGCCAAGGCGCGGCACAATAGGATAAGCAGGATCCAATTGGAAGTTTGGATTGTAACCGCCCATCGTCAGCAGGAACTGCGACTTCGCGAACCACATGAAGTATGCAAAACCGCCGGTAAGCTGGCAGTCTGAACTGATGAGCCATGAGTGATCGGTGAGCTGCGCCTGAATCGACAGAAGCCCTTCAGATGAACTGAAACGGGCTTTCAAAGCAAGTTCAATCTCGACCAGCGCAGTATCGTCGGAGGGCAAGGCCATCCGCGCAACGCCCAGCACTCCAACCTCGACTCCGCTATCGAGCGCGATATAAAGCACGCCGATCAGATTTACAATTTGGAACGCAGTAGCGCGGAGTCCGACCGCCAGCCAAAAAGCGCCGCGCTTGGGTGGGATGCTAACGCTGAGGCTCATCAACTCCGCCATGGGATCGTTGACCAGGGCTCCGCCATCATCCAGTGCGGCGACCAGAATAAAGCTGGGAATCTTGTTCATGTCGTCGGGAACGATGAGTTCGCGGTTGTACCCGACGCCCAGTCCAAAGGCACTGAACTCAATGATGGGCGGAATGCCGATGGTCGCAAAGACCGCGACGAAGACAAACAGTGAAGTGTACGTATCCTGCCCGTCGGTCGGAGTCGAATAAGCGCCGACAGCCACAAACCCGAACTCCGTGACCTGGATCAGCAGCATTCCGTCGTATTCAATGGGCGGACCTGGATCCTTGAGGAGCCCACCGGCAAGCGTGATGCCCGGCGACTCGAACGAGACGGCCAGGCCCAGCAGATCAATCGTCCATTTTCCCAGGTTCCCGAGGTCCTTGATGGGCGCAGTCAGGGTGAGTTGGTCTACCTGCGCAAGCAGGCCATCCACCTTGACGCTGCCGTCAATGAGAAGGCCAATGGAGTGTGCGGCATCGTTGCCGACCTGGATGCCCAGTTGATCGATATAGACCGGACCGAAGGAAGCGTGCACGCCGATCCAAAGTGGCTGATCCTTCACGTCGCCGAACATGACGTGGAATTGGCCGTCGTCGGGCGCGCCTGCCCATACGGAAACGTCTACGCCGGGATTTGCCGGCTGCGCGTCGCCGCCACCACCGCCCTGCGCCAGCAGGCTCGAAGCAACTGGATTGCCGCCGGCCTGCCCGCTGGTGGCCGCGCCTAGAGGAATTCCCAGGGAAGCAAGCTCCAGGCCAGCACCGAACTTCTCGAACTGGATGCCGCCCGAAAACTCGCAATCAAAGAAGACATAGACGTCCACTCCGCCCAAGCGGAAGTCGCTGGTGTTGATGAGCGGGCTGTCATTCTGACCGGTGATGCCAAAGCCCAGTCCAACGGCATAGAGTCCGGGATTGAATTTGAGCGTGCCGGCATCAAAGAGATAGAAGACGATCCCCTCATCAAGATGGGAGGTGCCGCTGTTCCATGCAGCAGGCGCGCCAAATTGAATGCTGAGGTCGTAGCTTCCGGCTTCAAAGGGTATCTGGCCCTTGAGCGCAACGCCAAACCGAGGGGTGCCGGTGTTGTTGTCCTGAACCAGCGAAAGCGAAAGCGTGCTGGTAAGGTTGATGGTCACGTTGGTGGCCAGCGTCTCGATCAGCCCTGTTGCGATGGAGACCAGGTCGGCAAACGGAGTATGGATGAATGTGGGTGAGCCGGAATCTACGATGTGGGCGCCCACCAGCAGCTGTTGCAAATTTATAGATGCACCTGACCACAGTGGAGCCGTCAGCTTGGTAGCTATAGCGGGAACGTCAAGAAGCACATCACCCGCAAGCGGGAGCAGCCAGGAGGTGAGCAGCGCGATGGGGTCGACTCCCCCGCTGATGCCAGGTGTGGGAGAAATCTCAATCAGAAGAGGACCATCAGCAGTGGTCGTTGCCAGCGGATCGAGATCGAGCGTGAACCGATTCGAGGCGTACCCGGCATGAAGCTTGGGGGCAAGATCCAAATGGATTGCACCACTGAGATCGACCCACAAGTCTGTCGAGAATTGCAGTGCCCCTCCGGCGTATCCCGCGCCGATGGTTGCAATCAGCGCACCAGTGCCTAAGGTCAACTGGTTCGCCGCGAGTTGGACCGTTGGCCCGGAGCCGTCCCATCCCAAAGTGACGACGATGGTGCCTTTGCCCAGCCCATGCGAGCCCAGATTCAATGTCCAAACCACGGTTGAGCCGGAGGCTGTGAGCGAGTCAGGTATTGCGCCGAGGGGCCCCGCGCCGAAAAGATTCGCGATCGCGTTTGCGACCGCTTGCTGGCTCGCAGGAGTGGTCAGCGAGAGGGCCGTAGACCAGTCGTTGCCTAGCAGCTTTTTCAAATCGGCGGCGTGGCCCGAGAAATGATTGGTTGTATCGTAAACGCCGAGAGCTGTGGCCACCTGCAACGCCACATCCACTACCGTGGACGCCTGCGTGTGAAGAGAGTCGACTAACTGGTCAAGGGCTGCAGGCAAGAGTGCGTCCGCGACGGCGCTAAACCCGCTGAACGAGGGCAGAATGGTGATTGTGGGCCCAGGGCTGGTGAGATCGGCATGCGTCGTGATGCTCAAATTGAGTCCAGCCGTCGATGCGCCAAAGGTAGCGGAGATTTCGTTGCCGAAGATTGCTCCGCCGGGTAGCCCGCTGGCGGTCACAGTAAAGCCTCCCGCAGGCGTTACGTGGAGTTGGCTGTCGATGTTTACGGAGAGTTGCAGACCAATCACACCGTCAATGGGGGTCTGCGTCTGTAACACCACTCGCACTGGATCGGTGGTCGACCCCACACCCTGTGCGACTAATTGAATCCCTTCAGGCAACTGGAGGCCAGTTCCCGCGGCAAGCCCGGCCTTGGTGTTGACCCACTGCAGAAACGTGTTGATCTTGGTCGATACGAGCTGAGTGCCATCTCCAAGTACATTCGCACCTTTGAGGAATGTACTCGGCGAAGTGAAGATGGCATCGAGTGGTGGCAGTGTGAAGCTGGTCCCTACAAGGCTTTGCAGCAGTGCTGTTGCGGCGCCTGAGAACAGGGCACGGGGAAGAAAGTCATTGAGCACGGCTACCAATTGAGCTTGCGACGGAGGCGGAACCAGCTGGATTGGTGTCGAAAGATAGGACGGCATCGCCAGCGTCAAATGACTACCATCGAAGTTCAGCGCAAGACCGCCGGCCTGGATCGTTGCCGTAAGGGTGGGCGTAAAATTCGGCAGAAGCAGCGAAGCTGCGAACTGAAGGTTTGCATCGCTACCGAGCGACCAGCCGGATGACCCCGTCGAGATGCCGACCGTCCATGAGCCGGTTGCCAGTTGAAGGGAGAGTGGCACGCCGGGTATAGGCAGATTCCAGGGCCCCCCCGCCGGACCCGAAAATCCCGCGACGCCGGCATTCAGAGCAGTGCTGAGTTTGGAGCTGAGGTACGCGGCCGGCGACGTCTGCAGCGCCGCAAACGCATCGGCGGAGACGCCATAGCCGCCCAGCGAGTCATTCACCACGATGCCGAGATCAGACAGCGCAAGCATGAGATTGTCGAGTGTCGAACCGGGGGCGGGAGTGCCGATGCTATGCAAAACGGCTCCCAGCAGGTTGGACGCCTGCGTATCGGCAAATTGAGTTAGATCGCCAAGTCCCGAGTGATATGAAACCTGGTGCAAGGCCAGATACGGGGTAACGTTCAGTGATCCATTCAGAGTGATGTCAGCGCCGAGCTCCGCCCAACGTACGCGCACGTCCAACTGGGGCACACCCTGCGCGACAAAAGGACTTGCTGCCCCGGCCAGCCATCCGCCGGGATTGGTGAGAACAATGCGGGTGCGCAACGCATGAGGCGCTCGGGTCGGCTCGCCTGCCGCCGAGTCGAATTTGACGCGGAATGCGTCTGCGCGCAAATACACGTCGCTGTTGAAACTCGCCGGGCTGCCCGCGATGGGGAGATGAGCGCGAACACCGAATGCGAGATGCGTTGGCGCCGGAGGCGCAGTAACCGGTGCAGCTTGTTGGCCTGCCAGCGTTGCCAGAGCACTTTGCAGAGAGCTGAGCAAGGTCCCGCCCAACTGGCTGCCGAGTGCAAGAGCGGGCCTGCCTCCTGTGTCTACGCCGGCTGGCACGGTAGGGTTGAAAGAGCCCACTGGATAGGGATTTGGAGTGGGCAGATTGCCGGCGGATGCGGGAGGCAGGTAGCCGTCCAATGCACTGAGAATGTGCTGCAAGGCCGCGATATTCTTGTCGGTTGCCGGGGCGGTCGGCAGAATGGATTGCAGAATCCGCAGTGCGTTGGCCATGGATTCGTCGTTGAGGAAGGGCAATCCCGCGCCCAGATGCGGCGTCCCCAGCGTGATAAGACCCTGCACATTTCCGGCGTTTGCCGAGGTGTAAAGCCGCGCGGTGATTCCGGCCGTAGAATGCGCAACGAGCGTGATTTTAGCGCCCGGACGCAGTTGCTGCAGCCGGGTAACGATGTTTGCGATCTGCGTAGTCTGCGAAGTTACATTTCCACTTCCATCGTCATTCAAGTCGGCAGTGTAGTAGTCCCATGCGGCATTTCCAATGCTTGAAAGGCTGATCGTAGTTGGATCGATGTTCGGTTGGCGCAGATTGAACGTCGCCGTTGGATCGGTGACGCCGTGTAGTGAAGAATTGGAAAGCAGCGTTGTCCAAATGGAGTGGTCGCTGAAGGCCGGGCCCAGCAGCAGCACTGTGCGCTGCCCCGACGATCCGCCGGCTAGCGAGTCGATCTGAGTAAGAATCTGCGAGATGGCTTGCGGATCAGATGGCTGGTCAGAGTGGGGCGAGGTCAGCGTTGTGCCGGCAGTCCACGTAGCCCCTGTCGGAACCTGCGAGGCGAGCGGCACCACGCCATCCGTGGTGGAGAGATGCGTTGCAAGCTGGTCGAGCGAGGTGGCGATGGTGGCGGCATTGGCGCCGACTAGCGCATTGCGCAAACCGGGAATGAAATTCGCAAGGGAGCCGGCCTGTGTCAGAAGAGAAGTAAAGTCGGCAGTGCCGTTAATTGCTGAAGCCAACAGGCTGGCCCACCCCGGTGGTGGAGTGGTCAACTCGCCCGCGGCGGATTCAAGCCACACCAATGCATCGACGCTGGCACTCGTGCTGGTAGAGAGAGGTAACGCCCAAGGATCGTCGTAGACTCCCGATCCGGTAATGCTCAATGGAAACGCAGGCAGCGGCCCGTCGGGAATAGATGGCAATGCATCGGCAAGCAAAGCGCGCAACCACGGAAGTGCGTGCAGGATGAAAGGAGTTCCATCCGCGGAGACGTTAAGCGCGATCGTTTTGAACCAGTTGCCGAGCGCCGTAAAAGGATCGGTAAAGAGCGAGCCCAGCGATCCTGGATCGGCAAGTTGTGGCCAGTCTGCGGGCAGGCCGTTGAGCTGCCCTTGCAATCCGAAGAGGGCGGAAAGCGCAAATGCCGGCATTTCACCAAGGTCGAAGAGGACCCGGGCAAGCAGGAGCCGCAGCAGCGACTCGATATCGGGTACGGTGATGCCGAGCGCAGCCGCGATTGCGCCTGGATTGGAAAAATCGAGTGCCACTTGCGGCGGGAATTTCAGATTGGCGATCTTCTGTGTCTGTCCGCCCGTGCTGAGCTCCAGGTTGACGAGTTGCGCGTTCCAGGTGGGTGTTTGCCCAGGAATCCATGCGAGCGATGCCTGCAATGAATCCGCGCTCAGCGAGATTCCCGCAACTTGCGGCAATGTGGGCAGCGGCGCGATGGAGACGGATGCCTGTTGACCGCCAAGCAACGATGCAGTGGGGGCGCCGGTCTGGGGCAGGTCGAAGGCGAACAGGACTGTGCTCCACGACGCAGTGACCGGTGCAACCGTCGCATTTGCCACCAGGCCTAGCCGAAGCTGCTGAACATCCGCGGCATTGCCGCTGGTTTGCGCATTCCACGCGGCGAGAGCAAGCGTAACGGACCCGCTGGATGCCAGTTGCACTGTCCATGGAGCGGCGGGAGTTCCCGACCCTGCTGCTGCGGTCGTTATACCGGCGAGCGCTGCGGCCTCTTCAAGCAAATGCGACCACGGGTGCGCCGTGTCAAGCAATGCGCCGCGGTGGATAGCGGCGATGGCCTGCATCGGATTCGATGCCAGCAGCGGAGCGATTGTGGCGTCGATCAGATGGGGCGTCGTTGGATCGTTGGCCGGCGCGATCAATCCGGCGAGCGCGGCCAGGTGTGCCGCGACGCCGGTCCCGAGTTCGGTGGCAAGGGTATTGCGCAACACTGTGGTGGCGGCACCATAGGCGCTGTTGATGTTCGTCAGATCAAGCTTGTCATAGGTCTGTCCCTGGAATTGAACACTGTCGAGTTCAAGCAGCGGCTGCAGGTTTGTGCCATCGAAACTGAATCCGGCGCGAAAGGTTTGTATGCTGAATGCGCCGGTACTGACCAGCGCACTTCCGTCGCCCGGCGACTGCAAAAGCGCGGCCGCCGACGGCAACACTTTTGCCGGAGCCCCTCCCGCGAGGGGAATCGAAGCAAGGACGGCGCTGGCGGCAATCTGCACTTTCGGAGTCGATGGGATGAACTGGAACTGGAGTCCGAGATCGAGCGATTGCGTACTGCCGCTGGTGACGTTTGCGAGGGTCGCGTAGAGGCCTGAGTTAGTCGATCCACCGGGTATCGCGAAGAGTTCCACCTTCCATGGATCGGCGGAGGTGCCAGTACCGCCGACAGTGGGTGCGCTGGTGCCCAGGAGCCCGGCGAGATCTTGCAGCCATTCCGTGATGCTCGGCGTTGGCCCTTGCAGCATGGAAAGAAACCAGGTTTGCAGCGCTTGCGGTCCCCGCGTGAGTTCGGTGAAGGGGAATGGCGGGACAGGGTTGCCCTCGACCCCGAGCAGAGGCAGTAAATAGTCTTTGATCGGGTTGGGGCCAACCAGGCTTGACCCTTCCTGCTGGATCAATCGAAGAACGACAGGGATCAGTTCGCTGCCAATATCAGTCGAGTCGAGGGTTATGTCCTCGGGTCCACTGCCGAGATCGAATTGCACCAGCGTAACGGTTGCCTGGGACGAAACGCTGGGCGCAAACGTCAGCTGGAATTCGACATCGATGGCTTGCAACTGGATGGCGCCGCTCAGGTTCAGGTCGACTCGAAGTCCCACTTGCAGCGGCCCATTTGCGGCTCCAGCGACGGCCGAAACGTTAGTGCCGTCAGAGAGAAACAAGGGCAAATGTGCGCGCAGCGAAGCGTCGGGCGAAGTGGCCGAATGAAACTCCCCCGCGACTCCGAACATAACGTTGGCGCCATCTTCACGAATCGTGAGATAAACATTGCCGCGAGGCTGATTTGCCAGCAGTGGATGCCAGCTCTCATCGGAAGGGATTCCATCAATTGAAGTAGGAGCGATGAGTGCATTCAACAGTTCGTTGAAGGCGTCTCGCTGGCCCTGATTTGAGAAGACCTTCTTAATGCTCGACAGTGGATCGGCGAACCAATTCCAGTCGAACTGGCCATTTTGAGGATCGATCAGCCCGAGAGCCTTTGCCAGATCCTGCAGTTCTGTGCTCAGATCGGTTGCGTTCATGCGTGCACCTGCGCGGACGAGGCTGCAACCAGCGGAGCGCCGGCGTGAAAGTTCAACGTGGTTCCTGTAATGCTCAGACCAAGCGGCGCCTGCTGGCGTTCAAATGCGTGCTGCTGCGACATATTCAGCAGGGAGGCCCAAACGGCCGCCTGCAAATTCTGGCCCCATCGCGCTGCAAGCAGGCCATTGCCGCGCGGCAATTCATCGGTCGCTGCAACCAGCCCCGCACCATCAGCCCCGGTGTTCAAACAAAGAGCAACCACTAATGGCTGCCTGCCCGTTTGATCGGTTTCAAGGTCGACTGAAACCAGCACACTGTCGGCTTGAATACGAACCTGGGTGCTTTCCAGATGCACCAGAACTTCGTCGCCGCGATCAGCCCAGACGACGGGGCCCGAGGGCGCAGTCGCAGGTGCAAGGCTACCGTCAGCAGGTGTGCCAACGAGTCGAACGGCAAGTGCCGAAGCCAGTTGGGTAGGGGTGTACTGATCGTTGACCGCGGGCGGGAAGCAAATCTGCCCCGCGTCGCCACCGTCGCCACCGCCACCGCGTCGACGTCGTAAATACCAGCCGATCAAAATGCCAATGAGAAGGAAAATCAGGAGAAGAAACAGCAATCCAAGCATCTTGTGAACTCCGTAGGGGGAAGTAAGCACACGAGAGGCTAAGTTCCTGCTCACCCCAAGCTGCAAGTTTCTGGGGTCAACCGAGGAGGCCTACTTATACCACAGAAAAACCGAATCATTGCAAGCAAAAACTTTCGACTAAGTTATCGATTCATAAAGTTCTGCTTGACGTGGGTGATAAGTCAAAAAGAATCATTTCCTTGGCGATTGAGCCGGTTGGGATCAGCTTCAAGTGCAAAGGAGCGCGTTGCTCGTCTTAATGAACTCGGGTACGGGGGATGACACCCGCTGCAGTCCCGGATGGCAAGGAATCGTTGATCCATCGTTAATCCCGCGATGGAAGAGACTCATGGTTCGATCCCGATCAGGTGGGACGACGACAAATGCGCGACTTGTCACTTCGCAGCAGGACCCCCAGCCACAAGTTGTCCGCCCATGCTGAGAAATTTCTCCCGCTCAGCGGGGGTGAAGGAACGGTGCGCGAGGGTCCGGGCAACCGCCTGCCATGCAGACAAACTGACATCCCATCGAATCACTGTGCCATCTTCGTAGCTGGCAACAAGGGATGATCTGTCATGATTAAATGCGATATGGGTGATTCGGGTACGTTTTCCCAATAACGATCCGACAAACTGCAGGCTCTGTGCATCCCACAGCCTCACGCTGCCATCCCATCCGCCGCAAGCGAACAACTTACCGTCTGCGCTAAAGGCAAGGCTTCGTACCGCTGTAGGAAACGCGATCGGTGAACCTATGGGGGCGCCAGTTCGCCCATTCCAGATCCGGATCTGCTTGTCAAACCCCCCTGACGCGAGTCTTCCATCGGGACTATAAGCCAGAAACGTTGGCCCCGCGCCCTCTTGAATTGTGATCGGTTTTCCTCCGCCATCGGAGCCGAATTCCACCAAGGGGCGCCCTGTTCCGTGCCCAGGTATGGGTGGCGTGAGGGGGTGCTGGGTACGCACATCCCACAAACGGATCGCACCATTCTCGCTGCTCATAGCGAGTATGGTGCCATCGGGACTGAATGCCAGACTGTCGAGATAGCCCATTTGGGCATCAATCGCCTTTTCGGTAAGGGCGGCCAGGCTCTTTCCGTTCCACAGGCGGAAGCTGCCATCGATGAAGCCCGCAGAGGCAAGCGTGGAACCATCTGGACTGAATGCAACTGCCGCGACACTGTCCTCCATGGGATTGCCGTCGATCGTCACGGAAGTGTGAACTTTCGCCGCCGTTGCGATGACGCTGCCGCTACCGGTATCCCAGAGCCGAATCGAGCCCTTGCCTCCACCTGCGGCGAGGATTCTCTTTGAACTGAAGGCAAGACTTGACACCGACTCGACGTTATCCAGACTCGGACCGGCGCTTTCGCCCCTTGCTCCATTCGAAAGCTTGATCGACGCGCTGTCGGCGGATGCGACTACTCCATCCTGGCTAAATGCCAAGCCCTCAATGCGCCCTGATTGGGGCTGCATCGTCAAAGCGATCGGGCTGGTCGCCTTGAGATTCCACAACAGAATGGAACCATCAATTCCGGCCGAGGCGATCATCCCCTTCTTGTTGATCGCCAGTGACCATATGTAAGCCTGATGCGCCGAAATTGGAGTACCCCCAGGCTTCAGGTGGCTGCTGTCCCAGATACGTAAATAACCATCCGTGCCGGCCGACACGAGCAATCCATCTGGGGTATAGATCACCACCTTCGCTCCCCCTGCATCGACCGACGGTGTAAGCGATTGTCCAGTGGACGGATCCCATAACTGGAGGGCCCCGCTGCTGACCGACGCCAAGACCCTACCGTCGGGACTGAAAGCCAAGCTATCTACACCTTCTATACCGACACTCTTCGAGTGCGTGTCCATCGGTTTGAGAATGGGTTGCAGCGTACTGGAATTCCAAAGCCGGATGATTCCGTCTTGCGCTCCGGTAGCAACAATTCCGCCGTCAGGGCTGAAGGCAAGGCCCCGAACGCCATTCGATCCACTCGATCCTCCACTATCCTTCCATTCATCGGGATGGGCCTGAATCGGCGGAAGAACGTTCTTGCCAGTGGCTACATTCCATAAACTAAGTCCTCCCCAGCCTCCACTAACGGCAAGCGTCCCCTTCGAACTGAATGCCATGTTCTCAATACTCGGTGGATTCACAATAAGCGGCTGGCCTGCCGATTCTCCGGTCTTGCCGTTCCAAAGGCGGACAACTCCGCCATCGCCCGCTGAGGCTAGCGTCGTTCCGTCAGGGCTGAACGCAAGATGTTCAACTCGAAACTTCTCAGCGTGGATCGGCGATATGAGCGGCTGGAGCGTGTTCTCACTCCAAAGACGGATGGTCGGGTCGCCGTCCCTTCCGCCGGACGCCAGGACACCATCGGGACTGAATGCCACAGACGTGACCGGTGCAGCGTGAGCGCGCACAACAGTGACGAGTTGCGGTACGTGCTGAATGGCGTCCAGTAATGCTCCCCTGGCCTCCACTGTGTCGCGAGTTTCAGTCGCCTCTACAGCAAGCAGGCCAGCAAGATCCGGCTGTTCGTCGAGATAGGTTCGCGATTGCTCAGCAAGTTGGCGAGACACTGCGATATTGCGTTGTTCGATCGCAATTCTCGTTTGCTCCTCCGCCCGTGTTCGGGCCCGGACAGCGACAACCGAAACGACCCCAAGAACCACCGTCAATACTGACAATCCCGAAACAGCCGACCACGCCAACCGCATCGTCTTCTTGTGTTCAAGAACGTCTCGGCCGGTGAGAATGTCGAGCGGAATCCCACGCAAAGTGGAGGAGAGATTCGCGACAGCTGCCCGAAAGTCGGGGTTGCGCTCGGACAGGTGCTCATCCTTTCGCGCCCACCTCAGGTCCAGGTAAAACGGGAGCTGGTCGAATACCTTTCGCTCCAGGCGGGGAAAAGCCGTGGTTGTGCCCCAGTCAAAATCACCCTCTGCCGCATTCCATGACATTTCGCCGCTGGAAAGAACGAGGATTACCTTGTCTAAGGAATTGAAACGAAGAAATGTGTCGATCTCTCGTGGCACCCACGCAGAACGAGCGGCTTCTGGTGAGGCCATAATTAACAGATATTCCGAATCGAGAATGGCCGTCTCGATCGAAGACCAGAGATCAGGGTTGGCACTCAAATTGGTCTGATCGCGAAACACGCGGATGGCGCGCAGTTGATACCAGGGCTTCGCAAAGCTATGGAGGCCTGACTGCAGCGCTGTTGCGAGGCTCATATCGGCGTGGCTGTAGGTGATGAACGCTTTGTATTTGTACGCTCTTTTCTGACCGTCGCCTTCCATCACGCTGCCCTTTCCGTCCCTAGGATCTCATTAGAAGAGCGGGTCCTCGTTATGTAACTGCTCGTTTGAGGATCTATATAAAGAGCAGTTCGAAAATTGAAGCAAAGGGAAGAATAGTCTTGGACGAAGAACACGCCAAAACTCAGTTTTTGCGGTCCGAACTCGGTTGCTGATCCGAGATCTTCTCCTTCTCGGTAAGTTTGTCGAGCGTTGACTGCATCTGCTGCACCCACCCAGCAGTCTCATGCTCGAGAGCCTTTTCCGTCTGGTCAACCAGCAAGTCGATATTCTTGCGGCGCGTCTTCTCCCAAGGCGTCAGCCCTTTCCACCAGGATTGGATGTTGCGCAGATTCGTGAGAGCGATGTTGTACTGGACCAGCGAATTTTCCACCTGGTCGATCTCCAGCTTGTTCGTAAATGCAGTAGCCAGTGCCGTCGAGAGAGCGACCCACACTTCAAGTCTGATCGCAGCCAAAAAGGTGCCCAAACCGCCAACGATCAGAATCCATAGCTGCAACCGTTTCAACTGTCGATACAGGGCCCCTGTCTTGCTAACAAAATAGCTTATTTGGTCTTCGACCCGGTCGTGCAAGTAGGCTTCCGGCGTGAGGTTTTTCAACCGTGCCGGATCCACGATACTCCGGTGCGGAAGACTGGTTCTGTTCACTTCACTTTGCGCGAGGCTGGTGCTGATGTCTTTGATGTTTCCGGCTAGCCGCAACGGAGCCGAGATCTGAATGCATTGCTCATCGCTGTACAACCCCGAGCGGGTTCGGTAGCGAAAGATCTCCCTCTTTATTGACTCCGCTGCCGCGCGGAACAATAACCACTTGTTTCCTTCGCGAAAACGCGCATTGAAGGCCCCCAGCATTGAAATGAGGATCGGAATTGCAATCAGCAGGACATGCAATATGCCGTGCACATTGAGATTCTGAATCCGCCAGAAACTCATTTGGGCCGGAAGCACGCTTCCAGAAATCGCGATAGCCAACAAGGTCGCGACCACAGTCAACGACAGAATTCCAACCTGAGTGCCTCGGAACAGGTTCTGCTTCTCGACGGCGGCCAGATCCAAGTCGTCGAATCGGCTCCAAGCATCTGCAAGCACGTCCCCGGGCCGCTGAATAGGGCCGAGAAGTATCCGTTTTAGATCATCGGTATTCCCGTCGAGCGGAAGAGGAGCGATGGTGGCGATATCCAAAATTTCGCGAAGATCGGGATCCGTGATCTGCGTCGCCTGGGCTCCTGCAGGCGGGGGCGCCATTGCCGTTAGAATTGTGTCTCCAAGTCCGGCGGCACCCTGGACTATAAATAGAGGCCACCCGCGCCGCGCGCAACGAAGTGCGGTAACCTTGTCTGACTCGCTTCCGCCAACCAGCAGCGCTGCGACGGGCTTCAGTCCGCCTTGTCGAAGCTTGGCCAGCTCCGCAGTCAAAAGAAAGCTCGATTTGGCAGGGTCGGTCCACTCTGGGGGCAGACGCATGATCAAGGCATGATTGGCATCGGGAGCGCTTTCATTCGGCAAAAGGATGCCTAGGAGAGCGGGCGGCTGATCCAACCGTTGGGCCGCTTGCCCCATAAAGCCCGTTATGCCATCGCTCCTGCCGTCGTCGACCACGAGCGCATTTGCAAGAAGCGCAATCGGCGCCACCGCACGTTCGAATACAGATCGGACCTGAGCTGCAAGAGCGTCATCGACGCCGCCGAACAGCAAAAGAATCACGTCCGGTTGTAGGGTGAGCTTCGCGGCTGCGGTCTCGAAATTGTCGGTTGCCGCAATTTCAATTATGGCCGGTGTCGTCATTGAGTCTCTCAGATGTGCGAAAGGTTAGCACGAAGACACAAGAATTCGGAAGATGATTGTCCCTTTTCGCATTTGCGGCCTGCAGTTTGGAAACGATGGCTCTGGAACAAGATGGTTCCAGCAATGGTCGAGGCTAACTGAATTCCCCAAATGCATCCTGCCCGATTTCAACGACAGATAGGATGAGAAGCCTCGTCATCCAATGCAGGAGGCTGGGAGAATTTTTCCTACTCGCACTCATTTTTTGGACCTTCCGCTTCTCCGCCACTGGGGAATCGACTGGAAGCGCGTTGAGTCCGAGAATCTGGCTTCGACGCTTCGCAAGATTGGTGATCTGCTGCGCGCGCTCGGTCAGCCAGGAGACAGCCAAAGATAACTTCGATTGCATGCCGAGTGAGTTGATGCAGCGGGGCAGGTAGACACACTGCATTCCGGAGGCCGCTACCGTAGCATAGAATCCCCAGGGCGCTGAGTAAACTTCAGCCGCTTCGAAGTTGCCAAGATGGCGACGGATTTGTAATTCCGTGACGCCGCCAAAAGAGGCAAGGATATGGAGCTTGCCTGGTTCATCGCTGTTGCTGGAACTGACCTCGTCGTCGAAGATATATGCTGCAAACTTCTTCGATTCGGGGATCGAGAAACTGTCCGGAACGCAGTGCAATTGGACCGGTTGTGCAACTGAGCCCAGTATCAGAAGAGAATCTTTCACACCAAGATATTCTGCGGTGCGCTCCAGCGCGGCCATCATCTCCTGAACGCGTATGCGATATGGCAACAGGAGCCACTTTTCCGTCTCCAAGTTGGGTTGCCGGGCCGAGAGGACTCTCGAGAGCCACTCGCCACTCGCGGAACGTTGGGGTGAGTGGGTCCTGATCCGGAACCTTCCAGCCGCTCTGCGCGTCAAAGAGCCCGATAACAAAGTGACTGCGATGAGTCTCTCGCAGTGTTTCGGTCTCCGGGGTCCCACCATCGGTGGGCGTGTTTTGAAAGTTGAAAACTTCAAAACCATACTTCCCCTCAAGGTGATGCTGCAATTCACTGCGGGTATCTGTGAAGGATATGCGTGTTTCTGGCTTCGGCAGTTTGCAATTGAGTCGAAGGCGTTCTGGAAGAGATGCTGTTTGATACCAGAAATCTTTCAACTGCCGAACATCGCCGAGAGGAAGATCGTCCTTTGTGACCGAGCTTAGCATGACCCGTGCGGGCATCTGACTCTCCAGACGCTGGGATTTTAGCAGAGTGAATTTCCCATTTTAGTGGACAACCTCGCGCGCAACTATTCGCATCCTGGCTCAACTTAGACAGTCAGTACATCATCTAATAGAGGGACACCCTTCTTTTTCGCGTAAAGCCCGAACTCCTCGGTTAGATCCCCTGCTCCGCGCGCTTTTCCTTCCCAGACAAGCAAGGCAGAAACCGAGTCTTCAAGATGGTTACCCAAGGCTATCGCTTCCTCAATTATCGTATGGTTCGTCCTGGCGTAGGCTCCATCCTCGTACTCAGACGCGAGGACCATCAAATCACCCCGCGCGTCAGCCTCTGCTATCGCCTTATCGTACAAAGGCCCCCAATCGCCGGGCCGGTCGATTACAGAGGTCAATCGAAACTTTGCTGGATTGAAGGGTAATACGATTTTGCATCGCAGGCCTAGCCGACCAGCCTCTTCTAGCGCGAGAAGATCCGCGCCGCAGGCGGCTGAACTGACCAAAGCAATCGAACCTTGAGCGATGAACATGGTATGAAGGCGCTGCCTTACCCGTTCGATGTTCTCCGGTTCAGGAGAAAATCGACGCTGCTTTGCATCAATGGCATCGACGCGCCTTCCGGCTAAAGCTATGATCATTCCGATTCCACCCCGAACTCATCAGTCTCGCACAGTGGAGTGTCATCGCAGGAAACCTTTATCCCGGAGGTGCAAATTGTTGCTTTATCCTGATCGCTGGAAGAAACTGCGCCCTCGCTACGAACCAACCTATGGACGTAAACAAACCAGGTAATAGGTTTCCAAGTGCCCCGTGTTACTTCATCGCATTCATCCCCGGCTGAATCCATGAAACAACAAAGTCGGCAATTCCAGGGAATTGCGCGACGATCAGACCAAGAGCCGGGACACCAACGAAGCTCACGATCCTGACCCAGAAGGCTGATCCCAGTGTGCCCGGAGTGGTATTTGTGATATGGCTTAGCGTGCTGTCGCGGTCAAGACCCGCATACACAACCGCAACCGCAACTCCTAGAACTAGCAGAAGCATCAGCAGCAATAATGCGAGCAACGGGCGGGGAGTATATGGGTAGAAGGCCAAAGCCAATGCAACCGCAACGAAAACGCCAGCCATCGAGAGCACCATGGTGCGCATACGCGCGAGCATGTTTTGTAGATAGCCCACATAAATAAGGCAAACAAACTCTTCACCAAGTTTCGCTGCCGAAACTTCGCTTAGCGGTAGATGCTCTTTTTGATTGCCCTTGTATTTGATTTCTGCCAGATCCAGTGATTCCCGCTCGGCAAACCACACCGGGACCAGAAGGTCATCGATGATCCATTCGGCGCAATGGCAATAAACTCTCCTGATGCTGTGAGCGTCGTGGTCGTTAAACATCGCCAGGTCGGCACCTATGCATTTGGATTCCATGAAGCGCACTCCATTCGCAACCGTCTCGCGTACGACGCGCCGGAGTTCGGACTTGCCGCAGTCGCGGCCGTCGAAGGAGTCAAGCTCGTTACGAAGGTGGACCAACGATTCTGTCTGGTGAGAAAAGATCGAGTATCGCGCGCGAGATGACGTCCCGCTCATCGACCAGAGCGAGTGCATTGAAAGCCCTTGGAGCGCCGCAAACGTTCGGCGTATAGGAAGACAGTTCAACGCAAGCAGTAGCCGCTTCAGAGCAAACCAAGTGAGCATGAGTTGACAGCATTCAATGATCAAGAGGTAACTGCTGATGCCAAGCGTGCCATGCAATATCCAGTTGAACGACCTGTCTTCCAGACTGTGGAGAATCGAATCGAAGCCCTGAGACCAGGGCCGTTGCAGTATGCATGCCTGAGAAGCCACAAGAAGCAAAGGAATCACATAGAACCACTCATTTTGATCGCGGCAGCGAGGGATTGGCATCGCCGACGCTTCGATGTTCAGCGCCATTTCGTTGCTTACGCGAGAAAGCTCTTTCGGCATCCTGGCCTTCCGCGGAAGGATGGGGCGACCTGAACCCAAGAGTGCCAAGCCAGAGAGAGACTGCCAAAACCACCAATAAAAGCCGGCCAAAATCAAGAGGAGCGAGACGACCGGCGAAATGCCGCTGGTGACATGGACCGAGCGATACGCAATGAGTGCACCATTACGATTGGTAAATTCGAAGATGAAC
>OCTA010001151.1_pt1 | contig 24412 bp, 18 predicted proteins | sample 1538991 | NCBI WGS metagenome assembly OCTA01 (sample SAMEA3539302, study PRJEB22396) | soil metagenome | biome: tundra; feature: field; material: soil | place: USA | collected 2010-05 | depth 0.15 m | reverse complement strand
AGACGGCATACGAGATTGGTCAGTGCTGGAGTTCAGACGTGTGCTCTTCCGATCTGTGGTCTTGCCGTGGCTGCCGGCGACGGCGACGCCGTCTTTGACGCGCATCAGCTCGCCCAGCATCTCGGCGCGCGGGATGACCGGGATGTCACGTGCGTGGGCGGCGGCGACCTCCGGGTTGTCGGGACGGACGGCGCTCGAAACGACCACCACGTCGGCGCGGGCGACGTTGTCGGCCTGGTGTCCGAAGGCGATTCGCGCGCCGCGCATGGCGAGACGCCGGGTGACGTCGCTCTCACGCAGGTCGGAACCCGATACCGGATAGCCGAGGTCCAGCAGCACTTCGGCGATGCCCGACATGCCGATGCCGCCGATGCCGACAAAATGGATGGCGACGTCGCGTCTACGGAACATCGGTGTCCTTTACCGCGTCCGGCGCCCTTCCGGGCCCGGATTCCTCCGGGGCCGAAATCCTGGACGGGTCCGCGACCCAATCGGGGTCCGGCTCAGGGACCGAGAAACGGGCGGGGCTGAGACGAGAGAACCGTCGACGGTGGCGCCGTTCGAACGGCCGGCGACGCGAGCGGCGGCCGGCCGGCCGGCGCGACGGGCGCGGAGAAGGCCAGCGGCGATGCCGGCGTGCTCGAATACCATTGCATCACGTCCGCCAGCAGCTCGACGGGCGCGCGCATGGTGGCGGTGTGGCCCGCGGTTGGGTAGTAGGGGAAGCGGATCTCTCGGGTGGTGGGGTTGCCCGGAAGGCCGGGCCAATAGTCGAGCTCTATCCAGCCCGCGCGGTCGAAGCCGGTTCGGGGCGTCATGTCTAGCAGGGAGCTCGAGACCAGGTCGGTGTACATGCCGAGCGCGGGCGGGATGGCCCCCGAGAAGACCACCATGTCGAATTTGCCCTGGGTGATGAAGGTGTCCACGTAGACGACGTCGTCGAGGAAGCTCGTGCCGATCGCCGTGTCGGTCCACCAGCGCGAGGTGCTGCTGTAAGCGTTGAGGACCGCGCCATTGAGCGACAAGAGATAATTATCGTCGGTGCCGAGGGCGCCGAAGGTCGCGGTCATCTCCGGGGTGCTGACCACGGTGCCACTGCCTCGCCCGTAGGCCTTGGTTCGAGCGGTGGCGTAGAACCAGGCGATCGTGGTCGGATCGACGCCCAGCGCCTGTCGCAACGTCGCTAGGGTGGCGAGGTTGGCGGAGGCGGTCGCGGCCGCCTGGCTGTACCAGCCGTTTGGCTGGTCGCACTGATAGACGTCGTAGCTCGCGACGCAAACGGAGGTATCGGGGACGTTCAAGCTCCATTGGGTTTGACCAGCCACGACCGGTTCGATGAGGATTTGATGGCCGAACTGTGAGGCGATCTGCGCCGGCGTGATGGTCTGCGGATTCGACTGCGGGAAGACCGCCCCGAAGTGTTGCAGCAGATCGGAGTACAGCGCGGCGTCCTGATAGACGGCGCCGGTGGTCGCCAGAAGCTGATAGTTGAGCAAGCGATCCAGCATCAGCGTGGACCGGGTGCCGCCGTAGCTCTCACCGACCAGGATCACGGGATTGGCCTGGAGAGCCGGGTGACGGTCGAGGAAACGGACGATCACGCGGATGACGTCCGCGGCGTCGTGATCGAGATCGATCCCGACGCTCGGCTGGCTGCCGTCGTCGAGCGACATCGGATAGGAGAAGCCCACGCCCGGGGGGTCGATGTACAGCAGATTGGCAAACTGGGTCCAGCTGTTCGGATCGGCGGCGATCTTGGCGCTGCCGGTCGCCGCCGGGTCGAGCGTCCAGGGGGCGGTGTTGAAGCTGAATAGATAGCTGGAGGTGGCGGTTCCAGGCCCGCCGTTGAAGAAGACCGCCAGGGGTTTGCTGTCCGGCGCAACCGTCGCGGGGTGAAACGAATACCAGATCCGATTTCCCGGACTGACGCGGGCCTGGCTCTCGGCAACGTAGTTTCCGCCCGCGAGCTCGAAGAATCCCGATTCGGCGGCGGTGCCGATCGCGTGTCCCGTCTGGTCGAGACAGGTGTCGTTGGAGCAGGACCAGGTCGCGTCGCGGCAAAGACATCCGCAGCAGGTGGCGCTGCCGCCCGCACCGGCAATTCCGCCGGCTCCGCCGTTGCCGGCCTTGCCGCCTGATCCACCGGCGCCTGCGTTTCCACCGGAACCGGCGTTGCCGTTGCCGGCCTTGCCGCCTGATCCGGCGCCCGCACTTCCACTGGAACCGGCGTTGCCGGCTTTTCCGCCGCCACCGCCGGCGCCCCCATTTCCACCGGAGCCGGCGCCACCGTTGCCGGCCTTGCCGCCTGCCCCGCCGGCACCTGCATTTCCGGCGACGCCACCACCGCCGCTGCCGGCCTTTCCGCCTGCACCACCAGCGCCCGCATTTCCGCCGATACCACCGGCGCTCGCGCCGCCAATTCCGCCGCCGCCGTTCCCAGCGCCTCCGTTGCCCGCGCCGCCGTTCCCAGCGCCTCCGTTGCCAACGCCGCCAGCACCAGCACCGCCGTTGCCCGCGCCGCCCCCTCCAGCACCGCCATTGCCGGCTGCGCCGCTGCCCGCCATTCCGCCGTTACCACCCGCGGGACCACCGCCGTCCAGATTGGAGAGGCCCGCACCGCCACCGGTGCCGCCGCCCGATCCGCTGCTGTCGGGAGAAACAGAACCCGGTGACGGGCCGCAGGCCGGCAGGCCAAGGCAAAAAATGCCGCTCAGGACAAGCCGCAGGTAAAAACGAGTCGAAGAAGACATGAATTCCAGTCTTAAGAGAGGCAAGAACTGCGGAGACCACCAACAGAAGCCCCCAGAGTAGGAGCTTCGCTCGGCAATGGCAACGGTGCGGAAAAAAGCCAACGAGATCAAAGACGACGTTGCGCAATCTCAGAGTCGGAACGACAGCTCGAGCGACAGGTTCATCGACAGCAGCGTCTGGTTGTTGGTCACCCAGAACATGGGCGCCAGCAGCTCGGTCACCAGGTCGACGCGCGGGGTGAGGGCGAAGGCGAGGCCGGTGGCGAGCCGGACCACCGGGCCGTTGCGGGGCAGATAGCCGGAGGCGAAGCGGAACGGGATCCGCACGCTGTCGCCGGGGGCGCCGGTGCGGTATTCCAGCTGCGCGTACGGGAGCAGGTCGCTGGCGCGCCCGTCTTTCCCTTTGAGGTTCACGTAACCGAGGTAGCCGCCCAGGCTGACCCGCGACGAGAACTGCAGATCGACGCGCGCGCCGACGAGCTGGTTGTAGAAGCGTCCGGTGACGACGCCGGTGGCGGCCTCGGTCTGGACCGCCAGGCGCAGCGGCGGGCTCGGCGGCGTCGCCTCTTGGGCGCGCGCGCGGCCCACGACGATCAGCGACAGCAGCGTCCAGGCGACGATCGAAATTCTCATTTTCGTTCGGCTCCCACCCGCGTCGCCGCCTGCGCGATCGCCGGTTCGGCGGCGGCGAGCAAGGCCCGCGCGTAGCGCGCGTTGTGGGCGTCGGCCCCCGGATCCTCGAGGACCAGGAGCACGTCCCAGGCGGCGCGCCCCAGCGGCGTGCCCCGATCGAGGCGCAGAGCGCCCGCGTGCGCCGGCGCCGATCCGCTGGCGGACGGACCTGCGACCTGTTGCCAGGTGTCCCAGAGTCGCCGTGCGCGCGCCGCCAGGTCGGTCGGGGGAACGGGCTTCGTGTGGCAAGGGCTGCAGGTGGCGGGCGTCGCGGCGAAGCGATGTCCGGCGCCGCGGGCGAGCTCTTCGGGGCCGCCGCGGTGGCAGGCGACGCAACCTCCGCGCGCGCCGGCGTGGACCGCGCCGCCGACCAGAGGCTGGCCGCTCGCGGGATCGAAGCCGCCACGGCCGAGCCAGAGCGCGGCGGCCGAAGCGGACGGAAGCGGCGCTTCCAGATCCGGTGTGTGGCAGGGCAGGCAGACGGCCGACCGCGGGTCGACGGCCACCCGTGGGTCGCCCGTGATCCGTGCCAGCAGCGGCGGTGGTGGCGGCGCGCGCAGCAGAGCCCCAGGCGGTCCACCGGTTTCGTGCGCATGCACCGCGTGACAGGCGGCGCAGGTGATGCCGATGGGCTCGGCCTCGGCGGGTGGCCGCCGGTCGGCGCGGGCGCCGGTCGCGGCGAGAAATCCCGAGGTGGTGTGGCAACCGGCGCAGCCGCGATCGGAACGGGCGCGCGTATCGCGATCCGCATGCGCCATGGCGGTCGCCTGCCAGGCCGCGACGTGCCCGTACCGCGGGGGCGCGTCGTGGCAGACCGCGCAGACGTCGGTCCGGAGCACACTCCATCGCGCGGTCGGCGGCGGCAGTGCGGCGGGGCCGTGGCAGGCGAGGCAGCCGACGCCGCCCAGCCGGCGCAAGGCCCGAGGTAGCTCTTCCCAGCGCTGCGGGCGATCCGCGGGCACACCGAGCTCGCGCGCGACGTCCGTGAAGCCACCGTCGGACGGGCCGATCTCCCCGGTCGCGTGGCAGGCCAGCGCGCAGCCGGGATAGTCGGGACCGAACGCCGGGCCGGAGCTGCCCGCGATGGGTCCGAGGCCACGTGCGAGCACCGTCGTCATCGGGCTTCTGGCGGCGTCCTCGGTGATCGCGGCATGGCAACCCGCGCGCCCGCAGTCGAGCGGCGCTTCGTCGTAACGTCCGGCGCGCAAGACCAGCTCGCGTCCCCGCGCGTCGGCGAGCCGATAGTCGCCCGCGAGATCCGGGATCAGGCTCGCCGGACCGGGCGGAAGGTCGAGCGTCGCCCGGCTGCTGGGCGGGACCGCCATCAGGCGCCAGCCGTCGCCCCCCAGGTAGACGCGGGTGCCGATCGCGGTGTTGGAGAGCCCGCGTGCGCGCGGGGCGGCGGCGATCTGGACCTCGCGTCGCCGCCGGTGACCGCCGCCATCGGTCCAGAGCGCCTCGAGGGTGACCTCGCCACGCGTGCGCGGAGAGATGGGAACCACACCCCAAGGCAGCGGGCCGGGGTGGGCGTTGGCGAAGCCGGGGCCTCGTCCGGTGACGCCGAAGCCATCGTCCGTCGTGGCCAGCTCGCGCAGCGACGCGCCGGCGATCTGACGCCAGGCGATCCGACCGCGCCCGACCCCGGCGCAGGTCACCCGCGCGGTGATCGAGAACGGCCGCTCGAAGCCGACGGGCGCGGTCGGCGCGTCGATCTCCAGGCAGGTGGCGAGCGGCTTCTCGGCGGCCTGGTGCGGACGCCTGCATCCCATCGCGGCGCCGATGAGGAGGATCGCGCCCGCCCGATTCACGGGAGCGTCCCCCGGCAGCTTCCGAAACGGCAGTGGTGGTTGGGACAGTCGCCGTCGAACCAGCAGTCGGGCGTTCGCAGCGGCAGCGCGCATGTTCCCGCGACGCAGTCGCTGCCTTCGGCGCAAGGATGAAGCGGGCCACAGCCCGCGCCCAGCTTCCAGGTGTTGGGCTCGCGCGCGCAGACCCTTCGCGCGGGCGGATCGCTGGCGATGCGGCAGCGCCAGCCGGTCCGGTCGCCATCCGGCAGATCGGGCGCCGGATCGACGCAGATCCGCGGGCCCAGCTGGTCGGAGGGCGTCCCGTGCCGCCTGCCGCAGCGCCAGGCCGGATCGCCCGGCGCCGCCGCCACGCCCGCCGCGGGCTCGCCCCCCACGCAGATCGTGGCGCCGCCCTGGTCGGCGCAGGTCCACTCGCCGTCGTCGGGCAGGCGCGGGTGTGCCTGGACGCAGCGGTCCGAGGCGCAAGCAAATGGCGGGCGGGTCGGCGCGGCGCGCTCCGCCGGCGCTGGCGTTGCAGGGCGCGGGCCGCGGCAGGCGAGCAGGATCAGTACGGCGCAGGCCGTCCATCTCACGGCCTCGAGCGATCCCGCCGCCGACGTGCGGCCCAGACGATGGCCAAGAGTCCAAGCATCGAACCGACCGGTCCGGATCGACCGGTGGGACCCAGCTCGCAACCGCGAAAGAAAGGCGGCGCCGTCGTCTCGACGCAGGCCTGCCGATCGGCGCTGCTCGAAACCTTGTCGGTCGTGTCGCGCACCAGGCCCGCAAAGCAGATCCGACCCACCGCGTCGCCGGTCGGCAGCTCGACCCGCGCGCTCTCACCCGCCGGCGGCAGCGCGCGCGCGAGCACCTGGACCGCGGCGTCGTTCGCGGCGGGACCGGAGGTCTGGAAGAGGAGCAGCGTCAGGTCGTCCCGCCCGCCGTCGTCGCCGGCGATCCCCAGCTCGAGGTCGAAGGAAAAACGCTCTTCGATGGAATTGGTGCAATCGTTGGTCGAACGGTCGAGGTCCCAGCTTGCCGCGACGACGCCGTCGAACGTCGGGGCGGTGCTGTCGGGGGTCGCGACGACCGAGAAGGTGGCCTGTCCGCCTTTGCCCGGCGCGGTCGCGTTCAGGCCGCGCAAGGAGGGCCAACGCACGACGTAGGGGCCGCCCGGCGCCAGCGGGGTCGGGGGGGCGATCGACAGGCGGACCTCGGTCGCGTCGAACGTCGCCGGGAGCGTCTGCTCTTCGCCGTCGGGCAGGACCAGCACCACCGCTTCGCCGAGGTAGTCCGCGGACGCCGCGTAGTGGGCCGCCAGCTTCGCGTTGGGCGGGACGTCGGCCGCGCCGTCGGGCGGCACCATGTCGACCAGGTCGGGCTGTCCGCACGGGGTGGCACCCACGGGCGGCGCGAGGGCCAGGATGCCGAGCAGGCTGGTCCACGCCGCCCCCGCGGCTAGGGGACGCAGGAGACCGCCTCGCAGTTGCCGAGCATCTCGTTGTGGTCGCCGTCGTTGTCGAGATCGAACGTGTCGACGCAGCAGTAACCGTTGTCCAGGCAGCACTGCTCGAGCGCGGCCGATCGCTGCATGCTCTTGGCGATCGCCTCGCACTCCGGGGGCACCGACTTGGCCTCCTGGCAGGCGCCGAACGATCGCCCGTCCGGCGCGCAGGGCTGAGTCCCCCAGTAGGTGCAGAAGGAGGTGAAGCAGGTCCGCGCGCTGCCGGGAACGCAGACCTCGCAGCGCTGCGGACAATCCGAATAGCGTCCGGCCACGCAGTACTGAAACCCGCCGTTCGGACAGGGGATGGCCGGCAGGTTTTCGTCGACGGCCCCGTTGCAATTGTCGTCGACGCCGTTGCAGATTTCGGGCTGGGGGACGCAGCTGGGGAGCGCATGGTCGACGGGACGATCGACGGCGATATCGACGGCGGCGTCGGCCGGGCGGTCGATGGGCCGATCCGCCCGATGATCTGGAGGGCGATCGGCAGGGCGATCGGCCGTGCTGGCCGCATCGGTGCCCGGCGTGCCGAAGGCCTGATCGAGCGAGGTTCGCCCGCAGCCCGCCGCGACGAGCGTCGCGAACAGCGCGCTGCACAACGCCAGCGACGTCGACCCCGGCGATAGAGCGGTCCCTCGCACGGAGTCATGGACACGGCAGGGACCCCCAAAAGAAAACTGTTGAGGTTTGAATGGGGTCGCGGTGTCTGTTGAATGCATGCCGCCGTCTCGGAACCGGGGCTTCGTCCCAGGATTTCAGGGTAACACCAGACGGTTCCCGGCTCGGGTGGGGGCCGTCTGCGGTCTCCTGTTGGGGTTGTGCGGGGCGGGGGCCCGCGCCCAGACCTCGCCCCCCGCGTTCGACCCACCGCCGCCGTCTGCCCCCGCGGCACCGTCGCCGCCCGCCCTACCGCCGCTCGCGCCGCTCGCGCCGCTCGAAACGCAACCCCCGCCGTCTCCGCCGCCGCCCGCCGAGGCCGCGCCACCGCCGGCCTCACCTCCCCCTCCGGTTATGCCCCCGCCGACGGTAGCTGTGCCGCGCGCCGAGCCGCCCCCGTCGCCACCCGCGGAGGTGGTCGTCTCGGCCGCCCCGGCGCCAATCGGACGCGTCCCCGCCGAGGATCCACAAGCCGATCGGGTCGTGCTCTTGCCCACCGCCTACACCCATCCTCAGGGGACGGTCTACTTCACGAGCTACGACATCCTTCTCCTCCAGGCGGGTTACGCGCTGACGGACGACACGCAGGTCACGCTGACGGCTCTGCCGATCGCCAGCGAATCGTTCACCGCCGTGGATCTGAGCCTGAAGACTTCGCTCTATCGGCGCGGCCTGGTCCGGGTGGCGGCCATCGGATCGGCCAGCGGCGGCTTGGGCAAGGACATCGGCGTCCTGTTCATCGGCCGCGTGGGCGGCGTGGCGCAGCTCTGCTTCGATCCGCGCTGCGACTCCAGCTTCTCGCTGTCGAGCAACCTGGCGCTCGCCGGCGCGCTCTTGCTCATGGCCAACGGCGCGGGAGGCATCTGGCGGGTGGGCCGGACCGTGTCGCTGCTGGCCGAGCTCGCAACTTTGCTCCCGCTCGGCAGTCAGGGTGGCGAGTTCAACGGCGCCACCCTGGGCGGCGGCGTGCGTTTACATTTCGTGCACTGGGGGTTCGACCTGACGCTGATCCGCGCGCTCGATTCGACGACGGCGGCCGTGCCGCTGCTGACCGCGACCTATCGTCAGTAGCGCCGGCGGGCGATGGACGCGAGCTCGGCGACGACCGCGCCGGTCGCCTCGGCACGTGCGAGGGTGCCCATGGCGGCGGACATGCTCTGGTGGCGCGCCGGGTCGCCCAGGATTTGATCGACCAGATCGCCGAGCCGGGTCGCCGACGCGTCGCTCTGGTGGAGGATCACGGCCGCGCCCGCCCGTTCGAAGGCCAGCGCGTTTCGGGTCTGGTGGTCGTCGGCGGCGGTGGGCAGCGGAATCAGGATCGCCGGGCGCTTCATGATCGCCAGCTCCGCCAGCGTGAGCGCGCCGGCCCGCGCCACCACCAGCGCCGCGTCGGCGAGGACCGCTGGCATGTCGTCGATGAAGGCCCGGACCTCGACCCGTCCGTCATAGCCGAGCGCCGCATAGTGGACCTGCATGCGGTCTACCTCGTCGGGACCGGTCTGATGCACGACGCGCGGCAGGCGCCCGCGGGCGTCGAGCACCCGCACCATGCCCGACGCGAGCTCGTTGACCGCGTGCGACCCCTGGCTGCCGCCCAGGATCAGGATAGTGGTCCCGCTGCCCGTCGCGGTCCGGGCGCGATCGAGGAACCGGCGTCGCACCGGATTGCCGGTGAGCCGGACCTTCCGCCGCGCGAACGATCCTCGGGCCTCCTCGAAGGCGACGAACACCCGCCGCACGAAATGGCCCAGCAATCGGTTGGTGAATCCGGGAAAGCTGTTTTGCTCCTGCACGGCCGTCGGGTAGCCCAGCAGGGCGGCCATGAACACCAGCGGTCCCGACGCGTACCCGCCGACGCCCAGCACCACGTCGGGGCGGTGGCGGCTGAGAATCCGGCGCGATTCGAGGAGCGCATGCGGCAGCCGCGCCAGCCCCTTGACGAAGCCGCGCAGGCCCATCCGCTTGAGGCCGCTCACGCGAACCAGCTCGAGGGGGAAGCCGGCCTGTGGGACCAGCTTGGTCTCGAGCCCCCGTGCGGTTCCCACGAAGACCGCCGAACCGCCGGCCACGGCGGTCACTTCTTCGGCGACGGCGATCCCGGGATAGAGGTGGCCGCCGGTCCCGCCGCCCGCGATCAAGAGCCGCAGCGGCGTCTCACTCATGGGTTCGGCGAGCGGCGCCGTCCCACCTCGACGACCAGGCGCGGGCCCACGTCGAGACGGCGGTTGGCCCCCTTGAGCGCGTGGCGCGCGGCGGGGATTAGTCCCTCGTGCGGCTCCGGGTTGCGCGCCGAGATGTTCGCCAGCACCCCGGCTGAAAACAGGCTCATGACCAGCGAGGTGCCGCCGTAGCTGATGAACGGCAGCGGCAGACCCTTGGTCGGCAACGATCCCAGGACCACGCCGATGTTGACCAGCGCCTGCAGGCCGAACATCGCGGTGATGCCGAAGGCCAGGTAGGTGCCGAACACGTCGCGCGCGCGGACGGCCGCGCGCAGGCCGCGCCAGACCAGCAGCGTGAACCCGGCCACGATGCAGAGGACACCGATGAGCCCCAGCTCCTCGCCGATGATCGAGAGGATGAAATCGGTGTGCGCCTCCGGAAGAAAGAACAGCTTCTGCCGACCGTCGCCGAGGCCCAGGCCCGCGACGCCGCCGGAGCCGACGCTGATGAGCGACTCGGTGATCTGATAGCCGACGTCCCGCCGGAAGGCCCAGGGGTCTAAAAAGGCCAGCATCCGGCGCATGCGGAACGGCGTCGAGACGATGAACTTCCAGCCGGCCGGCAGCGCCACCAGCACCGCCAAGATGAGATAGCTGGTGCGCGTGCCGGCAACGAAAAGGAGGCCCAGCGCGACGGCGCCGAAGATCGCGGCGGTGCCCAGATCGGGCTGCTTGAGCAAGAGGCCCATCATGAGACCGGTGATGAGCAGTGGCGGCAGAAAGCCGATCGAGAAGACCCGGACCTTTTCGGCTTTGCGCGCCAGCAGCGCCGCCAGGTAGATGCACAGCGCGAGCTTGGCAAGCTCGCCGGGCTGGAACGAGAGCGGCCCCAGACGGAACCAGCGGATCGCGCCGCCGGCGCGCGAGCCGATCTTCAAGACCGCCGCCAGCAGGAAGATGCTCAGGAAGAGCAGCGGATAGGCCAGGCGCCGGTAGAGGCCGTAGTCGATCCGGGTCGCGACCGACAGCGCGCCCAGACCGAGGAGCGCGTAGATCATCTCGCGCTTGAGGAAGTAGGCCGCGTCGCCGTACTTCTTGGCGGCGAACACCGCACCCGACGAGTAGACCATCACCATCCCGAAGGCGAGCAGGCCGAGGACGGCGCCGACCAGCACGCGGTCGACGCCCACCTGGCTCGGGCGGATGAGCGGCGTGCCGGTGGTCGGGGTGGTCGGGGTGGTCGGATCGCTGCCGCGCAGCCTCTGCAGGCGTGCCTGCAGGCCGGACCAGAGCGCCGAGGCCTCGGTGGCGAGGCGACTCACGGCGCCGCCTTTCCGTCGGAGGCGCGCCCCGGACCGGCGGACGGGCGCACCTGGCGGGCGACCGCGGCGCGGAACACCTCGGCGCGGTGGGCGTAGTCGCGGAACATGTCGAAGCTGGAGCAGGCCGGCGACAGCACGACGGCGTCGCCCGGTTGGGCGAGGGCCCGGGCGGCGTCGACGGCCGCGTCGAGCGTCGCGGCCCGCTCGACGGGGAGCGTCCCGGCCAGGGCGACTTGCATCTTGTCGGCCGCTTCACCGATCAGGACCGCGGCGCGACCCACCCGCCCGAGCGCCGCGGCGAGCGGCGCGTAGTCTCCGCCCTTGTCGCGGCCGCCGGCGATGAGGACCACCCGCCGCGGGAACCCCTCCAGCGCCGCGACCACCGCGCCCACGTTGGTCCCCTTCGAGTCGTCGTAAAACGCGATGCCTTCGGTCACGGCCACCAGCTCCATCCGGTGCGCGAGCGGGCGGAAGGCGAGCAGGGCCGTCCGCGCCTGGTCGGGGCTCGCGCCGGCGAGCCGGCTCATGAGCAGTGCCGCCAGCGCGTTGGCCTGGTTGTGGCGTCCCACCAGCGCGGGGAAGCGCGCCGGATAGCGCTCTGGCTCTCGGTCGGGCAGGTGGATCACGAGCGCGTCGTCGTCGAGCCAACCGCCCGCGTCGAGCGGGCGCTCGACCGAGAAGCCCAGGCGCCGGCTCGACGTGCCGGCGGTGGCCCGCACGACCAAGGCGTCGTCCAGATTCACGACCGCGTCGTCCGCGGCGGTCTGGGCCGCGAAGATCCGCGCCTTGGCGGCGGCGTAGGCGTCCAGGTCCGGGTAGCGATCCAGATGGTCGGCGGTCACGTTGAGCAGCGCCGCGACCCGCGGGTGAAAGGTCACCGTGGTTTCGAGCTGGAAGCTCGACGCCTCGACGACGCAGAAGCCGCCCGCCTCTGCGGCCGGGGTTCCCACCGCCTCGGCCAGCGGATCGCCCAGGTTCCCGCCCACGAAGGTCGGTCGTCCCGTCGCCCGCAGCATGTCGCCCACCAGGGTGGTGGTGGTCGACTTTCCGTTGGTGCCGGTGATCGCGACGATGGTCCCCGAGACGAAGGTCGACGCCAGCTCCATCTCGCCGGTGATGGTGACGCCGGCGGAGCGCGCGGCCGCCAGCTCTGGAATCTCGGGGACCCCGGGCGACAGCACGATCAGATCGGCGCCGACGAAGCTCTCGAGTCGGTGGCCCCCCAGCTCGCGCACGGCGGCGGGTGGCAGACGCGACAGCGCGGGCCCGAGCGCGGCGCCGGCGCGACTGTCGGTGGCGGTCACGCGCGCACCCCGCGCCGCGCAGAGCTGCGCGGCCGCGATCCCGGACCGTCCGAGACCGACCACCAGGACTTTCTTGCCGCGGAGCTCAACGTTCATCGAACCTTCAAGGTGGTGATGAGCCCTAGAATCGCGCAAGCGAACGAGACGATCCAAAAACGCACCACGATGCGCGATTCCGGCCAGCCCAGCTTCTCGAAATGGTGGTGAATCGGCGCCATCAAGAAGATCCGCTTCTTGGTGCGCTTGTAGTACCCGACCTGGATGATGTCGGAGAGCGCTTCGACCACGAACACGCCGCCGATGAGGGGGAGCGAGAGCTCGGTCTTGGTCGCCAGCGCCACGAAGCCGATCGCCCCACCCAGGGCCAGCGCGCCCACGTCGCCCATGAACACCTGCGCCGGGTGGGTGTTGAACCAGAGAAAGCCGATGCCGGCGCCCCCCATGGCGCCGCAGAAGACCGCCAGCTCGCCGGCGCCCGGGACGTGCGGCATGCCCAGGTAGTTGGCGATGTTGAAGTCGCGCAACGTGGTGCCGGCGGCGTAGGAGAGCAGCAGCAGCGTGAAGGCGCAGATGATCACCGGCCCGATGGCGAGCCCGTCGAGCCCGTCGGTGAGGTTGACCGCGTTCGACTCGGCCATCAGCACGAAGACCGCGAACGCGACGTAGGCGCCGATCGGCAGCGCGAGCGACAGGTGGTGGAAGTTGACCAGCGGCAGCGCCAGCCGCAGCCGGATGTCGGGCGGCAACCCGTCGCCGGCGTAGAGCCAGATCGTCGCGACGGCGCCGATGACCAGCTGGCCGGCCAGCTTGAGCTTGCCCGGAAGTCCCTTCTTGTTCTTGCGCGACAGCTTGAGGTAGTCGTCGAGGAAGCCGATCGCGCCGTAGCCGACGGTGACCAGCAACGCCAGCCAGACCAGCGTGCTGCGCAGGTCGCACCAGAGGATCGTCGCCGCCGTCATCGCGAGGATGATGAGCGCGCCGCCCATGGTCGGCGTGCCGCTCTTGGCCGCGTGCCCGGCGGGGCCGTCGGCGCGGATCACTTCGCCCAGCTGGCGCTCGCGCGCGCGGCGGATGAACCAGGGCGCGACCATGAAGGTGATGAGCAGCGAGGTCAGCGTCGCCAGGCCCACGCGGGTCGAGACGTAGCGGAAGACATTGGCGCCTGGAACCCGTTCACGAAGCGCGTGGAAAAGATGAAACAGCATCGGCTATGGGGCTCCTTCCAGAGTCGGGGCGAGCGTGGCGCGCAGCGCTTCCACGGCGCGCTCGAGACGGATGCCCCGCGACGCCTTGATCAGGATCCAGTCGCCCGCCGCGGTCCAGGGCGCCAGCGTGGCCGCCGCCGCCTCTGGTGAGGCCGCGACCACGGCGTGCTCGGCGGAGAGCCCGGCGTCGCGCGCCCCGGCGACGACGGCGCCGGCGAAGTTGCCCACCACCGCCAGGCCGGCCAGGCGCGCGCCCGCCTCGCGCCCGAGGGCGCGGTGCAGGGCCTCGGCGTCGGGTCCGAGCTCGAGCATGTCGCCCAGGATTGCGAAGGCGTGCCCGTCGGGTGCCGCGGCCGCCAGGCTGGCCAGCGCCGCGCTCATCGAGGCGGGGTTGGCGTTGTAGCAATCGTCGAGGATCGTGCGGCCACCGGCCGGCAACGCCGCCGAGCGGTGCGGGGGCAGCGCGACGGTCTCGAGCTCGATCGCCGCCGCGCGGGGCGAGACCCCGGCCGCGTACGCCGCCGCCAGCGCCGCCGCGCCGTTCCTGGCGTTGTGCGCGCCTCCGAGGGGCAGCCGCACCACGACGGGGGTCCCGTATACGGCATACCGAACTACCCCGCCGGCCGCGCCGGCCGGGACGACGTCGAGGACGCGCACGTCGCCGCTCGCCCGCGCGCCGAAGGTGATCCGGCGCTCCGGCGCCACCGGCGCGGCCTGCGCCGTGACCAGCGGATCGTCCGCCGGCAGCACCGCGAACCCTTCGGGGCCGAGGCCGGCGAAGAGCTCGCCCTTGGCGCGCGCCACCTCTTCCAGCGAGCCCAGCGTCTCGAGATGCGCCGCCGCGACGTTGGTGATGACACCGATGTGCGGACGCGCGATGTCGGTCAGCGTGGCGATCTCGCCGCGCGCGCGCATGGCCATCTCGAGCACCCAGACGGCCTCCTGGCCGGTCGCGGAGAGAATTGTGAGGGGGAGGCCGACGTCGGTGTTGAAGTTGCCCGGCGTCCGCAGCGCGGCGCCGAGCGGCCGCAGCGCCGCCGCGCAGAGCTCCTTGGTGGTGGTCTTGCCGTTCGATCCGGTGACCGCCACCACCTTGCCGCGGAAGGCGGCGCGCACGGCCCGCGCCAGATCGCCCAGCGCGCGACGCGGATCCTCGACGGCGATGACCGTCAGGTCGCCGCAACCCGCCGGCAGGCCACGCGCCGCCGCGACGACCACGCCCGCCGCTCCCACCGCTCCGGCCTGCGCCACGAAATCGAAGCCGTCGACGCGCTCACCCGGCAGAGCGAAGAAGAGCTGCTCCGCCGAGACCGCGCGGCTGTCCGCGGCGGCGCCCGCAAACGTGGCGACGCGCGCGCCGGCCCGCACGATCGTTCCGTGCATGGCGCTGGCGGCGAATTCCAGGCTCTGGCGGGCCGCGCTCATGCCTGGCCCTCCGGCACTGCCGCCGCGACCGCCGTGGCCGTCGCAACCAGCGCGGCCCTGGCCTCCTCGCGGTCGTCGAAGTGCGACCGCGTCGTCCCGACGATCTGATAGTCCTCGTGCCCCTTGCCGGCGATGAGCAGGACGTCGCCCGACTCGGCCGCGGCGGCGGCGATCCGGATCGCGGCCCGACGATCGATCTCGACGTGATATCCGCGGGCCGCATTTCGCATTTCGTCCGCGGGGAGCTCGGGGATGCCGGCCGCCCGCACCCCCTCCAGGATCATGGCGACGATGCTGGCCGGGTCCTCGGTGCGCGGGTTGTCGGAGGTGACGATCGCCAGGTCGGCGTCGCGCGCCGCGATCGCGCCCATGAGCGGGCGTTTGCCCCGATCGCGGTCGCCGCCGCAGCCAAAGACCACGATCAACCGGCGATGCGCCAGCGGGCGCATCGCGGCGATGGCCCGCTCGAGCGCGTCCGGCGTGTGCGCATAGTCGACCACGCAGAGGACGCCGCGCGTGTTATCGACCCGTTCGAGCCGTCCGGGGACGCCCGCCAGCCGCGCGGCGCCCGCGACGATCGCGTCGGCCGGCAACCCGCGCGCGATCGCCATCCCGACCGCCAGCGCCAGGTTGGAGAGGTTGTATTCGCCGACCAGCGGCGATGCGAGGTCGAAGCGCCCGATCGGCGTCGCGAACGTCGCGCGCGTTCCGTCGGCACCGAGCGCCCGGCGTTCGACGACGATCTCGGCCCCCCGGGCCTCCGGTCCGGGCTCGCGCGCGATGCCGAGCTTGGCGCCCACCCGCGCCCGAGCGCGCATGCGCCGGCCGGCCTCGTCGTCGACGAACGTCACCGCGGTGCCCTGCGTCGGGTCGACCAGACGCTCGAACAGGATCGCCTTGGCGTCTTCGTATGCGGCCATCGTGCCGTGATAGTCGAGATGGTCCTGCGTCAGGTTCGTCATCGCCGCCACGCGAAACCGGCACCCGTCGAGGCGCCCCTGCTCGAGCGCGTGCGAGGTCGCTTCTAGCACGACGTCCGTGGTGCCGACCGCGCGCATCTCGGCCAGGAGACCGTGCAGCAGGAGCGCGCCCGGCGTCGTGAGCGGCGCCGGCCGCCCGCCGTTCGGAAGACCCGGCGCGCGATAGGCGATGGTACCGAAGACGCCCGCCGCGCACCCCGCGGCGCGCAGCATCTCGTCGACGATGTAGCTGGTGGTGGTTTTGCCGTTGGTGCCGGTCACGGCCAGCAACGTCAGCGCCGCGGCGGCGCCAAACCGGTTGGCCGCGATGACGCCCAGCGCCCGCCGCGCGCTGGCAACGGTGACCACCACGCCGGGGAACTGGGGTGGCGGCCCGCCTTCGACGACGATCGCGACCGCGCCGCGCGCCGCGGCATCGGCGATGAACCGCCGGCCGTCGGTGGCCACGCCCGGGACCGCGACGAAGAGATCGCCCGGACCCACTTGTCGCGAATCGTCGCGGACCTCCGTGACGGCCAGGGCGCCCGCAGCTCCCGCGATGCGGGCCCCGTCGACTCCCCGCAGCAGCCCTTCCAGCGTCAGCGCCGCCGGGTGGGTCGTCGAGGGGATCATTCTTGGCGTCCGAACGCCACGCGACAGACCACCCCGCGCGGCGCCGGGCCGGGCGCCGGATGCTGCCGCAGCGCCACGCCCGTCGCTCGCCCTTCGGGATCGTCGAACGCCAGCTCGATCCCGTTCTTGTGCGCGGCGTGGATCGCCTGGCCCAGGCTCATCCCGGCGAAATCGGGGATGACCACCCGCTCGATCGGCTGGCCCGCCGCCCGTCCCCCTTCCGTGCCCGCGACCTCGTCCCACTTCTCGGCCAGCGCCGGATCCTCGCCCAGCGCATCGTCGTCGAGCGGCAGGTCGGTCGCGGGCGCGTCGTTGGCGGCCGCCTCGTCCGCATCGGTCGCGGGCGGCGGGGCCTTGGCGGCGAGCGCCTCCTTGCCGGCCGCGGGCGCGCCCTTGCCGCTGGCCACGCCCTCGGTGGTCGGTGCGACGTGCAGATAGCGCAGCGCCTGCTCGGCGATCTCCTTGAAGATCGGCGCCGCTACCGCCCCACCCAGGTGTCCGCCTTGCGGCTCGTCGAGGATGACGATGATGGCCAGGCGCGGATCCTCGGCCGGGACCACGCCCAGGAACGACGACACCCACTTTGAAGGATCGTAGTGTCCGTTCGAAACCTTCTGCGCCGTCCCGGTCTTGCCGGCGACGTTGTAGCCGTCGATGGCCGCCTGGCGGGCGGTCCCGCCCACTTCGGTGACCCCCCGCATGATCCCGAGCATCGTCCGGGCCGCCGACGCCGACATGACCCGCCGGTCGGGCGCCACCGGCAAGGTCTCGATCGTGCCGTCGGCGCCGACGGCGCGCGCGATGATCCGCGGCTGCCGGTAGATGCCGCCGCCCGCGATGGCGCTGACCCCCGCGATCATCTGCAGCGGCGTCACCGAGATGCCCTGGCCGAACGAGATGTTCGCCAGGCCGATGTCGCCCCATTTATCGACGGGCCGCACGACGCCCGCCCGCTCGCCCGGCAGGCCGATCCCCGTCGGATGGCCGAAGCCGAAGCGGTTGAGCGCGTCGGCGAAGGCGTCCCGTCCGAGGCGGCGCGCGATCTTGGTGGCGCCGATGTTGCTGGAGAACTTGAACACCTCGGCCACCGTCAGCACGCCGTGCGGGTGGGTGTCGTGGATGGAATAGCGGCCCACCATCATCCGCCCCATCAGGCAGTCGAAGCGGTCGTCGGCCTTGACCACGCCGGCGTCCAGCGCCGACGCGATCGTGAACGTCTTCATGGTCGAGCCGGGCTCGTAGACGTCGGTGATGGCGCGATCGCGCGCGCCCGCCTCTTCGGCGCCGCCCGGATCGTTCGGGTTGTAGGTGGGGACCGACGCCATGGCCAGGATCTCGCCGGTGCGCGGATCCATCATGATCGCCACCGCCCCTTTGGCGCTGTGCGCGGCCGCGCCGTCGGCCAGCGCCCGTTCGGTGATGAACGTCAGGTACCGATCGATGGTCAGCACCACGTCGCTGCCGGCCGAGCTGGGCGCCTCCACCGACCCTTCGACGGCGATGTCGCGCCCGAGCGCGTCCCGGATCCCCTGCACCGACGAGGTGGTGCCGCGCAGCTGGTGATCGAGCGCCAGCTCGACCCCGTCCAGGCCGCCGCCGTCCGAGCCCGCGTGCCCCATGATGGTCGCGGCCAGGCTGCGGTTCGGGTAAAAGCGGCGCGGCTCGCGGGTGAACGCCATGCCCGGCAGCCCCAGGGCTTTGACCGCCACCACCTCCTCGGGCGTGACCTTGCGCTTGACCCAGGCGAAGAACCGGCGCTGCTCCAGCTTCCGCTCCAGGTCGGTGCGGTCGACGCCCAGGATGCGCGACAATTTTCGCGCCGCGTCCCGCGGGTCGGGAAGCTGGCGCGGGTTGCAATATATAGAATCGACATCCGCGGTCGACGCCAGGTCGGCCCCGTTGCGATCCAGGATCCGCCCCCGGCGCGGTGGCAGCTCGATCTCCCGCAGGTATTGTTCTTCGGCCATGGCGCGCAGACGGTCCGCGTCGTTGACTTGCAAATGAAAGGCCCGCCGGCCGACCGCGAAGAACAGCGACGCGAAGACCACCCCGCAGACGGCGATCCGGACCCGCGTCCAGCGCCCGCTGATGGTCACGGGCGACCGCCGCTGGCCAGGACCACGCCGGGATCGAGCCGCACCACATTCCCGGGTGCCGGCGGCCCCATCTGCAGCTTGTCGCGCGCCAGGCCGACGACCCGGCCGGGATCCTTGAGCATCCCGATCTCGATGTTGAGGCGCCGGCGCCGTTCCTCGAGCTCGGTGTTGGTCCGGCGTTCCCGTCCCAGCTCGTAGGCGATCTGAATTCCGTGCATCCGCACGGCGACGTGCGCCAGCGCGCCGGCCGTCAGCAGCGCCAGCGCGAAGGCCCAGACCCCGACCCCCTTCTTGTGGCCCACGTCGGTCCGGATCACCGGGGTCATCAGAGACGCTCCGCGGCGCGCAGGCGGGCCGACCGCGACCGACGGTTCCGGACTCGCTCGTCGTTGTGCGGGACCACCACGTGCTTGGTCAGGATCCGCAGCCGCGCCGGCCCGCCGCCGTCGCGCCCCGCCAGCGTCCGAAGCCGCCGCTTGACGATCCGATCCTCCAGCGAGTGGAACGCGATGATGCACAGCCGGCCACCGGGCCGAAGGCAGTCGGTCGCCGCCGCCAGAAACTGCTCCAGCTCGTCCAGCTCCTGGTTGACCGCGATGCGCAGCGCCTGGAATGTCCGCGTCGCCGGGTTCTTGCCGCGCTCGTGCCGGGGCAACGCCCGCGCCACCAGCGCCGCCAACTTGCCGGTGGTGTCGACCGGCCCGCTGCGCTGCGCCTCGACGATCGCCCGCGCCACCCGCGCGGCATGCCGCTCCTCGCCGTAGTCGCGGATGACCTGCTCCAGCTCCTCCTCGTCCATCCGCGCCAGCAGCTGGGCGGCCGTCTCGCCGGCGGTGGGGTCCATCCGCATGTCCAGCGGCCCGTCGTTCCGGAAAGAAAATCCGCGCTCCGGCCGATCGAGCTGCGGGGACGAGACGCCCAGGTCGACCAGAAAGCCGTCCACCGGAACCATCCCCAGCCGGTCCAGTACCTCGCGTGCCTGCGAGAACCTGGTGTGGACCAGGGTCACCCGGTCGCCAAACGGCTCCAGCAAGGTGCGCGCCATTTCCAGTGCCGCCGGGTCGCGGTCCATTCCAATCAGCTTGCCGTCCGGCGCCGACCGTTCGAGCACCAAACGGGCGTGTCCGCCCATGCCGACTGTTAGGTCGCAATATCGGCCGCCCGGCTTCGGGTCGAGCCACTCGAGGACTTCCTCGGCCAAAACAGGTAGGTGCCCCGGCGTATTTTGCTGCGAAGCATCATCGGCTTCGGGCGGCGGGGTGTCCATGAGCCGTCCCATTGTTAATCCTGCCGACCCTGTGTCAAGTTTTGTAACGAAATATCCTGCATAATTTCAATTAGATAGACCGAAACACCGGCGCGTTGTTTCCAGCCTTTCATGGACCCGCGTGGGAACGACCGGAACCCACGCCGCGGGCCCGGTAACCGGCCCAACCAGGCTAACCCCGCTTGACTAAAGGGTTCTTTTCGATATAGTTTCCGACTCGAAACGCGGGCGGGGCATGTTCCAAGGATCAACTCAGGAGACGGGGATGGACGCGAAGTTTTTCGAGATCGATACCAAGATGGAGGCGCTCCGGATCCGGACCGCGAGCTTCCCGGCGAAGATCCTGAAGGACTACCGTGACCGACTGGACGTGTCGTGGATTTTTCACGACAACGCGCTGGAGGGGGTGGTCCTGTCGTACTCGGAGCTGAAGGCGGCGATCGATCAGCGGATCATCAGCGACGTCACCCTCATCCCGATGTACGAGGAGGTCCGGAATCACAAGGCGGCGGTCGACTTCGTGCGCGAGGCCAGCGTGGCCAAGAAGCCGCCGGCCGTCGACCTGGAGCTGATTCGCAAGCTCTACGCGATCCTGACGCCCGAAGAGGCCGCCAAAGGGTACCCCTACCGACGGGAGAACCCCCTTCACCGCCTCTACTATCACGAGATCACGCCCCCCGAGAAAATCACCTACAAGATGCGGAAGCTGGGGGAGTGGATGGAGTCGGACGAGTTCACCGAGCTTCACCCGATCACCCGGGCGACCAAGGTGCACTTCCGGCTGCTCTCGACCTACCCGTGGACCAAGAACTCGGGCAAGGTCGCGCGCCTGCTCATGAACTTCATCCTCATCAAGCACGGCTACCTGCCGGCGGTCATCCACTCGATCGAGCGCCAGCGCTACTACGAAGTGCTCCGGATGGAGAACGACGGCCTCCTGAATCTGGTCGTCGAATCGCTCGAGAACAGCATCGAGACGACCTCCAAGTTCCTCGACGAGCTCAACGGCCTGCGGGTCAAACGGGCCAGCTAGCCCAGGGCCCCAGCGCGCGGCGCTTCGCGACCCTTGCGATCAGATCCGGAATAGAGCGCTCCGCAGGAGCGCAAACGCGCGACCGAGGCGCCGCCGCCGGGACGATGGTCTCAAATCGCGCGTAACCGTGCTCGCCTGCTTCTTGAGCGACTGAGGCCGAACGGAGCGGCGGCTGCGCTACACAAAGAAACGCGCCGGCGACCTTGCCGCCGGCGCGCTCTGGTCCGCTAGTTGACTGGTCAGGGGCTGGCGCCGCGGGGCGCCGCCCAGGTGTGGAGTCGGCGCGAGCCACGCCGAAGATCCGGGTTCACGTCCCTATGGGCTCGGGACGTCGTTCGCGAGAGAGAGAGCGAAACCTTCGAGGAGGGGCTTACCTCCGGTCGGCCTCCTTGGTTCCGAGCCGGTGAAGATGGCGTAGAGATTGCGTACCGTTCTGGTGGGTGCGTTTACTCATGCGTCCTTCGCCTCCTTTGTTGGGCCAGTCGATCGCGGACCCTCCATGATGTTAGCGTGGGCGCGCCGATTTCGCCAGTCGTGTGGCGTGATATGAAAGTAAATTAGATGACAGGCAAGCCGAGCGGCGGGCGCGGCGCGCGTTTCGCGGGGGCCATGGATCCGGCGGCGGCCACCCTCAACGCGTCGGTGCACTTCGACCACCGGCTGCTCCGCGATGACGTCCGGGGGAGCCAGGCGCACGCGCGAATGCTGGCGGCGGCGGGGTTGATCGCCGCCGCAGACGCCGACGCGATCGTGAGCGGCCTCGAGCGGGTGGCGGTGGAGTTCGAGTCGGGCGCGCGCGTCCTGGATCCGGCGCTCGAAGACGTACACATGAACGTCGAGAGCCGCCTCATCGAGCTCATCGGCGAGGCCGGGCGCCGGCTGCACACCGCTCGCAGCCGAAACGATCAGGTGGCGACCGATCTGAAGCTCTACGCCCGGCGCGGGGCGCTGGAGATCGTGGCCGCGATCGATCTGGCGCGGGTCGCGCTCTGCCGTCAGGCGCGCGCGCACGCCGCCACCCTGCTGCCGGGGTACACGCACCTGCAGCGCGCGCAGGTCGTCACCCTCGGCCACCACTTGCTGGCCTACGCCGAGATGCTGGGGCGGGATCGCGGTCGCTTCGTCGACGCCGAGCGACGGGCGGCCGAGTCGCCGCTCGGTTCGGGCGCGCTGGCGGGCACCGGGCTGCCGATCGATCGGGCGCACACGGCGGCGACCCTGGGTTTCCTGCGCGGACCCACCCACAACAGTCTGGACGCCGTATCCGATCGCGACTTCGCCGCGGAGATCGCCTTCGCCTCGGCGCTGCTGGCGGTGCACCTGTCTCGCCTCGGCGAGGAGCTGGTGCTCTGGTCGACCACGGAGTTCGGGTTCGTGCGCCTCGGCGAGGGGTACTGTTCGGGCAGCTCGCTGATGCCGCAGAAGCGCAACCCCGACATCGCCGAGCTGCTGCGCGGCAAGTCGGGGCGGGCGATCGGCGATCTGGTCGCGCTGCTCACGATCAGCAAGGGCCTCACGCTGGCCTACAACAAGGACCTGCAAGAGTCGCAGGAGCCGCTCTACGACGCGATCGAAACCGCGCAGCGATCGCTGGCGGTCCTGCCGGGCCTGGTGGCGGCGTTGGAGTTCGACGTCGCGCGAATGCGCGCGGCCGCCGACGACCCGGCGCTGGGCGCGACCGATCTGGCCGAGGAGCTGGTCCGTCGCGGCATGCCGTTCCGCGGCGCGCACGAGGTGATCGGCAAGCTGGTGCGGCGGGCGGAGGAGAAGCAGGTCACGCTGCGCGACCTGAGCGCCGAGGACTTGCGCGCGATCGACGTGGCGCTGTCGCCCGACGTCATGCAGGCGCTCGATCCGAGCCGCGCCGTGGCCGCGCGCGGCGTTCCGGGCGGCCCGTCGCCGGCGATGGTCCTGCTCGAGGTCGCGCGGCTGGAAGCCGAGCTCGCGGCGCTCGGGCTCGCGCCGTAGGTAGCTCGCGCGGGTGACCGCGGTGGCCAGCCGGAAGCGTAACCGTGGCGGCGAGATCTTGACTTCGCCGGTACGCAACCGGAGCATGCCGCCATGGGGAAACTTCGGGCGGCGGCGCTGACCGCCGCGGTCCTGATCGCTGGGGCGGGCGTGGCGCGGGCCGAGCGTCCGCGGGTGGTGGTCGTGCCGATCGGGGGCGAGCAGGTCGAGGCCGCGCTCCGCGGGCGCGTGACGCAGGCCTTGAGTCAGGGATTGAAAGACTCGGGCGTGGAGGTCGTGCCGTCGCCGGCCGATACCTCGCCAACCGCGACCGCGACGGAGATCGCTGGTGCGGCCGGCGCGACGTTCCTGCTGCGCGGAACGGTAGAGGCGGAAGGTCGCAGCTACACGTTCCGGCTGGAGATGGTCGACGGAAAATCAGGGTCGGTTGTCGCCAGCCGCGAGGATCGCTGCGAGATCTGCACCGAAGCCGAAGCGCTGGAGACCGCCAACACCTCGGCCTCGACACTGAAGTCGCAGGCGTTCAGCCGGACCATCGCGAGCAACGGCGCTCCGGTGAGCGGGGGCGGCTCGGTCGCGGTCCCCGGCGCGGGTGGCGCGGGCAATCCGCGCGTCCGCGTGGTCATCGCCGAAGCTCTGGACCTGCCGCCGACGCTTGATGAGTTTCACGGCAAGGTCCGTGCGGCCATCGAGACGCTGGTCCACGACGCAGGGCTCGGGCTGGCGGTCCCGCCGCCGGGCTCGGCCGCACGCTGCACGACGCGCGACTGCCTGAAAGAGCTGGCGCTGACCGTCGGCGCGACGGACGTTCTGGCCGTGTCGGGAAGTCGCAACGACGTGCAGGGTTTCGCTTTGGCGCTCGAGCTCTGGAACGCCGCGCGAGACGAGGGCGCCAAATCCCAGGGCTGGTGCAACTTCTGCACGGGACCGCAGATGGTCACGGCCGCGCAGGATCTCGGACGGCCGTTGCTGGCGCAGCTCGCGGCCAAGGCGGGCGCGACGCCGGTGGTGGTAACGGGGGCGGGGGCGCCGGCGGCGAATGACGAAGGCGCGGGAGGGTCCAAGGGACGGGTGTTGCTCGGGACAGGCCTATTTGCGGCAGGCGCCGCGGCGATCGTCGTCGGTGGGATCACCTGGCACCGCGCCGGCGGCGTTACGGATTGCATGGGGAGTGGCGCGAGCCAGATCTGCACCGGCGAGTACGGCGGCAAGACCGAAGGGATTTCGCTCGTCGTGGGGGGCGCAGTGGCGGCCGTCGTCGGCGGGTGGCTTTTCGCGACGGGTGTCACGTCGCACGGCGCGCAGGTTGCGGTCGGCCCCAACAGCGTGGCCATCATGGGGAGCTTCTAGATGCGGATTCGAGCTTTGATTCTGGGCGTCCTAGTGGCCGTCGCGGGCCTGACGATGTCGTGCAACTCCAAGAACCTCCGTCCGGGGTATTGCAAGACCCAAGCAGACTGTATGAGTGGGACGACCTGCGATACCAGAGACGGCGGCGGAACCTTCATGTGCGTTGGCGATGGTGGGACCGGCGGAATGGGCGGTAAGACCGACGGCGGGGGCGGTAGCGGGGGACATCCATTTCGTTGCGACGCTTCCGTGCAGTGCGGAGACCACGACGCGGCGGCACCCGTCTGCGAGGTCGATGCGGCGAGATGTGTCGAGTGC
>OCTA010001150.1_pt1 | contig 24413 bp, 30 predicted proteins | sample 1538991 | NCBI WGS metagenome assembly OCTA01 (sample SAMEA3539302, study PRJEB22396) | soil metagenome | biome: tundra; feature: field; material: soil | place: USA | collected 2010-05 | depth 0.15 m | reverse complement strand
CGCCAAAACGCAGACACAGCGGGCGATCGCCGATCACAGACCCAGGTAACTACGGTCTAGCCCGTGGCGGCGCCGCTGTCGGTCGTCCTGACCCACCCGGCAGCCCGCACCGGCCGCTCGCCACGGCGACCTTCGGGCAGTCGTCGAGGTTATACTCGGTCGCCGCGCGGCTGTAGCTCAGTTGGCTAGAGCGTCTGCTTGCCATGCAGAAGGTCGAGGGTTCGAGTCCCTTCAGCCGCTCTTTCTGGAAGCCCTGCTATTGGCTGGGTTTTCTGTTTTTATACAGCCGTGTAGGTTCGTCGCGAGAGGGCGCGGGTACCACTTTTGGGTACCAGTCAGGCGAACAACATGTGCACGAGGGCCGCTATCCCTCGTGACGGATGCCATCGGCTGGCTTCAGCCGATGTCGGCGCGGCGAACGCCCGGCTGGGGTCGACACGAATCGGCGAGGTGCTGCTCGAGATCCTGCTGGCTGAACCGCATCGCGCGGCCTATCCGCAGGTATGGCAGACGCCCCGTGCGGGCGAGTTCGTAGACGGTCGAGACCGGGAGCCTCAACAGCTCGGCGACTTCGCGGGCGGTAAGGAGCTGGTTGTCGAGCCGAACGACGCCGTCAGTCACGAGAGGTTCCTCGGTTGGAATCAGCGCATGATAGCATCACCATGTCCTACAGGAGATTGATCGCGCTATTCGCGCTAAGAGATCAACCGCGTGTCGTCTGGAGCGATGCAGTGGCCGACAACAACATGAGAGCTGGGAGCGACGAGGACCCGTGGTTGACGCTTCCCGAGGTCAGCGCGGAGCTGCGGGTTCATCCGTCGACGGTGCGGTTGTGGGTGGCGAACGGTCGGCTCGCGGCGGTTCGGGCCGGCGGGCGCAAGTGGCGCGTGCGCCGTTCTGAGGTCGATCGCATGCTGAGCGCGGACGTCTCCCCCGGCTACGCGGAGCATGGCCCCCCGGCGGCATCGACCTCGGCGATCGTCGATCCCTACGCACCGCCGATCAAGCGACCTGGCGAATGGGTCATCGACACCACTGCACACAACACGAAGGACGGCTTGTGACCGACGACGCGCGACTGGCGATCGAGCAGCTGCAGATCGCGGACGGCCGCTGGGAGACGGCGCTCAACGAGAGCTCGTCCGCGCCACCCGATGCGGGATTCGCAGCCCGAGTGCGCGCGATCGCAGACGCGAGCGAGCAGGAGGCCGCGGCGTTCCGGTTCGCTGACTCGCTTGGCCTCGGGTGGCGCTCGCGAACGGGCGCGCGCAACATGAACCTCTCCTATGAGCTGCGCCGCGACGGCAACCGTCGCGGTGACCCGAAGCTGTGGGAGCGCTTCGACGACGCCGTCGCGACGCTCGGCGCCGCGCTCGAAGGGGTCGCGCTGAGCGCGATCGCACGGGCATTCGCCGAGCTCGCCGACGTCACCCGTGAGCTCGCGGACGAGATCGAACGGGTCGACGCACCCGCGATCTCCCGCCGCCGAGCCGGATAGACACCGAGGCGGCGGCCGGCACGTCGCGCGTGACCTCATCTCGACGCGGAGCCCCGAGATCCTCAGCCTCAACCTCACGCGCGAACAAATCCGGCCACTCCCGGCCACCATCCCTGGTCCACCATCCCCCTTCCCCAGCGCGGTTCCGTCGCATCCCGCACGCACCAATCCAGCGCCAAGCCAGACGGCACATCTAGCCAGCCATCCAGCTCATCGGCGCCTACCGAACTACGCCTCCTCACCGACAACCATCGGTACCATCTCCCCCACCCAGACCCCAATTTCGGGCCCCGCAGCCGTCCCAGCCAATCCGCCCCCGCCCCGGCTGTAGATCCGAACTCCAGGACCCAGAGCCAGACTACCCGAACGACCTCGTGGAGGGCGGGTAGTCTGGCTCGAGTCCCCCACCAAAACCCTTATGCAGCGGGGGCGGGGGCGGGTTGTGGTGTGGACTCACAGTCCATAGATTAGTCCATACTTCAGTCCATACCTACAGATCGGTCTGACGCCACCTGATCCTGTATGCGATCTCGGTTTCGAGGTGCGGCTTCCGAGCCCCGGAGAGAGAGGGCTACCCTTCGGTCTACGGAGATGTAACGGCCATGTCTGAGACGACAACCATCCGTGTCCGGCGTGAGACCCGCGACCGGCTCAACCGGCTCGCCAGCGCGCGTGGGTTGTCGGCGCCCGAGCTGATCGGCCAGCTCGTCGATCGCGCCGAGGACGACGAGCTGTTCGCCGGTCACGCCGCAGCGTATGACGCGCTACGCGCCACCGACCCCGATCTACTCGCCGAGATCGAGGACGAGGATCAGGCCTGGGAGCGGTCTGACCTGGCCTCGCCGATCGATCCTGCGTGACGGTCCCCGCACAGCGCGAGGTGTGGGTCGCGCAGCTGGATCCGATCGCCGGCCACGAGCAAGCCGGAACACGCCCCGTGATCGTCGTCTCACGCGACTCCTTTAACGCTGCCGGCTGGAGGCTGTGCGTCTGCGTGCCGCTGAGCACCCGCGATCGCGGCTCGCCGCTGCACGTGAAGGTCGCAGCGCCCGAGGGCGGGGTGCGCTTGACCAGCTACGCGCTGGTTGACCAGATCCGTTCGCTTGACCGCTCGCGACTGCTCGAGCGCTGGGGTGCGATCGATCCCGACACGCATCGCAAGATCGCCTCGCTGCTGCTGCGCGTGATCGCGCCACGCTGACGCGGCTCGCCTGCAACCGCGGGCACCAACCGCGACGATCCGGCAAGGAGTCGATCGCGCTCGCGGCCGAGCTCGGAAGCGGTCATGTCGCGCGGTGAGAAGCTCGCGTCCAACCGCTGAACGCCGGCGACCGGCCTGCCGCGCTGGGCGAGCTTCGAGACGCGATCAGCGGGATCGGAGTGAGCGGGTGCCCGGCGCGAGACCGACGGCTGCTGGGTAGCGGCGATGTAGGATCGCGATCACCTGTCTGAAAGCAAGGAGATGAGAGCACGTTGATCGACCGCATACGTCACGACATCCACCAGCGCCTGGACCAGGTGGTCGCCGAGGCCGACAAGCTCCGCCGGGCGCTCGCCGCTCTGGACCCGCGCGCGAAGCCGGCATCGACACCGAAGTCGACGCCGAAGCAGACATCCACGTCGGCGCAGCGTTCGGCGTCGACCACGGCGAGTACCCGCGACCCGCGCTCGGCTGGAGCTCGCGCGCGACCGGCTGTCCAACCGAGGCAAAGCTCCCCAGCCCGGACCGCGCCGGGCGCGACCAAGGCGAAGGTGCTCGGGGCGTTGTCCACCGAAACGGCGAGGACCGCCGGCGAGGTCGCTACGGCGACAGGGCTCGGGCGCGCGACCGTCAGCACGACACTGACCAAGCTCGCCAAGAGCGGCGAGGCTGTCAAGGCCGAGCGCGGCTACCGGCTCCCGGCAAGCAGCGCGCCAACAGCTCCCCAGAGCGGGTCCACCACGGCCTGAATGGTGCGGGCAGACGATGCTCGCCGCACATCAGGACCGTTTCCGAGGCCGTGATCGAGCATTCCTGAACGCGCGAGGTGAGTCCCGGGTGCTCCCGGTAGACGGGAACCGGAGTGGCCGTGGCCCACGCGCCGGAATCGCGTGAGCGCGAGCGATCGCGCACCAAGATGATGCGCGCTCAAGCGCTGTCGTCCCGCTGCTCCCGGCGGGTGGAGGTTGCGCCATCGTGAGCGCGGAGAACGCAGGCAAGCTCAAGCGGCAGGTGGAGCGAGCGGCTGAGACAGCGCTGGCGGAACGTAAGTTCGTCACGGCGATCGATGTGCTCCTCGGCCTCGGATGGCTGACGCCCCGACAGGTCGACGAGTGGCGCCAGGGCCGCGTGGACTATCTCGAGCGGGTGGTGATCGCGAGCCTGGGGAAGATCTCGACCGCGATGCGGTGCTTTCGCGGGTGGGCTCAAGCTCGCGGGCTAACGCCGAGCGAGACCGGGTATGTGGCGCGCACCCGCGGCCGGCAGCCGCTGCGGTTCTCGAAATCCGGGGACCCCGAGATCGAGCAGGCGTATCGAACGCACTGGGTCTCGCCCGAGCTCTCCCAGCGAAAGCGGGCTCGCCTGAATGAGCGCCAAAGCCGGCCGCCGGACCTGGTGGTCATCTCGCCGGTCAAGGACTTCGCTTGCGCGATCTGCGACACCGTGAGCGGTGGTCTGCTGATGATGGAGGAGCCCGGGCCGGTGTGCATGAGCTGCGCGGACATCGACCATTTGGTGTTCCTGGCCGCAGGCGACGCGGCGCTGACGCGCCGGGCGAAAGCCAACAGCCGCCTGTCTGCGGTAGTGGTCCGTTTCAGCCGCTCCCGGGGACGCTACGAACGCCAAGGAATCCTCGTCCAGGAAAGCGCACTGGACCGCGCCGAGGAAATGTGCCTGGCCGACGAGGATGCCAGGGCTCGGCGCCGTGAGCGCGCGGCGAGACGGCGCGCCGAGGAGGACCTCGAGCTGCAGGAGCGGATGGCTCAGGAGATCGCCCGCTTGTTTCCCGGCTGTCCGGCCGAGCGGGCCGAGGCGATCGCTCGCCACGCTGCTGTCCGCGGATCGGGGCGAGTGGGCCGCTCGGCGGCGGGCCGGGCGCTCGAGCCCGACGCGGTCGAGCTGGCTGTCACGGCGGCCGTCCGCCATCAGGACACCCGCTACGACGAGCTGCTGATGTCCGGTGTTGACCGCGAGCAGGCGCGCGCGGAGGTTCGAGCCGAGATGAGACGCGTGCTGAACGGCTGGCGGCGGGCCTAACCAGATCGCAGACGACGCAGAGCGACGGCCCCGCGCCAGGCAGCAGCAACCCAAGGGCGGCCTGGAGTTACCAGGACGGGGATCGTGGTGTTCACGGTCGCTGACCACCACGCTGGTCTGGACGCACATGTTGCCGTGACTCGAAGCCGCCAGCCGGATGGACGCCGCCAACGCAGTCGATCTCACGCTCTCCCATCGCGATGATCCCAAAGCCCCGCCCGGCTGAGGCGTGGTTCGCCCCGGCGCTCGTCCTCGAGGACGGCCACACCAACAGCAGCTCACCAGCCATCCAGATGGGCGGGGTCAATTGGCACGGGACGGTCGGATGTGCGGTTCGCTTGATTCCAGCGGCCAGTCAAGACCCAGGTCGCACGGCACCCGAGGGAGCGGCCGGCGACCAATCAGGTCCACCAGCGGAACTGCCAGCAGCACCGCATGAGAGCGATCCGCCCTGATCATATCGTCGGCGACGTACGACGCCCAGCGAAGCATCAGAGCGAGCACGTGGACCTCGTAGGGGTGCTCGATATCGCGTCCGGTCTTTGGCGTCCCGGTCGCGAACACGGGCAGCGCGATCTCGGCCGGCTGCCCACGCCACCGGCCGCCGTGGGACTGCGGGAGAAGCACAGCCGCTGACTGCGGCTCATGTAGCCGGTCAGGCCACGAGTTAGTGGTCCACTGCCCGCCGTCACGCTTCCACCTGCGGGCCCGCGCGCCGCGCCATGTCACGTAGTGAGCTGCGCCGCACACCTCAACCACCGGCTGCACCCGCCACACCCCCACTTCAGCCTCTGAGGCGTGGTCGCCGAGACGCTCGATCACTCGCTGAAGCTCCCGACGCGCACGCCGCCGACGCCACGGGCTCTCCAGCGGCATCGGACCGCTCACCCCAGGCACACGATCACCGGTCCCCTCGTCCCAGAGCAGGCTCCGTCGACAACGGCTGTCGTCCGGTATCGGCGGTCCGGTCGGTGCACCGATCAGGGGGCGAGATGGCGGTACAGGGTGGCGCGCCCGACGCCGACGGCCTTGGCGATGGCGTCCATGACGTGTTCACGCGATGCGTACATCTGCCGGGCAACCGCGAGCTTCTCGGCGGTCATGACTGTTGGACGCCCCCCATGGCGACCCCGGGCGCGAGCGGCATCCAAACCTGCTTGGGTGCGCTCGCGAATGAGCTCCCGCTCGAACTCGGCCAACGCGCCGAAGACGTGAAAGACCAGGCGCCCACCGGGAGTCGTAGTGTCGACGCTTTCGGTCAGGGAGCGAAATCCGACCCCTCGCTGGTCGAGTTCACTCATCGCGTCGATCAAATGTCTCAGTGACCGCCCAGCCGATCCAGACGCCAGACCACGAGCGTGTCACCTGGTCGGAGATGATCGAAGCATCGCCCGAGCTCGGGCCTCTCGGCCGCGACGCCGGATGCCGTGTCGATGAAGACCCGAAGGCACCCCGCGGCGGCGAGTGCGTCGCTTGCAGATCCGATTGCTGATCGGTGGTGGATACGCGCGCGTAGCCGATCAGGTCGCCCATCGTGAGCCACCGTATCGGCAGCCGCGGCGGCGCGCCGGTTACGAGACGTTGGTTTCGGACATGGATTCTGGACGCTGCAGAGGCCCGGCTCTCGATCTCTTTGGCCTGCCGTCTCAGAAATGGCCGGTTGCGGCTCGGGCACTTGCGTTTGGGCGAATGCACAAGCGGCGAGCCCGGCGCCGGCAGCCCGCGAGGCGCCGCTGCTCGCACGCGATAGCGCAAGGCGCGACGAGCCGCGATCCGGGACGAAAGCACAAGCGACCGAGCATTCGCACGGACCACTGAGCAGCGGACCGCGCCTCCACCGATCGGCAGGGCTCAGCCTGGACCAGACGCCAGGCGCGGCCGGCGGCGGCCCATGCTTTCCGTTGGGGCGCGACAGCCCGACTTAGCCAAACATGCAAAAAATGCAACCGTTCAGTCCCGTGCTCGGCTGAGTTAGGCGAGCGCGGGAAGTGGGTCGCCGCGGGCGTGGGCGCCGAGTCGCGCGCGTTCGATGAAGTGTTCGCCGTCTTGGGTGCGGGTGCCGTGGGAGAGACCGCCGACATGGCGCCGATCCAGGCAGAGCTTCGCGCGCTGGTCGCGTTCGCCGGCCTTAGAACGATGGCGGACGCCGTCGACCTATCTGGCAATGCTTGTGCACGGCTGATCTGGAGACTGCACCGCGGCTGCCGCAGCGCCTCAGCGTTGCGGGGCGGTTCCGACGCCGGTCGCTGCGCCTCGCTCTGCTTCGTGCGCTTGATCCTGGGCATCCAGGAACTCCTGGACGATCTGCTTTGACCCGAACGGCCACGCGTGGTTCCTGCGCGCCCAGATCAGGAACGCCACGACCCCAAGGATGGTCCAGCCGAGCGCAAGCCGGATGGCGGACCATCCCGAGGCCTGGAAGATGTAAATCCAGCCGACCAGAGCGATCAGGCTCGGCACCGGGTACAGCCACTGGCGATACGGACGCACCAGCCCCGGTTGCTTGCGGCGCAGGATCGTGAGCGCGGCGATCTGGCCGATGAACTGCACCCAGATCACCAGCGCGATCAGGCCGTTGATCACGGTGGTCAGCGAGAAGAAGCAGGCGGCGGCGGTGACCACACCCATCACCAACAGCGAGATGTGCGGGAACTTCAGTGTCGGATGAAGGCGCGCGAACGGCCGAAAGAAGACGCCGTCGCGCGCGGCGTTGAACGGCAGGCGAGAGGCGCCGAGGAGACCCGTGTACACCGACGCGAAGGCCGTCCAGACGATCAGGATCGTCACGATTGTGGCCCCCGGGGAGCCCCAGATGTGCTTGAGCAGGTCAGTCCCGATCGCCGTGGACTTCTCCGCCTGGCGCCACGGGATCACGCCGATCACGCCGATGTTCAGGCTCAGATCGATGACCATCACGCCGAGGATCGAGATCACGATCGACCGGGGGATGACGCGGCCCGGTTGGCGCACCTCGTCGCCGAGGTAGGCGATCGTGTAGTACCCCAGGTAGTCGTAGATCGCCAGTACCAGCCCGAGGCCCAGGCCGTTGGCAAAGGAGCTGAGGTGAAAGGCACCCCGCGGGAAAGTGAACGCGAGGCTGGGGTGGAAATGCGTGAAGGCGGCGACGATCACCATCAGGACGGTGATGATCATTCCGGCCCACAGGACCTTGGTGAGCGTGGCGATCGAGTCGATTCGCCGCCACAGCAGGGCCACGGTGATGATCGTGAAGCCGACTGCCTCCCAATGGCCGAGCGCGACGCTCGTGTGCCAGAAATAGCCGAGGTAATCGGCGATGCCGATCATGCCGGTGGCCATGATCAAGGGGGTGACCAGGAGCGTCGACCAGACGAACATGAACGGCATCAGCTTTCCGGTCCAGTACTGAAAGGCCTCTCGCAGATAGTTGTAGCTGCCGCCCTCCGCGGGCATCGCCGCGCCCAGCTCCGCCCACACCAGACCGTCGCACATGGCGATCAGCGCACCGACCACCCAGCCGGCCATCGCCTGCGGACCGCCCATCGCCACGAGGATCAGCGGGATCGTGATGAACGGCCCGATGCCGACCATCTGCGACATGTTCAGGGCGATCGACGAGGACAGCCCCAGCCCCCTGATCAGGCCCTTGCTCTCGGTGACCTCCTCACTCGCCGGGCCGGCCGACACCACGTCACCCCCGCACTGGTCAGGATGGGCAGGCGGATGCTACCACCTGGGCTGGAGAGCGGCACACGGGCGGCCAACTCGTGATCGGCGCCGAGGAGATGGGTTCGTGATCGGCAACCCATCGCCTCATGCGGCGGCCGCGTCAAGAAGCCCGCGCCAGGCGCTCCAGGGCCGCCTGCTCCAGCGGCCTGCCCGCGAGCTTGGCGGCCAACAACGCTGCGCCGACCGCTGGCGGGTAGAGCGGGCGCCGCAGCTCAAAGCCATTGGGGCGCAACTCAAGCTGGCGGCGTAACGCGTCGAGGACCCGCGCGGCGGAGAAGGTGCCGCCTGAGTAGGAGACCGGGACCGTCTCGCCCGGCGGATACTGCAGCCGCCGCCGGGTGGCGTCGACCAGCAGCGCCAGCTCCCGCCCGGCCTCGTGGAGCACAGCGGCGGCGTGCTCATCCCCTAGATCCGCCGCGTGCGACACCAGCCGGCTCAATCCGGCGATCTTGCTCCGGTCCCCGCGCCAGCGGTTGAGGACCACGTCAACGAGCTCCAGCTCGACCGTCAGTCCCAGCTGCTGGCAGATCGTCTCGAACAACGGGCCCTTGGGCAGCCGGCCATCGCTCATGCGCGAGACGGCGTTCAGACCGCGGATCGCGATCCAGTAGGCCGATCCCTCGTCACCGAAGAGCTCGCCCCATCCGCCGACCCGGACGCCGATCCCGGCACGCTGGCCATAGGTCATCGACCCGGTACCGCTGACGACGTTGATGCCGTCTGCCGCCCCTAACGAGCCGGCCCATCCGCAGACCATGTCGTTGTCGCAGCGGTAGCGATTGTGGCCGAGGGCGGCGTGCGGCGCCTCTTCCAGCGCCGGTACGTCGCGGGCGATCTCGCCGTAGCCGGGCAGCCCGAAGAACGCGTACTGGATCTCCCGGGGCGAGATCTGCGCCTGAGCGCAGACGCTCGTCACCCCCTCTTGCAGCACGCGAGCGACGAGCTCGATCCCCCGGTTGGAGTAGGTCCCCTCGGTATCCGTCTGCGCCACCAGATCGCCGCGCTCGGAGATGAGGCACAGCGCTGTCTTGGTGCCCCCGCTATCGACGCCGAGAAACATGTACTCAGGTCCGCAGGGGGTGCAGCGTCACCCCCTGCACCACCCGGTTGACCTCGCCGGACGGGAACGGGTTGTCAGGGGTGCATCCTCGGGACAGCGAGAGCGCCAGCGCGATCAGCTGAGCGCAGATGACAACGGGAAGCGCCAGGGCCGTGTCGGGCACGTCCTGCAGGCCGGGCAGCGTCCAGGTTTCATCCTGCGCCGCCTCGTCGCCGCCGGCGCTGATCGCCACCAGGCTGCCGGCAGATACCGTGCGCCGCAGCTCGCCGAGGATGTCCAGATCGTATTGGCGCGTGTAGGGATCGTTGGAGAGGTAGACGACGACGAGCGTGCGCTCATCCAGCACCGACTTGGGACCGTGGCGGAATCCCAGCGCTGAGTCCGACAGGGCGACCACTCCGCCGGCGGTGAGCTCGAGGGTCTTCAGTGCCGACTCGGCCGCCAGGCCCTTGAAGCTCCCGCTGCCCAGGTAGACGATCCGGGCCGGTTCACGTGCGGCCAGCGCCTGGACATCGGCTGCGCGCTTGGCAAGCAGCTGCTCGGCTGCGGCCGCTATCCGTTGCACGAGCTGGTCGTCGGCGCCGACCAGGCTCTGCATTGCGGCGAGGCTCATACCGGTGAAGCTCGACGTCATCGCAAAGCCTTGGTCGTTGGCCGGCTCAGGCAGGAGCAGCACTTCAGAGCGCGGCCGAGACGCGTGCTCACGCGCCAGCTGACCATCGGCGTTACAGGTCACGACCAGATGCCAGCACTCGCTCAGCTGCTGCTCGGCGAGCTCGGTGGCGGCGACGCTCTCAGGACTGTCGCCCGAGCGGGCAAAGGACACGAGCAGGGTCGGCACGTCCTCGACCAGGCACTCGCGTGGGTTGGACACGATGTCGGTGGTGGCGACGGCGTCGACACGGCGACGCAGCGACCGAGCGAGCCCGGGCGCCAGCACCTGGCCGGCAAACGCCGACGACCCGGCACCGGTGAGCACGATCCGCAGGTCGGGGCGATCCAGCAGCGGGCGCAGGAAGGCTTCGTCCGCCTGACGGGCCGCGACACGCGCATTGGAGATCTCGCGCCACAGGTCGGGCTGCTGGGCGATCTCACGGGCCGTATGACCACCGCCCCTGAAATCGAGATCGGCCAGTTGGTAGTGGAGCAGGGTGCTCATGAGCTTGTCTCCTTTGACGCACGAGCGTAGGCTCGCAGGACATCGCGCACGCGGTCGATGACCAGCGCGCGCGGGTCTGCTGACAACTCGCTGTCACGGACGCGGGCATATTGGTCAGGCAGGTACTGGCTCAGCAGCGGAAGCGGGATATCCGTCGCGCTCAGGTTGTCCAGCAGTCGTTCCTGAGCCTTGTGCACCTCGGGATCGGGCCAGTAGTAGCGCAGCCGGTCGCTGTAGCTGTACAGGCGGGCCAAGTGCTGCTGGCGGGCGTCGCCCGTGTAGTAGCCCTCCCAGTGAGCCGGCTGCGCCAGCATCCGCGCCTCGATGACGTCCGTCAGGCCCGAGCGCCGCGCCTCGTCCACCACCTCGGCTTCGATGGCGGCCAGCGAGAACATCGCCTCGCGCAGTGCGAATGTCAGGGCTGGCCCCACCTTGAGCACCGCCCAGTGGTCCTCCACCAGCGCCGTAAGGCTCGCGACCGTCTGATAGTCGGTCGAGTGCGCCTCAAAGACCATGTCCGGCTCGTCGTCAAGGACATGCTGGAGGTCCGTCGTGCGATCACGCGCGTAGTCGATGACGCGGAGGTGGTCAAACTCGACGCCGGGTTGGACGACCAAGGCCATAACGCGAGGCCACACGTCGTCGAGACCCTGCTCGGCGAACTCCTCGCGGTGCCGCTTCAACGTCATCCGCGCCGCCTCGGGCGACGTCGGCACGAGGTCGCCGATCGCACCGCGGGCGCCGCCCGGGACCGGCACCTCGGTGCCGATGACGTAGCGCAACGTGCCGGCAACGCCTCGTGTCGCCCCGGTGTCTTCCGCGACCCGCATCAGCCGGGCGGCACGCCGCGCGACCAAGTCGTCGGTCAAAGGCGTCGGGTCGCCGGCGCAGGGAAAGCTGCAATCGAGATGGATTTTGGTGAAGCCAGCCGCGACGTAGGCAGCCACGAGGACGTCGGCGTGCTGCATGGCTTCTTCGGGGGGCAGGTGCCGCCACCGGTTTGGGCCGAGATGGTCCCCCCCCAGCAGGACCCGCGCCGAAGGCAGGCCGCAGCGGGCAGCTGTCTCGAAGACGAGGTCGCGAAAGTCCTTGGGCCGCATACCCGTGTAGCCACCGGTTTGGTCGACCTGGTTCGAGGTAGCTTCGACCAGCACGTGACTGCCGTCATCTGCTGCCTGCAGCGTCGCGGCCTCGAGGACCAGCGGATGGGCCGAACAGATCGACGTGACGCCGAACGCCTCGCCCGCCTTCTGATGCCGGACGACGTCGTCCAACGGATTCAGCATGATTGACCTCCCGTCGCCGACGCTCGTTGTGCACCGGCTGTCGACCTAACTGGCACTCTGCTGACGGTCTCTACAGTAGCCGACAACAGTCGGCACCTGGTGTGCTACTGGTATGTCCACGCCCGAGACGTCGATGCTCTCCCGGTCTGGATCAGACCGACGGCTCGGGAGCACACCGACGAGCTGGCAGGCCGGCCGATCCGGCACGGTCCCGTTCACTCAGCGTGGCTGGCTGGCCCCAGTTCTTGACGATCACCAAGTTGCCGTTCTTGGTCATCTTCTCGACGAGGAACTGGCGGCCCCCGCTCGAGCCGCTGGCGGCGGAACCGGCATAGATGCAATCGAGTTGCTCTCTGGCTGCCCGACAGCTGACCGAAGACGTCGTCGAGCGCCTCGCCGGAGTCGTGGGCATCAGCGGCTGTGATGCTGGCGTTGACCCATGACCCTCTTTGACGACGCGGCCCTCGGCTCACATGACATGCCAGAGCCGCGCGAGACCAGTTATGACCTGGCCCCGCCGTTGACGAGCTTCCCGCCTCAGGTTCAGCGATCTCGACGATCACCGAAGCGGATCGCTGTTTGGACCCGGCCGAGCCGATTGGGTGGCGGCGTTCTTTGAGCACAGCGGCGTCCGGCGGGAGGATCCGGGCGAGCCGCTGGCCGCCAGCACGTAGCCCTCTCCTGTGATCGGCTTTCCTCGCCACATTCGTCCCGCGCCGTTTGGACCCGGCGGTCAACGACGCTGGTATTGGGTGCTCGCTCTCGAAGGTTGGATCACTTTGTATAGGGCGATCGAACGAGTATCGCCGGCGTCTGGCCGCCGTCGGCTTCGCGCCATACGTTCGCACGGGTGGCGGTCCCGTCACGAAGGATTATCGAGACGTCGGTCTCGAGGTGGATCTTGGGCATTTCGTCGCCGCGAGAGGAATGGTATGTTCGGTACGTGTGGGAGCGGGACGGTGCGGAGGCGGCGAGCTTGGCCCTCTGCTTCTGCGAGTCCGCCGAGTTGGTCGACCCGAGCCAGGCTGATGTTGCGCCCGGGTCGCATCCCGATGGAAAGAGCCGTATTCATTGGGCGTGTCGGGACCTTCGCCACGGCTGCCGGTTACGTTTGGGTCACCTTGTGGAGGCCGAGGGGCTTGTCGGGATCGATTCCGAGTCGGGTGGATAGGGAGAACGCGAGTTGCTGGCCTCGGACGACGGCTGGGATGCTGGCGAGCGGCTCGGGTATGTGAGCGGGGAGGGGAAGATCGGCGTCCTCTGCGTCGCTCATAGTGAATACGCGGGCGTTGCGAGCTACAAGCTCGGCTTCCAGGCGCCGGACGTCATCCTCCGCTGGTCCGGCCACTCGGAGGCTGAGGATCGGGATATCTGGCCCGATCGCTGCTACCGGACCGTGGCGTAGGTCGGCTGCTGACCAGCCGTTGGCCAGGATGCCGGTCGTCTCTCGTACCTTCAGCGCGCACTCGATGGCTGCGGCGAACAGGTAGCCGCGGGCGACGGTAGTTAGGTGGCGGGTTCCTTCCATCTGGGCGGCAACCGCCGTCGCTGCACTGTCGTCAGCGATGATCGCGGCTACGGCCTCGGGTAGCGCGTCGAGGGCGTCGGGCGATATCAGCGGGTGGCCGGCCAGGCCTTCTGCGAGCAGGATGCAGGCGAGCATGGTGGCGGTGACTGTCTTGGTCGCGGGCACCGCGCGTTCCGGGCCAGCGTCGAGGTCGACCACCTCCTCGGCCACGGCCGCCATCGGGCTCGTCGGATCGTCGGTTAGAGCGACGGTGCGGCCACCGGCGTCCCGTAACCGCTCCAGCACCTCGACGATCTCGGGGGTCGCGCCCGACTGACTGACGCCAAAGACGAGCATTCCTTTGTAGTCAACCTTGGCACGGTAGAGGGTGTGCAGGCTCGGTGACACTAGGCTTACCGGTCGGCCGGTGGCTACCTCGAACAGGTAGCGGCCGAGCAGCGCCGCGTGGTCGGAGGAGCCGCGGGCGACGATGGCACAGCCGGCCAGTGGTCGCGGGGCGATCCTTGCCGCCAGCGCGCGCAGGCTGCTGGCGCGGGCGATCAGCCGTTCCAGCACCTCGGGCTGTTCGGCCATCTCGCTGGCCATGAACGAGTGCTGTGACACGTTTGTCATCGGTGGGCCTCTACGATCGCTGGGTGAGAGCGGTCGGCGGTCAGGTGCTCCTGCTGTTGCCCGGCGCAGTCCAGCGCGTGGACTACCGCGCCGACCAGGGGGGCGTCCTGGCTGAATCGAGCGATGACGAGGTCGGGCGGGAACGGGACGGCGCGGCGGAGCACATTGTTCAGTGACGGTAGCCACTGGCAGTGATGGATGAGCCCACCCCCAACGGCGATGCGTTCCAAGTCGAGGGTGATCGCAACATTGGCAATGTCGACGGCGAGCTTGTCCAGGGCATGGTCGAGGAGCTCCTTGACCGAGGTGTCGGACTCGGCCACCTCGAACGCCTCGGCGACCGTCACCTGCCGCCCGAGCAGTGCTGAGACCCGCGCGCCCAGCGCTCCGCCGCCCACGTGCTCTTCGAGGGGTGCGTGGCCTTCGGCAAAGGCAGCTTCGCTAGCTGGGCCGACCAAGTGGTAACCGATCTCTCCCGCTGCGCCGTGCGCACCTCGCAGCACATGGCCGCAGACGATCGCGCCGAGCGACACACCGGTACCCAGATTGAGGAAGGCACCGTTGCCCACACCGGCCAGCGTGCCCCAACGGGCTTCGGCGAGGACCGCGGCCTTCGCGTCGGTGTCGACCGCCACCCGACCGATGCCGAGCCCCGCTCGCAGCTCGGCGGCGAGAGCCAGCGTGTCCCACCCCGGGTTATTGGGCGCGAGCAGCACTCGGTCGACCAGCACGATGCCCGGGCTCACCGCGCCGACGGCGACCAGCTCGCCCGCTCCTGCCCCGCTGCTCTTCATAACCAGAGCTCGCGCGGCGTCGAGGAGGCGGGAGATGACCGCTCGCGCCCCTTGGTCGGCAAGCGTAGGCAGCTCGTCATCGAACAGGCGGTTGCCGTGCAGATCAGCGGTCGCAAGGGCTAGCTTGGTGCCCCCCACGTCGATCCCGAGCACGAAGCCGTCCTTCGGGGACCGGGTCGAACCGCCAGTCGCGCCCGCTGTGGCGGCAGCGAGCATGCTCACGCCGACACAGCATTGGGCGCGGGCTGCGAAGGCTCCGTCTGCTGCGCACGCTGTTCATCAAGGTACTGCTCACGGATCTTCAGGGGGCCGAACGGCCATACGCGGTTGACCCGCGCCCAGATGAGGAACGACACGACACCGGCCACGATCCAGGCCGTCGAGAGGATCAGCGATGTCGAGGTCGCCGACACGAAGATGTAGAGCCAGCCAGCCAGCGCCAAGAGACTCGGGACCGGGTAAATCCACTGCCGATATGGCCGGCGCAGGCCCGGCTGGCGCCGGCGCAGCACGGTGATAGCGACGATCTGGGCGACAGACTGCAGCAGCACCGACACCGCGATCAGCATTCCGATCACCGTCGCCAGATTGAAGAACGTGCCGACGGCGCAAACCACCCCCATCGCCAGCAGGGCGAAGTGCGGGAACTCGTACTTGGGGTGCAGGCGACTGAAGATCCCGAAGAACGTTCCGTCTTTGGACGCATGATACGGAACCGGGGACCCGCCGAGCAGCCCGGTGAACACCGAGGCAAAGGCGGCAACAAGGATGAAAGCTGTCACCACGTCAGCCGCTGCGTGACTCCAGTTGTGGGTGACGACGAGCGACGCCACCGAAGTCGCCTTGACAATTTCGTGCCAGGGCAGAACGCCCAGAACACCTATCTGCAGCGCCAGGTAGAGAGCCATGATCGCCATGATCGAGTAGATGATCGATCGGGCCATGACCCGCCCCGGGTTCTTGAGCTCCGGCTCCCATGTAGGCGGTCGTGTTGTAGCCGGCGTAGTCATAGATCGCGATGATCAGCGCAGCTCCCAGCCCGGTGAAGAAAGCTCCGTGGCCGCCGAACAGCTTCGACGGATACCACGACGACAAGCACGACAAGCACGACAATCACGGCCTCGCCTCTCTACCAAACGAGAGTGCGACGGCGCACAGCGGACAAAGCCGCGAACACCACTATCTGGACCATCGCGACCTCCGGAATCAGCGGATATCTTGGAAGTCAAATCGTGCCGGCACCATGGCCAACGTCACGACATAGCCCTCAACGTTCTCAGCATACCCGGAGCGTCAAGCCTGGGCGAGCTTGTGGAGCGGATCGGTCACGCGATGCCCGGCGCTGCCCCAAAAACCAGAGCGGAGCAGCACGGCCGGTATCCAAGCGCGAAAGCCCGGGGACTAGACCAGCCCCCCGCGCAACCGTGGCCTTGAACCCGACGCGAGACGCGAAGAACAACGCCACCCCAATCCGCCAGAGCAGAAGGGGGATGGCGCTTGTTCGCCACGAACCGCTCGGTAACGTCGCAACGTCCCCGTGATTGGACTGCGTCGATCAGGAGCAAGCAGGCGCACGCTAGCGGTCGGTCCGGCTGATTAGCCGCGCGATCAGTCCGCCCACGAGCAGGTAGACGACTGCCGCGATGCCCCAGTTCACAGCGATAGCGACCCGCGCGTTGTGGAAGCTGAACATGCCGTCGAACGGACCGACGAGCGAGCGAGCCCAGCTGTGGACGTCCGAGACAACGGTGTTGGTCGGATTGGCCTTAAGCACCACCAGCAGAATTCCGGCGACGATGGTCAACACAACGACGCTGACCACCAGGTTCACGACGCGGGCGAGCAAGCCCGCGCCCGTCGCGAGCCCGCGGCTAGTTGCGTCACGCGTACGCTGCCGGCGCGACTCCCTGTTCGGCTGATCGACTGTCGGGGTTGGTCCTGCGGACGTGGCTGTAGACATCAGAGGAAGCTCTTGTTGGTCTTCGATTCCCTCCGAGCAGCGCCCAGAGCGGCGCAGCCGCACGACCAAACAGATCACCAGCCCCAAACTGCGCCTGACCACGGTGCGAGGACGACGTCTTTACAGAGTTAGACGGACACCCTCCGTGGCAAGGTCACTGCCCGGAAAGCGCGAACCCGCAAGCGCGTCGTCCGGGCCAGGCGGATTAAGAGAAGCGGAAGGCAGCGTGCGCTCCGCGCGACTCAAGCGGGACGGCTCCGTGGTGGCGACTATGCTCGTCACCACCGTCGACCCTATCTCAGGCGCACCGGATGCTGAACCGTGGGGCCGTTGCGTGTGCGGAGCGAAGGTGATCATCGCCAACGCAGGTGCAACGCCCCCACCTCGTGCCCGAGGGCGGTCAGCGCGACGAGGATGTCCTCTGATGAACCCCCTCCGCCTCGCCCAGGACCGGTTCGTTCAAGCGCGGGTCAGCTACGGTCAACCTCATGCAGTGGTCGCTCCAGTGTCCGCCGCATTCCGCGCTCGACGGCCTCGATCAGGTGCGGTCGCAGACGCGCTGCCGGGATGATGGCATCGATCGAGCCGACCTGAAGCGCCCGCTGCACGGTGTGTACGCGGTCGAACTCGCCCGCCACCTCGCCGAGCTTTTCCGAGCGCACCGAAGCTCTCATGGCGGCCAGCGCGACGCGCAGCGATGCTCGCTCGTCGCTGTCGGCGCCGTCGACGCGGGCTGTGAGCTCGACCAACCGCGGATCGGCGTCGGTGCGGGTGTTGACTTCGAGTGATCGTGGCAGTAGGCCGATGGCGAGTCCGTTGCGGATGAAGTCGATCATCGTCGCGGTGTCGTTCACCTCGGAGGTGATGGTGCGGGTCACGCCGGCGGCGGCGAATGAGCGGTCGACTGCGATCCGGATGCCCCATCCTGCTGCGAGGTCGACCAAGGTTTCGTCGCGGAGCGCCGCGAGCTCGATGTCGGCTCTGGAGGCGAGTGGATGCTCCGCGGGCACGGCGAGCATGATCGGCTCGCGCGCAAGTGGGATCAGCTCCAGGCCGGAGGGGCCGTCGCCCGGCAGCGCGACGAACGCGAGATCCAGGCGTCCCTCCCGGACCTCGCGGGCCATCTCGCTGGAGCCGCCCGACTGGCGAATCTCCACCTCGACCGGCGAGGTTGATCGCACGCATTCCCTGGGCCTGCATCGTGCCGAGCACGACCGTTCCGCGCAGGCCACCGCGGGCCTCGTCGACGGCGTCTTTTGCCGCCTGCGCTGCGGCCAGTGTCGCGCGCGCTTCGGGTAGCAGCGCGCGCCCGGTGTCGGTCAGCTTGACGCTGTGTGTGGAGCGGTCGAACAGCATCGTCCCGAGCTCCTTCTCGAGGTTGCGCACCCCGGCCGAGACGGCTGACTGGACGACGTGCAGCCGGTCGGCCGCGCGGGTGAAGCTGCCCTCCTCGGCGACTGCGACGAAGGTGGCGAGCTGCCGTAGCTCCACACCCGGAATCGATCGCCAAGGGCGATAACCGTAAGCATCTTTTTGCGATGATCGCGGTCTGATCGTGGGCGATCCTGGATATCGCAATGGCAGCACCGATCTCCCATCAACCCTAAGAGGGATACCCCCGATGACATCCACAACAATCTCATCACTTCAGCTACGCCGTAGCCACGGCTTCGGGTTTTGGGTGGTGGCGATCGCGTTCGTGACCGTCATGGCGTTCACGACTGTGCCGACGCCGTTGTGGTCGCTGTACGCACAACACGATCGCTTCTCGTCGTTCACGGTCACGATCGTGTTCGCCGTCTACGCGCTGGCGGTTGCACTCAGCCTGTTTCTTGTCGGCCACCTCTCAGATTGGCACGGCCGTCGCCGCGTGCTGATGCCGGCGATCGCGCTGGAGATCCTCGCCGCCATGGTTTTCCTGGTTTGGCCGTCGCTGCCGGGGCTGCTGCTCGCCAGGGTGCTGAGCGGCCTTGGCATCGGCGCGGTGACCGCAACGGCGATGGCGTGGCTGTCCGAGCTTGGCGGCGCGGGCAGCCGGCGTGCGCAGGTTGTCGCGACCGGCACGAACCTGGGCGGGCTCGGCCTCGGCGCGCTGGTCAGCGGTGTGCTGGCGCAGTGGGTCGGCGACCCGTTGCGGGTGCCGTTCGTGGTATTCACCGCGGCGCTGTTTGTGGCGTGGGTGGCGCTCCTGTTCGTGCCGGAGACGCGGGGCCGGCCCTCGCCGCGACCGCGCTACCGACCCCAGCGCGTGTCGGTGCCTGCGCACTCCCGCGGTCGGTTCATTGCCGCCGCGCTCGGCGCCGGTATCACGTTTGCGGTCTTCGGGCTCCTGACGTCGCTGGCGCCGAACTTTCTGGCCGGGACGCTTCATCAGCCATCGCATGCGCTGGCTGGCGCAGTCTCATTCGCGGCGTTCGCCACAGCGGCCCTCGCGCAGACGGTGACGGCCTCCCGCACCACGCAGCAGTTGCTGGCCGCGGCGATCCCGGTGCTGCTTGCAGGGCTTGGCCTGTTGACGGTCGCGGTATGGCTGCCCTCCCCAAGTTTTGGTGTCTTCCTGGCTGGGGACGTTGTCGTCGGCGCCGGCTGCGGTCTGATGTTCAAGGGCGCGATCGCCACGGTCTCGGAGATCTCCGCCCCAGAGCACCGCGCGGAGGCGCTCGCCGGCGTGTTCCTCGCCGCCTACGCCGGCCTCGCCGGACCGGTGATCGGCCTCGGGGCGCTCACACAGATCGCTTCCGCGCGCGTCAGCCTGCTCGTGTTCGCGGGAATCCTCGCTCTGGGGATCCTCGCCGCCACGCCCGAGCTGCTCGGCCGGCGGCGCCACCGACCCATCCTCGCAACTACAACCACCTCAATCTGAGAGGAACAACCATGTACCAGACAGCACTGAAGACAACACAGCTCGAAAGGAACACACCATGAGCGCAACAACCAAATCCCGCACACATCGGATCGTCAGCCGAATCACCGCCACCTGGGCCGAGATCGACCACGCACAGCGGAGGATGCTCGAGATCCGAACCGGCACCACCGGACTGACGGGACAGCACGACCACAGACCCCGCGTGCACGACAACGAGCTTGACACCAAGCTGTAGAACTGTGACCGCGCAGCGGCGACCGGGACCACGCCACGCGGATACTGATTAGCGCCACGATCGACGCCGCGATCGCGCCCGCCGTTGTCGCCGTGGCGGTGGCGCCATCGTTGCGGCGCAAGCAAAAGGTCAAGACGCCGCTCGGCGCAACGTTCCACTATGGGCTAAGCATCGCCGCAAAGGTCAAGATCTCGATCGAACAGCCGCTGCCAGGCGCCAAGGTGGGCGCCAGGTGTGTCACGGTTACCCGCAAGCTCAGCCGCCACCACTACGTACACTGCACGCGCTACAAGCTCAAGGGATCGCTCGCACGCACAGGCAGCAAGCGCACGAACCGGGCCCCGTTCAGCGGCCGAATCGGACGCAGGGCGCTGGCGGCATGACCCACGAGCGCGTCGCGAGCCTCCCCGAGGATGACTGGCGCAAACACGACGCACGCTTCAACGAGCCGCAGCTGTCCGAGAACCTCGACTTGGTCGAGCGACTGAGGAAGGTCGCTGACCGCCACGACACCACCCCGGGCGCCGTCGCGGTCGCCTGGACGCTGCGCAACACCGCCGTCGACGGCGCGATCGTCGGCTTCCGGCGCCCCGACCAGGTCGACCCGATCCTCACCGCCGCCAACCTCGAGCTCACCAGCCACGACATCGCCGAAATCGAAGGAGGCGCACGATGAACACGACGAGCACAATCGGATTCGTTGGTCTCGGAGCGATGGGCAGCCGGATCGCCGGCCGCCTGCTCGACGCGATCCACGACGTCTACGGAACGAACCGGACCAGGTCCAAGTCCCAGCCGCTGATCGACCGCGGTCTGGTGTGGCTGGACACCCCGCGCGAGGTGGCCGCCACGGCCGACATCGTCTTCAGCATGGTCACCGACGACCAGGCACTCGAAGCCTTCAGCGAAGGGCTCCTAGATCGTTCCCCGTCTGCCGCGCGAGCCTCGACCAAAGCGCTCGAAGCAACTGCTGTGCCACTACTCCGCGGCAGACTTGCGACACGGCCCGATAGCTGCCGTTACGCGCAGCTTCCCGGTGTTGGCGCTCGTTGCTCCCGGTCCCGCCTACCAGGACGTCGTCGAGCTGGTCGCTGACTTGCGCGCGCGCGGCGCGCACGTGCTCACCGTCGCGCCCGATGACGACGCCGACCTGCCGCTGCCCCAGGGCATGCCCGAGACTCTCGCGCCGATCGTGGCCGTGGTCCGCGCCCAGCAGCTCGCGCGCGCGCTCGCCCTGCGGCTTGGCCATGACCCCGACGGCCCGGCGGGGCTCACCAAGGTGACGGCGACGTGACGTTCGTCGCGGAGGAGATCGCGAGCCAGCCCGCGCTGTCGCGCGCCGCCGCCATACACGCGCGTGACCGCGCCGACGCGCTGCCCACGGCCAGCGCGCGCATCGCGTTCGAGGGCTGCCGCACCTCGCTGTACGTCGCCCAGGCCGCCGCGGCGGCCGGGCAAGGGGAGAGTGACGCCTTTCCGGCTTCGGAGATGGCCGCCGGCCGGCGCTACGTGCGCCAGTTCGTGTTCCTCGGCCGGGCCTGGACCGTCGGACTCGCGCGGGAGGCCGCCCTAAAGGTGCGCGAGGCGGCGCTGGCCTGGAGCGAGGCCTACCCGGCGATGGAGTACCGCCACGGGCCTATCAGTGTCGCCGGCGCCGGCACGGTGGTCTGGCCCCTCGAGCAGCGGCCGGCGGAGCCCGCAGGAGAGGTGTGGCCACGGGCGCGCGTCTCGGAGCGGCGATTGGCGACCCCATCGCCGAGCTGGTGCGCGCCCAGCTGCTAGCCGTGGCGCTGGCGGACGCGCGCGGCCTTGACCCCGGCCGGCCACGGCACCTGTCCCGCTCGGTGGTCCTGGACGGCGATGCCCACCGGGAGTGAGTGCGTGGTGGCCGTCGACGTCGGCGGCACCAACCTCAAGGGAGCCCTGGTCGATCGCCGTGGCCGGACGCATGCGCAGGAGCGACGCCCCACACAGACAGACGCCGGGCCGCGGGCGGCGATCGAGGCGGTGCTCGCGCTGGGCGGCGACCTCGCACGACACGAACCCAGGCCGGTCGCGGTCGGCCTGGCGGTACCCGGCCTCGTCGACGAGAGCGCCGGCACGGTGCGCAACGCCGCCAATCTTCACTGGCGTGACGTGCCGATCGGACCGCTCGCCGAGCAGCGCCTAGGCGTGGCCGTTACGATCAGCCACGACGTGCGCGCCGCAGCTCTGGCCGAGGGCCTGCTCGGTGCAGCCCGCGATGCGACCGACTATTTGCTCATCACGCTGGGGACCGGCGTCGGAGGGGCGGTGGTGATCGGTGGCCGCCCCTACAGCGGCGCGCACGGCATCGGCGGCGAGCTCGGTCACATAGCGGTCGAGCCGCGCGGCCCGATGTGCGCCTGCGGACGGCAGGGATGCTTGGAGACGTTCGCCTCCGCCAGTCATATCGCCCAGCGCTACCTCGAGATGACCGGAGACGAGTCCGACGATCTCGACGCCGAGCAGGTGTCCAAGCGTGCGGCAGCTGGCGATCCGTTGGCCGACGCGGTCTGGAGCCAGGCGCTCGACGCACTGGCGATCGCCATCGCTAACTACGCCACATTGCTCGACCCCGAAATGGTCGTCATCGGCGGGGGCATGGCCGCCGACGACAATCTCTTCGACTCGTTGCGCCATCGCCTGCGCGCGCACATGCGCTTCGGGGACCCCCCGGCCGTGGTCCCCGCGGTGCTTGGGCGGGAAGCGGGCCGGCTGGGCGCGGCGATCGCCGCGTGGCGGGTAGCGGGCATCGACGAGTCAGAATTCGCGTCGTGGGCGACGTAGGAATGCGGCTGCGGAGCGCGCGCATCGTCACACCGGCCGGGACGATCGCCGGCGACGTCTCGATCCGCGACGGGCGCATCGAGACCGTCGGCGTCGCGAGCGCCGACGCCGACGCCACCGAGCTCGGCCGCCGGTGGGTCGTGCCCGGCCTCATCGATCTGCACGTCCACGGCGGGGGCGGGGCGCAATGCAACACCGCCGACCCGGACGAGATCGCGCGCGTGGCTCGCTTTCACGCGAGGCATGGGACGACAGGGCTGCTCGCCACGACGGTGGCCGCATCCCCCGACGAGCTCGCAGTCGCGCTCGGCGCGATCCGCCGGGCCATCGAGGATGGCGAGGTCGCCGGCGTGCTGGGCGCACACATGGAGGGACCGTTCCTGAGCCCGCGCCGCTCCGGCGCAATGGACCCGTCCACGTTCCTCGAGCCCGAGACGGATACCGTCGAGCGGCTGCTCGCCGCCGGCGGCGGTGCCGTGCGCCTGATGACGCTCGCCCCGGAGCTGCCGGGCGCGCTCGAACTCGTTCGCACACTGGTCGACGCCGGCGTCGTCGCCTCGATCGGCCACAGCGACGCGACCTACGATCAAACGCGAGCCGCCGTGTCGGCCGGCGCGCGTGCCGCCACCCACGTCTTCAACGGCATGCGACCCTTCCACCACCGCGAGCCGGGCGTAGTCGGTGCCGTCCTCGACCTCCCGCAGGTAAGCTGCGAGATCATCTGCGACGGCATTCACGTCGCGCCCGCCGCCTTGCGACTCGTGCATCGAGCCAAGGGGCCAGCCGGACTGCGCCTAGTGACCGACGCGATGGAGGCCGCCGGCATGCCCGACGGCGAATACCGCCTCGGAGCGGCGCGCGTGCGCGTCGCCGACGGTCGGGCCACCCTCGCGGCCGGCGACTCGATCGCTGGCAGCACCCTAACCATGGACCGCGCCATGCGCAACGCCGTCCGCTTCCTCCGCATCACCGTCGAGGACGCTGTCGCGTTGGCGTCGACTAACCCAGCGCGGCTGCTGGGACTCGATGATCGCAAGGGCGCAATCGCACCCGGCATGGACGCCGACCTCACGGTGCTCGACGATGACCTGCGTGCCTGTGGGACGATCGTCGCCGGCGCCTGGGCACACGGGCCACCGCGCGATGTCGACCCCGGCCGCTAGGACTCGTCGCTGTCTACCCTCCGAGACGCTGTCTCCGGCGGCGCGGTCACCGTTGGGGTCGGAGGGAATAGACGGATCGACCAGGCGACGAAGGCGATGGAGCGCGCGCTCGCATTTCGCACGACAGCGCAGCTGACTGGAGTCCCTGCCGTAGGCTCCTAGCGTGACGGGTTTGGTCGACTTGGTGCTGTTCGATCTTGACGGGACGCTGTTCGATCACCACGCAGCGGCCCTCGCCGGGCTTCAGGGATGGCTTGCCAGCTTGGGTGTCGAACCGACGGACGTGCTGGTCCGCGCGTGGTTCGATGCCGAGGAGCGGCACGTAACCGCCTGGCAGCTTGGGTCTCCCGCGGATACGCCGCGACGAAGCACGCGCCCGAGAAACGCGCGCGGATCAAGAACAAGAACACCTCCGTCATGACACCGGCGATCAGGACGCTAGCGCTAGCCCCATTTTCCGCACTACGAGAGGGTTAGTGCTCCCGGCTTTTGTTCGGG
>OCTA010001149.1_pt1 | contig 24437 bp, 21 predicted proteins | sample 1538991 | NCBI WGS metagenome assembly OCTA01 (sample SAMEA3539302, study PRJEB22396) | soil metagenome | biome: tundra; feature: field; material: soil | place: USA | collected 2010-05 | depth 0.15 m | reverse complement strand
CCTGCCGCCACGGCAACGCCACGAGTCCCGGGAGACCCACGAACGTCAGAACGGTTCCCGCCAGCGCATCGGCCGCGAGGGCTGTCATGAGGGTCTTGCTCGGCATCGTCGCCCAGAACCAGCTGCGCTCGCGCGCGGACACGACGGAGAATGCGGCGAAGTAGAGCAGCGTCAGGAAGCTGAAGGTATGGAGGGCGTTGTCGTTCGTCGCGAGGCCGAAGCGCGACCAGCCCATCCACAGGAGGAAGAGCGCCTCGGCGAGCATCGCGATCCCCAGCACCGCGGACACGACGATGAAACCCCCGATCTTCCACGTCTCCGGCTTCCGTGACGGTCGTACGTGATCGGTGGCCAGGGAGACCTTGGCGAAGTCCGTCATGAAGACCAGCAGCAGCATCGCGAAGGCGGACACCACGAACTTGCCGGTCACCACGAACGCGATTGCCACGAAGGCCGCCTTCAGGACCGTCCGGCTGATCTTGTTGATGATCCACGTCAGGACTCGCTGGTAGATGACCCGGCCTTGCTCGACGAGCGCCACGATGTTCGTCAGCCCCGGCTCGGTCAGCACGACGCTGGCGGCGCCCTTGGCGACGTCGGTCGCGGTGCTGACGGCGATGCCGACCTCGGCCTGGCGAAGGGCGGGCGCGTCGTTGACACCGTCGCCCGTCATGCCGGTCACGTGGCCGGCCGCCTGCAGATGCTGAACGACGATGTATTTGTCCTCGGGGAACACTTCGGCGAAGCCGTCGGTCCCGGCCAGGAGATCGACCGACTCGTTTCCGGCCTTGGCGCCGGCGGCCTTCAAGTCGGCCATGCGCCGGATGTTCGGCAGGCCGACCCCGCGCGCGATCTCGGTCGCGACCGCCAGCGCGTCGCCCGTGAGCATCTTGACCGAGACGCCGAGACCGCGCAGCGCGGCGATGAGCTGCCCGGCATCCGGCCGGGGCGGATCGTACAGGGTCACGAGGCCCACCAGCGCGGCGGCGCCCGTCTCGGGTCCGCGTGCGACCGCCAGAGTCCGAAAGCCCTTCAGCGCCGCATCGCCGACCCGCGCCTCCAACGCCTCGACCGCCGGGGGTTGAAGCCCGCAGGCCTCGGCGACCGTGCGCACGGCGCCTTTCATCACGCGCAGCCGCTGCCCGTTCTGTTCGACGACGGCTTCCGTCCGCCGGTTCTTCGCGTCGAACGGCGCGAAGGAGACGGGCGTGACCGCCGGCTGGCCGTCGAAGACGTGACGCTCCTTCGCCGCCGCGAGGAACGCGAGATCGATTGGGTCCTGATTGGCTTCCCGGGACGCGAGCGCGCCGGCGATGAGGACGTCGGATTCCGTCGCGTGCTCCAGCGGAATGACTCCCGTGACGGCCAGCTGGTTCATCGTGATCGTGCCCGTCTTGTCCACGCAGAGCACGTCCATGGTCGCCGCGTCCTCCGCGGCGCTGAGCCGCGTCACCAGCACGCCGCGCTTCGCCAGCTCCTTGGACCCGATGGACATGCTGACCGTGAACATGACCGGGAGAGCGACCGGCACCGCGCTCATCAAGAGGACGAGCATGAGCGGGACCATCTCGACGAGCGGCACGCGGCGGATCAGAGACAACACGACCACCGAACCCAGCAGCGCGGCCAGGATGACGAACAGCCACCGGACCACCTTGGCCACCACCGCTTCGATGTGAAGCTTCGGACGCGCCCGCTGCACGAGCTCCGTGGTACGGCCGAGGGATGTGCGCGCCCCCGTCAGCGTCACGACGCCGTTGCCTTCCCCCCGGCGGACGACGGAGCCTGAAGAAAGTACGTCGCCGGACGCCTTGTCCGCGTCCTTCGATTCGCCGGTGAGCGCCGACTGATCCACGGTCAACGCTCCCGTGAGGAGTTTCACGTCCGCCGGGATGATGTCGCCGGGGCGCACGCGGACGATGTCACCGGGTACCAGCTCGCGCGAGGGAATGACCTGCCAGCTCGATTCGCGCCGCACGCGCGCACTGACCTGCAGCCGTCGCCGCAGTGCCTCGACCACGCCGGCGGCTCGATGCTCCTGCGTGAAGCTCAGGACGGCGTTGATCACCAGGAGCGCGCTCACGACGGCGAGATCCGAGTAGTTCCCGAGCACGGCCGACAGGACCATGATCAGCTCGAGCATCCACGCCGACATGCCCCAGAACTTCCCCAGAAACTTGAGGGCAGGGTGGCCCTTCTTCTCGGCCACTTCGTTGAAGCCGTGCACCTTCCGCCGAGCGTCCACCTCGGCGCGCGTGAGACCCGTCTCGGGGTTCACATGTTGCGCCGCGAGTGTGTCGGGAGCCGACTCGGAGGAGTCAGGCGGCTTGGCTGTTACCGGCATCCAGGTCTCCGACGCCATTGTCGCTGCGGTAACACTTTCAGCGGGCTTCGAGACGTCGCCCGTCACCCGCCGATCGCGGCCATCGACCGCGGCGTCTCGAACGAGAGGGGCGGGCGCTTGCCTTCGAGGAAGCGATCCACGTCTTGCTCGAGGCCGGCGTCATCGCCCTCCTCCAGCCGTCCGAGCAGCGGGAACGGCTCGGGGTCCATCAGGCAACGTCGCAGATCGCCACGCGGATCGAGCCTGAGGCGCCGACAGCCTCCGCAGAAGGAGTGCGACGCCGGCTCGATCCAGCCCGTCACGACGTCGCTCCCGCGGTGCCGCACGCGAAGCCGGCGCGCCGGACCGGCGACGGTACCTGCGGACTCGAGGGAGGCCTCGAGGCCCAGCCGTTCGCGGACTTCCCGGGACGAGACGAACTCGCTCCCGGCAAACGAGGCGGCGGGCCCGGTTCGCATCAGCTCGATGAAGCGGACCTCGAGGCCTTTCCGCGAGGCGAATTCGACGAGCTCCGGGACGTCGACCTCGAACGAGCTGCGCCGAAGCACTGCGTTGATCTTCACGGGTGCGAGACCGGCGGTGAGAGCGGCGTCGATTCCTGCGACGACCCGTTCGACGGCGCCGCCGCGGGTGAGCTCCCGGAAGCGGGCGGGATCGAGCGTATCGAGCGAGACGTTCACCCGCGAGAGTCCCGCCCTCGCGAGGTCGGCCGAGAGGATGTCGAGCCGCATCCCGTTCGTCGTCATGGAGATCTCGACGCTGCGTACCTCCTCCGAGAGACGATGTACGAAATCGACTACGCCCCGGCGGAGCAACGGCTCGCCTCCGGTGACCTTTACACGCGTCACATCGAAAAGGCGGATGACCCAAGAGGCCGCCTCCGCGAGCCGGTCCAGTGACGGGAGGTCCCACTCGGCCGGCTCGCGCTCGCGTCCCGTCCGGCAGTAGCGACACCGGAGGTCGCAGCGCTCCGTCACCGAAACGCGAAGGGAGACGGCGCCGCTTCGAAAGGCGCCGTCTCGCATTTCGGAGGCCGGCACGGGACTCTTCAGCGCACCGCCTTGCGCACGGCGGCTTCGATCTCGTTCTGGATGTCGCCGGGCATCTGCATGTTCTTCATGAACGCCCAGTTCCCGGCGTCCTGGAAGTAGAGCTTCATCCGCCACATCTCCTTGAGGAGCGTGACGGCGCTGCCGGCGCCCTTCTTCGCAACGACGACCTCGATCGGGAACGCGGCGGCGTGGTCGAGGCCCGGGAACGGATTGGCCCCCGTCGCCCGCTTCTCGCCCGCGATCCCGAAGGCGCGGCCTTCGGTCTTCGCGTTCGTGAGGCCGACGACAAAGACGTCGTCCGACGCCTTGTACGCGTAAATCGCGTGCCAGCCCGAAGCGTCGGCGATCCCGGCCTTCAGCGCCTCGGCGACGTCGGCGGGAGGCCGCGCGGGCGCGAGGACGGGGACGATCTTGTCGGGAAACGCGCCTCCGCCCATCCCCCCGATCTCCCCACGGTCGCGGAGCTGACCCGCCTGCTTCGGCGCGATCGCCCCGAGCGGCGCGAGGGCAACCGCGACCGCGTCGATGGCGTTCTGCGCTGCGGCGTCCTTTGCGTCCGACGCGTAGAACGTCCGCAGGAGCGAGACGGGGTTCACGAGGGCGACGTTCGCGCCGGACGCGTCGCCGTATACCGCGAGGCGCATCGGCAGGCCGAACGCCTTGTCGGCGCCGCCCGAGAGGACCTCGGCGGCCCACGGCTCGGAAGCGAACACGATCGTCCGCGCCTTCGCCTGGCAGCCCTGCGGGACGCCGTTGTCGAAGCTCGCGAGAACGGTGAAGCCGGCTCCCTTGAGCGCCGACTCCGCTTTCTCCGCCGTCTCGCCGACGTCGGCCTTGAGACCGGAGAGGAGCGTGACGTAGACCCCCTGCGTCTTCTCGACGCCCGCCGCGGACGCGGGCAGCGCGAGGAGGACGGCGAAGGCCGCGGATGCGAACGCGCGCTTCACGTGCGTCCTCAGAATCCGAACGAGAGCCCGAGGTCGAACAGCCACTGGTCCATCTTCAGCTCGATCGTCTGCTTGCCGGGGACCTCGAGCGGGTTCGGGCCCGTGACGGAGTGCGAAAGCGCCCGGACGACCGCGAAGTTGAACTTCGTCCTCTCACCGACTTTCGCGCTCACGCCCACCGTGATGTGCTGCTCGATGACGCCGGGGGCGAGGATGTTGAAGAGAACCTCGGACTCCGGGATGGGCTGTTTCGCGTAAGCGTAGCCCGCGCGGAGAGTCAGGTTCGGGCTCGCGGCCCACTGGAGGCCGAGCTTGTATGCCGTGACGTCCCTCCAGCCGAAGCCCGCGCCGCCGTCGTCGCCGAGGCGCGCCGTCATGAGGTTCGGGAGCATCGGGTTGCCGACCGACTCCGTGTTGCTGTAGTAGATCTGCTGGACGTCGAATGCGACCGTGATGCTCTCCGCGGGCTTGACCGCGACGCCGACCGTCCAGTTGGCCGGAATGTCGAAGTCGCCGTGCTCGGCGTAGAGGCCCTCGTATTTCTCAAACTTCGACATCTCCATCTCGGTCTGGTACGAGGCGCCGACGGAGAGCCACGGCGTGAGCTTGCCGAGGTAGCCGATTCGGACGCCCCACCCGAGCGACGTGTCGAAGCCGTTGTTCGAAAGATTCGAAGGCGAGGACGAGTACGGCGCGAAGCTCCCGACACCCTCGACCTGAAAGCGCTGGTAGCCGAGGACGGGGCTGACGCCAAGGGCGTGGTTTGCCGAGAGCTTGAACGTGAACGTCGGCGCGATGTACATCTGCATGAGGTTCACGCCCGTGCGGCCAGCGTAGAAGACCGACTCCTTATAGGCCGTGTTCATGCCGCCGTTGCCGTAGATCGCGACGCCGAGAGTCATCTTGTCGTTCAGCCTCCAGTTCGCGCCGATGGCGGGCATGAGGAAGACCGAGGTCCCGCTCTTCACCGTGCCCGGCGTCAGGCCGAACGTCCCCGGATAGCCCGAGGGCGTCCCCGTGACCGTGAACTCGCGGTTCGGGTTGAAGAGGGCCAGGCTCAGGTCGTAGCCCGTCACCCACGCGTCGGCCGCGGGGTTCGTCGCGGGCGCCATCGTGTTGAGCGGCAGCGCGGCGCTCGCGCCCGCCATCCCGTTCTGCTGGGTTCCGTAACCGAGCTGGAAGTAGCCGTCCGTCGCGAGCGCGGGGGCGGCGGTCAGTGCGAGCATCGCCACGAGCGCGATGCCGATCCGGGTTTTCATTTGGGCACTCCTCTCACAGGCGGGTCATTTGGCCCGCGGTTGTTCAGAACGAAACGAGCGTCAGGACGCATCAGCAGCCTCCGCCCTTTCGGGGTCCGGTTGGGACGCTTACAACAGGCCGGATCTCGACGGGCGCTGCCACCGCGGCACCCGTGAAACGCGCATGCAGCGCGCTCGCGAGCTGGAAGCGGGCGACGACGTCCGGCGTCGGGTTCGCGGGTGGGACGGGAGCCGTGAGGACGGCCGACGTCCAGCCCTCGAAACCGCCTTCGAGAACGTAGACGTCTCCGGGGAACTTCCGGACTCCGTCCGGCAAGTCGGCGGCGCCGGAGGCGCCGTAGGCGACGAGCCGCCGCGTCGGGTTGAGGCCGGCCGCGAACGCCGCCCGGGCGTCGCCCGGAGGAGTCACCATCGCTCCCGGGATACGCTCCTTCGCCGCGGCGGCGCCGGGGCGGAGGTCGACGATCCAGAGCGTCTCGGGCGCCGTCACGAGCTCGCGCGCGAGCTCGAGCGGGCCGATCGTCTGCGCCGTGCGCGCCGGGGTCGCCGCGCCGCGGGTCGGGAGGGCGAGGGCGGCGAGGGCCAGTGCGGCGATGGCCGCGAATCCGCCAAAGACCCGAGCCTTCACGCGCGGAGGTGACGCGGGCGCCGTCTCTCCCGCCCGCGGGGCGAAGATCGCCTCGAGCTTCTCGCCGCCGAGGAATGCGCCAACCGCCATCGCGACGACGGCGGCGGCGACGACGGCCATGGGAACGCCAAGGAGCCGGTCGATTCTCGCAACACCCATCCCGCCGCTCTTGTAGAAGCCCTCGAGCGGCCCGTAGCCGAAGCCGAACGCGAGGGAGCCGAGCATGACGCCGCCGATCGCGGCGATGCCGTCGAGGTTCCCCGAGGCGATCGCGACGACGCCCGTGCCGGGGCAGTAGCCCGACACGATGAAACCGGCGCCGAGGAGGAGGCCGCCGACGAGCTGCGGCCAGAGGAACGTCTCCGGCACGGTGATCTGCGCGAGGTCGAGGACGCCGATCCCGGAGAGGAGCGTCATCCCAACGAGGGCGGTAACGATCGCGCTGAACATGACCTTCAGGACGCGCGTGTCCGTCAGGTAGAACTGTGCCGCGAGGTTGCGCGCGCGACCGAAGCCCGCGCGCTCGAGGACGAATCCGAACGCGATCCCGACGAGAGTTCCGACGAGGAGCCCGGCGTACGTTCCGAAGAGGTCGTGGGTGTAGAGCGGGAGCGTCACCGCCATTCCCTCCTCACGAGCGGGGCGACGAGGTAGCCGCCCGTGAAGACGGCCATCATGAAGACCCACGATCCGAGCGAGAGGGCCGCGCCGCCCGTGAGCGCCTGGCCCGACGTGCAGCCGCGCGCGAGGCGCGCCGCGAAGCCCATGAAGATGCCGCCGACGACGGCGAGCGCGAGCCGCCGCGCCGTCGTCACGCGGGGCCCCTTCTCGATGCCGAGCTTCAGCCGCCCGGCCGAGTAGGCGCCGAGGACGCCGCCGAGAAAGACGCCGAGGACTTCGAACACGAGCCAGTCCTCGAGGACGTGCTTGCCGGGGCCGAAGTACTGCGAGAAGTACGCGTTCGTCTCGACGGCCTTCGGGGCGAAGAGGTGCGCGCCCGCGACCGCGAAGCGCGTCACGCCGCCGGACGAGCCGAGGCCGAAGCCCATGACGAGGAACGAGCCGAGGAGGACGAGCCCAAGGACGACGCCCGCGACGTACGGGTTCCAGAAGGGGCGTTCGGACATTTCATTCACCTCTTCAAGGGAGAAGCCGGAAGGCCGAGGCCTGGCCGGCCGCCAGGACGATCCAGCGGAGCGCAAGGCCGCCCGCGAGGATGAGGACGGGGACGAGCGCGACGGACGGGAGGTGCCGCCGCGCCTCGATCGCCTCCATCGCAAGGGGGACGAGGAGACCCATGATGACGACGAGCGACCAGAAGACCGCCGTGTACGGGCCGCCGAGGAAACCGTGGGCGGCATAGCGGCCGGCCTCCCCCGATGTGCCGAAGCCGACGAGCAGCAAGGTGAGGAGGACGAGCTCGACGCCGATCGCGACGAGATCCCAGCGCACGAGGGCTCGCCGCTCGTTCTCGTCGAGCTTCAGGAGAAGGAGGGTGGCCGCGCCCGTAGAGATGCCCGAGGCGAGAAAGAGGGGCCCGAGAACCGCGCTGTTCCAGGCGAGCCGCGCGGGCATCGTCCCGAGGAGAAGGCCGGTGTAGAGGCCGAGGCCGACGCCCATGAGGACGCTCGTCAGAAGTACCGCACGGCGGTGCGCGTCGGAGGCGTCTGTGAGCCGCGCGAGAAGGCCTCGGAGGAAGCCCGGCGTCCGGGCGCGAAGCCACGCGCGCTGCGCCTCATCGAGCGAGCCCAGGCCGAGAAGAAGCCCGGCCGGGTAGACGAGGACGAGTATCCACGCGCCCCACGACATCGGCGACGTGGGACGGAAGGTCGCGTAGAAGCGCCACGCCCAGAAACGGTGCGCGAGGTCCAGCCAAAGGAACGACATTCCGAAGGAGAGAAGGAGGAGCGCCACGAACGGCATCGCGCCAAGCGCGCGCGTCCGAGCCCGTTCGCCCGACGACAGCTCGAGGGCCGCGGTCAGGATGAAGATCCCCGCGACGAGCCCGCCGAGGAAAAGGTACAGGACGATCTGCCAGCCCCAGACGTGGAGCGACGGGTCGATCTGCGGGTTCCCGCGGGTCGTGACGGTCTCGAGAAGCTGCGATGTCGTTGGCGTCATTGGCGCCCCTTCAGGTGAGGAAGAAGACGTTCGGACCGGCACCGCTCTCGAGGTGGTTCACCTTCCACCGGCGCGTCCTGAGGTTCTTCGAGACGTCCGACTCGAGGTCGTTGCGGTCGCCGAAGACGAGCGTCCCGGTCGGGCAGACGTCCACGCAGGCCGGCGCGAGGCCGTTCTTCACGCGGTGGAGGCAAAACGTGCACTTGTCGACATAACCCTTCGGATGGACGAACCGCGCGTCGTACGGACACGCGGCGATGCAGGCCTTGCAGCCCGAGCACTTGCCATGCGTGACGAGAACGACGCCGCCCTCGTTGACGTGGCTCGCGCCGGTCGGGCAGCTTTTCACGCAGGGGGCGTCGGTGCAGTGATTGCACCGTTCCGATCGAATCTCGGCCGAGAGCTGCGGGAATTCGCCGCGCACGTCTTCCACTACCCAGTCGCGGCAGAAGCCGTCGGGGACGTCGTTCTCGGCCTTGCAGGCGAGGACGCACGCCTTGCACCCGACGCAGAGTCGGGTGTCGACGGTCATCGCGTAGCGCTTCCTCAAGCCGCTCATCTCAGGCTCCCGGCGCGGGCGCCACCGCGCGCTCGACGGTCACGAAGTTGACGCTCATCCCCGTGCTCCCCGCGACCGGATCCACGGCCACCTTCGTCACGAGCGTCGTGTCGTCCAGCCCGCGTCCCACCGCGAACTTCAGCCCCGGGCTCGTGTGGCCGTAGCCGTGGACGACGAAAACGCAGTCGGGCCGGATCCGCTGAGTTATCTTGAGTCCCGCCGACATGGACCTGACGCCGTCCTGATTGACGAGGACGACCCGTTCGCCGTCCGCGAGGCCGCGCTCCCTCGCGATCTTCGCGTTCAGCCAGACCTGGTTTTCCGAGTAGACCTCGGAGAGGAAGCGGTTGTTCGTGGTGCGGCCGAACGTGTGCGTCGGCGTCCGCCCGAACAACAGGCGGAACTGCCCGTCAGCGGGCTGCGGGTGCCGGGTGTAGTCGGGGAGTGGAGGGAGACCCGCGTCCGCCATCTGCTTCGAGTAGATCTCGATCTTCTTCGACGGCGTCTTGAAGCTGAGCTCGAGGCCGTCCTCCGTCGTCACGGGGACCGGCTTGCCCTTGAGGACGCCCGTCCGCTTGAGAAGGGCGAAGTCGTACCCGCCCTTCTGCACGCGCTCTCTGACCATCCCCTCGGGGTCGTTCCAGGGGAAGTAGCGCCCGAGGTCCATGCGCTTGGCGAGCTCCTTCGCGATCCACCAGCCGGGCTTGCTTTCGTACAGCGGAGGAACTACCGGCTGACGGATCGACAGGAACGGCTCCGACCAGGGGGTCGACCCCACGTCGTCCCAGCGCTCGAGGTACGTCGCTTCGGGAAGAACGACGTCCGCATAGCCGGTGATCTCCGCCGGGAGGACGTCGATCGCGACGAGCAGGTCCAGATTCTGGATGGACTCGATGACGCGCGGACGCTGGGGAAGGGATTGCAGGAGGTTCGTCCCGTAGACGATCCAGCCCTTGACGGGGCCTCCTTTCGCGGCGAAGCGGCCCGGGGTCGTGGCGTCGCAGATGCCGTGCGAGAGGACCTCGTCGGCGAAGGGGTAGACCACGTCGTCGGGGTGGTCCTGCGTGGTCTTCGGCGTCTCGGGATAGTCGGGGACGGGATACTTCGGAAGAGGCATGGAGGCCGGAACGAAGAAGCCTCCGCGCCTGCCCCAGGAGCCGAGGAGCGCGTTGAGGATGGCGACCGCCCGCGAGCGCTGCGTGTCGTCGCCGTACCAGGTCGTGTGGCGACCCGGGTGGACGAGCGAGGCGGGGCGCGCACCCGCGATGATGCGGGCCGTCTCGACGATCGTTTCGGGATCGATGCCGGTCTCCGTGAACGCCCACTCCGGAGTCCTGCCTTCGACGTGCTTTTTTAGCTCATCGAAGCCTGTCGTGTATTTCTCGACGTACTCGCGGTCGTAGAGCCCCTCGGCCACGATGACGTGCATCCAGGCGAGGAGGAGAGCGAGGTCGGTTCCGGGCTTGATCGGAAGCCAGTACCGGGCTTTGCCCGCGGCGGTCGAGAAGCGCGGGTCGACGACGATGACCGTCGCCCCCTTCGCGATCGCGCGCGCGAAGTCCTGAACCTGCGTGTTGTGCATGTTCTCGCCGAGGTGCGAGCCCATCAGCGTGAGGCAGCGGCTGTTGCCGATGTCCAGAACCTCCGGCGAGCCGACCGGCGATCCGAACGTGAGCTGGAACCCGACCTCGCGCGGGCCGCGACACTGCCCATAGGACGGAGCCGTGACGTTGCCCGATCCGTACGCGAAGAGGAGATGCTTGAAGAACGAGCCGCCGTTGCCGTGCGAGAAGAGCGCGACCTTATCCGGCCCGTACTCCTTCTTGATCTTCAGGAGCTTCTCGGCCGTAAAGTCGAGCGCCTTCTCCCAGGAGACCTCCTCGAAGGCCTGGTCGCCCCGCTTTCCGGTCGTGCGCAGGAGCGGCGTCTTCAGCCGGTCCGGGTCGTACAGGAGGCCCGTTCCCCCGGTGCCACGCGGGCAGAGCCGTCCCTTCGAGAGAGGGTGCTCGGGATTGCCGACGATCTTCGTGACGCGGCCGTTCCTCACGTGCGCGAGGACGCCGCACTTCCAGAAGCAAAGTTCGCAGAAGGTCGGGACGACGGTGTCGCCGTCGGTGCCCGGGTCGTGGATGACGTCGGCGTCGAGTCCCCACCACTTCGTCACGAGGCCGGATCCGGCGACGGCGGCTCCAAAGCCCGCGCCGCTGATCTGGATGAACTGGCGCCGCGTGGTCGTCATGCCCTTTTCCCCGGGGCCGCCATTTCAAGAACCGAGCCATGCGCAGGACCGCTGAAAGCGCAGTTTCGTGAAACGAAACGTTCCTTTGCGGGATGAAATGTTTCAGGCCGAGGCGCGGGCGTGAAACATCATGTCGCGAGGGCGCGAGCTAACGGGGCTCTAGCCGGGCGGCCGCGACGCGCCGCTTCTCGGCCGCGTTCAGGCCCCGAAAACCCGTTCGCGTGCCCACCTCGAAGTCCGGCGCGGCCGGGGCACGGTGGCAGCTCTCGCAGGTGCGGGCCTTTTTGCCCGTCGCATGCGGCTCCATCGGCGCGAGCAGCCGGCGCGACGTCTTCCCGCCGTCCACCGCCGTCGCGTCTATGTCGAGGATCATCCCCGGGGCCGCGGGGACGATCCTTCCGTCAGAGCGGACGCCGAGAAGCGGCGGGCCCCACGAAAAGCCCTCCGAGCGTTCCATCCAAGCGCCGGCCGTCGGCTTCCCCGCCGCGAAGTCCCACTGCGTGCGCGCGGCGTCGAAGGTCGTGTGGCATGTGTCGCACCTCGGCGCCCACGCCGTGTGGCAGGAGCTGCACGACAGGCGCTCGTGCCCCTTGCGCGCATGGTTCGCATCGCGCGGCGTCTGCTTCACCGGCAGGACGACGCCGTCGAGCTTTCGGATGAGAGTCCAGACAAAAGAGGAAGACGACGAGGAAGAGGAAGAAGAAGAATTTCTTAGAAGGTTAAGAATGGGAGTTCCGCGACTCCCGAGGCGCGTAGGAGCATCGGGCGCGCTGCCTTCCCTCTTACCCTTTCTAAGAAAATCTTCTCTTCGGTTCTCTCTCTCTCGAATCTCCAGACTGATCGCGTCCTTGACGTCGCTCCATGGGACCTCGCCGCCAACGCGCACCGGCCCGTGGCAGGCCTCGCACGTGACCTCGACTTGCTCCTCCTCGTGCGTCCGCGCCATTCCGTCGCCCATGAGCTCCGTGTGCAGGTGGCAGTCGATGCAGGACATCCCCGCGGTCTGATGGACGTCGGGCGCCACGCGGCACGCGGGGCGGCCGTCGGCGAGCTTCACGGCCGCGCACGGCCGCGACCCACCGCCAATCTGGTGCGGCTCGACTTCGGCGAGACCTTCGTAGGTCAGGCTGATGCGGCCGCTCCGGCTGTGGCAGCCGAAGCAGCGGTCGTTCGGGACATGGGCGTCGATGGGCGGGTGCGCGCGCGACGGATCGACCTTCGTCAGCCGGGCGACGTGGCAAGCCGCGCAGCCCGAGCCGTTCCCGTGAATCGCATCGTCGCGATTCGCGCGACGCGCTCCGAGGTGGCAGCCCGCGCAGAGCTTTCTGAGGTGGAGCCCGGCCGGAGTCGGGCGCGCGGCCGCGAGGGCGTCGGCGACGGTCTCGTTGGAATCCGGAGAGGGGATCTCGCCGAAGGCGAAGCGGTCGACCGACACGATTCCGCTCGCGCGGGTCATCAGCGAGGACGCTACGCGCGCGGCCTCTCTCGGATGACACCCTTCCCGGCCGCAGGTCATGGCCGCCGTGGAGAGCGCGCCCGGCTCGCGCTCCAGCCCGCCGTGCGCCCTCTCCTTCCCGAACGCCAGAGGATTTCCGAGATGACACGAAGCGCAGCCAAGGGCCGCCCTCGAATGCGACCCTCCGGGGTCCTCTTCCGGCTTCACGTGACAGCTCACGCACCGTTCGGTTCGCGCTCCGGCGCGGTCCGGACCCCTCCCGGTCCCGCGCGCGCGCTCGCTCTCGCGGCCCGAGGCCACGAGGAAGCCGAGAAGAGCGGCGAAAAGAGCCGCGATGAGCGCGGGCGCTCGGAACATCACCGTGCGAGGAGCAGGATTCGCGCCGTGAACCCGACCCAGGCGGCCACCCATGCGCCCGCGAGGACGAGCAGCAGTCTGCGCGCGCGGCCGTCCGCGCCGCGGACGAAGCCGAGAAGGAGAACGAGGAGGAGCGGAGCGAGCCAGGCTGAAGGGACCGGCAAGTCGACGAGCGCGCCCTGCAGCCCGAGGAGATACCAGGGACCGAGAAGGATCTGCGCGGCCCCGCTGGGAGACGCGCCCGGAGGCGGCCCGAGCGTCAAGGGCACAGCGCCCGCCAGCGCCGCCGACACGAGCCCCGCGAGGACAAGCGAGCGCGCGTCGGGGACGAGGCGCCGGCCGTGCTCTGCCGTGATCAGCCAAAGAAGAAACGTGAACGTCCCGGCGTGATGGAGGGAAATCGCTCCCACGTCGCCCGGGATCACGCCGAGGAGAAGGCGTTGGAGCTCCGGCCCGAGAAAAGGCACCGTTTCGGCGATCCGGCTCCAGACGGGCAAGGCCTCGGCGGCCGCCGCGTCGCCTCGCAGGACGAAGCCGCTCAGGAGCGCGAGGAACGTCAGCGGAAAAAGGAGAACGGAACGCCACCATGCGCCGGCCGACAGCTGGCGCTCGGTCCGCCGCGCGAGGACCTGGACGAGATGGGCCACCGTCGTCACGAGAAGGCCGAAGCTCGAGTAGGCATGAAGCGCCCGCAGGAAAAACCCCCACGGCATGCCGTCGTGGAGGCGCTCGAGGCTTTCGAGAGCGTGCGCAGGCGAGAAGAAGGGGACGAGCGCGAGACCGCTCAGGGCGCTGACCGCGAGGAATCCGAAAGCGAGCCGCCCGAGGTCACCGGAGGGGGACCTCGCTCCGCCGGGCGGAGCTTCCGTCAGAGCCGAGCCACCCACGAGGCTCCACGGCGCTCGAGAAGCGCGCGCGAAAGGGACGCCCGGGCCGGTCCCGCCGTGCGGCTGCCGTCAGCCGTGAACCGGCTGCCGTGGCACGGGCAGGCAAACCCGCCGGAGGACGCCGGCCGCACGCGGCAGCCGAGGTGTGTGCAAGCGAGGGAGAGAGCTGCGGGCGCGGACGGCGGGCCGGTGACGAAGAGATCCCCCCACTCTGCGCCGCCTTCCGCGATCGCCCGCGAGACCGCCTCGGCCGAGAGAGTCGTCTCGCGCGGAGCCGGCGCGGCCGCGCGCAGGGCGCGATGCAGGATCAGCGCCGAGGCGGCCAGGAGCGCGCCTCCCGTCCCGCGCCAGAGCTCACCCAGAAAATCGCGCCGCGAGCTCACTCGACCCCCAGCTCGCGCATGCGCCTCCAGAGGGTGCTGCGGCTCACGCCGAGGGCCTGTGCGGCGCGATTCCGGTTCCAGCGGTGAGCCGCCAGCGCCTTCACGATCCGCTCGCGCTCGGGGTCGGAGGAAATCTCGACCGGCAGGGCCGCGCTGCGCGCCGCCGCGTCGCCTAGTGAAGGCTGAGCCTCGGTCCCGCGGAGCTCCGGCGGGAGGTCCTCGATCTGGATCGTCTGACCAGAGCAGAGCGCGACCGAGTATTCCAGCGCGTTCTCGAGCTCGCGGACGTTTCCGGGCCAGGGACGAGTCTCCAGCACGTTCAACGTGTCGGGCGAGAGACGCAGCGCCCGGCCCGCGCGGCCGCCGATGTGCGCGAGGAGGTGCTGGGCGATGAGGGCGATGTCCTCCGGCCTCTCGCGCAACGGCGGAAGGTGGATCGGGACGACGCGCAGGCGGTAGTAGAGATCCTCGCGGAAGCGCCCCGCCCGAATCATCTCCAGGAGATCCTGGTTCGTCGCGGCGATGATCCGCGCGTCCATCATGCGCGGCGCACTCTCGCCGACGCGCTCGAACTGCCGCTCCTGCAGGACGCGCAGGAGCTTCACCTGCAGGTGCAGCGGCACGTCGCCGATCTCGTCGAGGAAGATCGTGCCGCCGCGCGCGAGCTCCAGCCGTCCGACGCGGTCCCTCACCGCTCCCGTGAACGCGCCCTTCACGTGACCGAACAGCTCGCTCTCGAGCAGGTCGGCCGCCAGTGCCCCGCAGTTGACCGCCACGAACGGGCCCGTGCTGCGGAGCGAGTTCACGTGCAGCGTCCGGGCGATGACCTCCTTGCCGGTGCCGCTCTCGCCCGTGATCAGGACAGTCGCGGTGCTCTGCGAGAGCGATTCGACGAGATGGACGATCCGCAGCATCGCCGGCGAGCGCGCCACGAGGCCGTGCGAGGCGATCATGCTCTGCAGAAGGCTGTCGTCGTTCTCGGCGGGACGGACCACGACGAGATAGCGGGCGCGTGGATCGCAGTGGTTCGAGACGTGCTGCGGAATCACGGCCGCCGTCAGCGAGACGAGCCGGGCGCTTCCCGCGCCGCAGCGCAGGACGGCGCGCCGCCCCTCCTCCCGCCGCCCCTTCGTCAGCGCCTCGCGCAACGTGTCGGCGGGCCCGAACAGCTTCGCACCGACCAGCTCCTCGATCGGCTTTCCGAGCATGGAGGCCACCGTTCCGGGGCCGGCGATCTCGTCGAGAGAAAAGCTGGCGCGCAGGATCCGAAACTCGCTGTCGAGGACGATGGCCGCCCGTCCGAGAGCCTCGAAGACCGTTTCGAGCGTGGCAAATCCCACGTTTTCGCCCGCGGGCGGCGGGGACGACGGGGAGGCAATTTCAGGGGCGCTCACGGTGTGGCCTTTTTGAGTCTCTCGACCACGGCCTCGACGTCGTAATCCGGCGTCGACGCTCCCGCCGAGACGCCGACCTTCTTCATCCCGGCGAACCTGGCGAGGTCGAGCTCCACGGCCGTGCCGATCAGGAACGTCGGCTTTTTCGCCTGCGCGATCCGCGCGAGCTCTTTCGTGTTTTTGCTGTTCTTCCCACCGATGACGACGATCGCGTCGATCGCGGGATCGTTGCAGAGGACGCGCAGGGCGTCCTGGTTCTCCTTCGTCGCGTAACAGATCGTGTCGGCGATGCGCGTGTCGAGGACGCGCCGGCGGATCTCCTCCACGTGCGGCGCGAACGACTCGGAGTTGATCGTGGTCTGAAAGACGATCTTCACGCGCGGAACACCCGACCAGTCGAAGGACGTGACCTCCTCGAGCCGGTAGAAGACGCGGTAGTGCGCTGGGTCGAGATCCTTCGTGTACCCCACGACCTCGCGGTGGTCGGCCTGGCCCAGGAGCGCGATGAAGCAGCCGTCGTCGAGTGACTTCATGATCTCCCGGTGGATGTCCGTCACGAACTTGCACGTCGTGTCGATCGTCGCGAGGCCCAGCGACGCCGCCTCGGCGCGCACGGACGGCGCGACACCGTGCGCCGAGAAGACGACGCGCTTATCGTGCGCCTTCGCGGTTTCGAGATCGTGCACCGTGGGAAAGCCGAGCCGGGCCATTTCGCTCTCGACGCTTTCGTTGTGCACGACCTGCCCGAAGATCGCGCCCTTCTGGCCCTTCTTGGCGGCGAGGCGGACGAGCTTGTCCGCGACGCGCACGCCGGCGCAGAAACCGTACTTCTCGGCGAGGACGACCTCCATCAGCCCCCCTTCCCCTCGAAGTCTACGAGAACGAGCTCCGGCGGAAGCGCTTTCACGAGCCGGTCGCGCTTGATCAGCTCGAAGCCCCTGCCGCCGCGCGAGACAGGGGTGTGCCGGCGCGTGATCGTATGCTCGGTTCCCTTGCCGTTCACGAGCGTGAGGGTCGCCCGTCTCTCGTCGTCTCCGAACAGCGCCGCGCCCACGAGGCGGTCGTCCGGCGCGAGCTTGAAGCCGAGGACGCCTTTGCCCGGCCCCGCGAGAACGGGCACCTCGTTCGCCGGGAACAGGATCGCGCGGCCCTTCTCCGACGCGAGGGCCACGAGGTCCTTTTCCTCGCACACGAAGACGGATGCGATCTCATCGCCCTTCGCGGGCTTCGCGAAGCGCCGCCCGGCGCGCGTCGTCACCTCGCGGAACGGGTCGAGCGAGAACCTCAGGACGAGGCCGCGGCGCGTGGCGGCGAGGAGGAGCACGTTCTTCTCCGGCGTGAGCCGCGGATCGAGGGAGAGCGCCGCGACGACGCGCTCGCCGTCCCCGAACCTGAAGACCTTCTGCACGGGCTCGCCGTAGCCGGTCGACGGGGGCACGTCGTTGAGCTTCAGGACATACGCGGTGCCGAGATTCGAGAAGAGGACGGCCGCCTCCTTCGTCGAACCCTGCAGCACCGCGAGCACCTCGTCGCCTTCCCTGAGGCGTGTGGACTTAGGGTCCTTCATCTCGCGCTGGCGCTTCAGCCAGCCGTCCTGCGAGACGACGGCGTACGTGTCCTCGTGCTGGATGAACGCCTCGGCGTCGTATGTCGGCTCCTCGACGCTCGCTAGGACCTTCGTCCGGCGCTTTTCGCCGACGAGCGTCTCACGCACCTCGGCGAGCTCGCCTTTCACCTCGTTCCAGAGCTTCTTCGGCGACTTCAGGATCGCCTCGATGATGGCCGCCTCGGCCGTCTTTTCCTTCAGCTCGGCGCGGATTGCGTCGATCTCGAGGCGCGCGAGCTTGTAGAGCTTCGTCTCGAGGATCGCCTCGACCTGCTCCTCGTCGAGGGAGAAGCGCACCATGAGCTTGCCGGCGGCGTCCGCCTTTCCGTCGGATTTGCGGATGATGCGGATCGCCTCGTCGAGCGCGTCGTAGATGACGAGGAAACCCTCGAGGAGGTGGAGGCGCCGCTTCAGCTCCTCGAGGTCGTGGAGGAACCTTCGCCGGACCGTCTCGAGCCGGAAGTCGAGGAAGTGCCGGAGGATCGCGGCGAGCGGAAGCCGCGCCGGTTCGCACACCTCGGGCCTGGCCGTCGGCACGAGGCACGTCAAGTTCACGGGCACCGTCGTCTCGAGCGGCGTGTGCTTATACAGATACGTCATGACGAGCGCGGGGTCGGCCTCGCGCTTGATCTCGAGGACGATGCGCACGTCCTCGGTGGACTCGTCGCGCACGTCGAGGAGGGACGCGAGCCGCCGTTCGAGGATGACGTCTGCGATCTTCGCGACGAGACCCGCCTTCTCCTGCGCGTACGGGATCGACGTGACGACGATCGTCCGGGCCCCGCGGGCGCCCTCCTCGACCTCCCACTCGCCGCGCAGCTTCAGCGTGCCTTGTCCGCTCTCGTAAATCGCGCGCAGCTCACGCTTGCCGGAGACGAGCAGGCCGCCCGTCGGAAAGTCCGGGCCCTTGATGAAGCGCAGCGGGTCCGACTCGCGGTCGTCCACGGCCGCGATTGCGGCATCGAGCACCTCGACTGGGTTGTGCGGCGGGATCGAGGTCGCCATGCCGACCGCGATGCCCGTCGCGCCGTTGACGAGGAGGTTCGGGAAGCGCGCCGGCAGGACCACGGGCTCGAAGTGGACGCCGTCGAAGTTCGGGCGCCAGTCGACCGTCTTCCTGCGGATCTCCGAGAGAAGCTCGATCGCGAGAGGCTTCAGGCGGGCCTCCGTGTACCGGTAGGCGGCCGCGGCGTCGCCGTCGAGCGAGCCGAAGTTGCCATGCCCGTCCACGAGCGGCGCGCGGAGCGAAAAGGGCTGCGCCATGCGCACCATCGCGTCGTAGATCGCGACGTCCCCGTGCGGGTGGTACTTGCCGATGACGTCACCCACGACGGTCGCGGACTTCTTGAACTTCGCGTCCGGCGTCAGGCGGAGGTTCTGGAACATCGCGAAGAGGATGCGGCGCTGTACGGGTTTGAGCCCGTCGCGCACGTCCGGCAGGGCGCGCGACGTGATGACCGAGAGCGCGTAGTTCAGGTACCGGCGCCGGGCCTCCTCGGGAAGCGGGATCTCGGCATCGAACGGCAGCGGCGGCTGGCCACCCGCGTTGGAGAGCTTTCTCTTCGACATGGGACGACGGTACCGGCCCCGTCCGGCAGCGTCAATCCGCGCTCGGGAAGGACTTCGTATCCACCGAGGTGCTTGACACATTCCGGCCGGGCGGGCACGCTGCCCGCGGTTTCATCGTGAGCACGCCGGCCGACCCGGAGCTTTTCGCGCGGATCGCCGCGGGCGACCGCGACGCGTTCGGTCTCTTCTACGACCGGTACGCACCGGTCCTTTTCGGCTTCTGCGTTCGTATCCTCAAGGACGCGAGGGATGCCGAAGACGTGCTGCAGGAAGCCTTCATCCAGGTGTGGCGCGACGCGCGCCGGTTCGACGCGACGCGCGCGTCGGTGAAGACGTGGCTGTTCACGGTCGCGCGCAGCCGGGCGCTCGACCGCTGGCGGAGCCGCCACTCCATCGAGCAGCGCTTTTCCGCGGCTCCGGACGAGTCGCTCGACCGCGCCGGCGCCGGCGACGGCGGTCAGGAAACCGCCGTGCTGCGCGACTACGTCTCTCGCTGTCTCGAAAAGTTATCCGAGAGCGAGCAGGCCGTCCTGCGCCTCGCGTACTTCGACGGCTACACGCAGGAGGAGATCGCCGCGCGCCTGAACGAGCCTCTCGGCACGGTGAAGAGCCGGACGCGTTCGGGCCTCACGAAGCTCAGAGCGATCACCGGGGAAGGAGGGGCGGGCCGTGGCTGACGACCGCATCAATCCCAGAGCTTCCCTCCTCTCAACCGAATTCGCGACGTGGTGCGACGCCCTCGAGGCCGAGCTCGACGCCACGGACGAGGGCGCCCCGGCGCCGCCCGAAACCACGCCGCCGCCCGAGCTGAAGGAGCGCATTCTCTGGCAGATCCGGAGCCAAGCCCCGAGCGCTCCCCCGCGCCGGACCTCTTCCGGAATGCCGGACCGCGGCCTCGCCACCATGGCCTGGGCGCTCGGCGTCGCGGCCTCGTTCATGCTCGCCGCGGCGTTCGCGGCGCTCTGGTACGCGACGCGCGCCGACCTCGGCGCCACGCGCACGAACGTCGCCCAGCTCGAAGGAATGCTCTATGACAAGGATCGCGACCTACAGGCGAAGGAAGCCGAACTCGCGTGGCTGAAGGATCCTCGTGTCCTGCTCGCCCTCCTGAAGGGTCCCGAGTCGAACTCGACCGCGAAGGCGAGGCTCCTTTGGCATCCCGAATCGAAGCAGGGAATCCTCTGGGTCAGCGGCCTCCCGCCGCTGCCGCTCGAGAAGAGCTACGAACTGTGGACGTTCGTGGGCGACCAGCCCGTCCCCGCCGGCACGTTCGACGCGCGCGAAGGCGGCGCGACCGTCATTCCCATTTCCCCGCAGGAGAACCTCGGCGAGGCTCCCGTGAAGTTCGCGGTCTCCGTCGAGCCGAAGGGCGGCGTCCCGAAACCCACGGGTGCGATCGTCCTCGTCGGGGAGCGTTTCTAGCGCCCTGTAAACGCCTGCGGGATTCGCGCGTCTTATCACCGTCGGCGGGCGGCACGCCCGCCGGGAGGACGACATGACGTACAAACCCTTTCAGAAGAGGTTTTTCGGGACTGCGGCCCTGCTCTTGGCCGGCGCGCTCGCCGCCGGGGCCGCTCTCGCCCAGTCCCGGCCCGGGCCCGGACACGAGCGATTCGCCCGCGGGATCCGCGCGGCAATGGCGATTCTCGACCTGACCGACGCCCAGAAGACGAAGGTCAAGGAGATCTTCGCGTCGCAGAGGACCGAGGGGATGGCTTTCCGCGCCCAGGTCCAGGCGAACCGCGCCGCCCTGAGAGCCGCCGCTGCGTCCGCGAACCCGGACCCCGCCGCCGTCGGCGCCGCGTTCCTGAAGGTGCGGGCGGACGGCCAGGCTGCCGCCGCGAAGATGAAGGCCGTCAGGACCCAGATCGAAGCCGTCCTCACGCCCGAGCAGAAGGCGAAGCTGGACGGCTGGATCGCGGCGCACCGCCAGCAGCGCGGGATGTCCCGCCGCGGCGGTCCCTGGACGAACTGACCGGCTCCCCCCTCAGGCGACGGGCGCGACGAAGTCGAACTTCAGAACGTCGACGAGCCCCTTGTCCGTGAGCTTGAGCTCCGGGATGACGGGCAGCGCGAGGAACGCGAGCGTCATGAAAGGGTGGTCCATGGTGCCGCCGAGGGCGTGCGCGGCCTCGTTCGCGCGGCGCTCTAAGGCATCCACGTCGGCCATCGGCTCGTTTGACATCAACCCGGCGACCGGCAGGGGGACCTCGGCGAGAGATTGCGCGCCGTCCGCCACGACGACGCCGCCCCCGATCGCCGCGACGCGGCGCACGGCCGTCTCCATCGACGCGTCGTCTGCACCCACGACGACGACGTTGTGCGAATCGTGCGCGACCGACGACGCGATGGCGCCGCGCTTCAGGCCGAAGCCGCGGGCGAACGCCACGCCGACGTTGCCCGTGCCGCGGTGCCGCTCGACGACCGCGAGCTTCAGGAGGTCACGCGAGGCGTCCGCCGCGGCCGCGCCGTCCACGAGACACGCGGGCGCCGTCGACGCTCCCGTCGCCAGCGAGCCCGCCCGCACCTCGATGACACGCAGCGAAGCGCCCTCGAGTGCGGCGATCCGGAGCCGCGAGCGGTCGAAGCCGTCGACGCGGAAGCCGGGGCCTTCCTCCATGGGCGCGCCCGGGATCTCCTCGAGGAGGCGGCCGCCCACCGCGACGCGGCGCCCGCCAAGGACGACGAGGTCAGGCCGGAAATCGTCCAGCCGCTCGAACGTCAGCAGGTCGGCCCGGAAGCCGGGCGCGACGGCGGCGCGGTCTGTGAACCCGTAGTGCCGGGCGCACGACCAGGAGGCAAGGCGGATGGCGATCACCGGGTCGAGGCCGAGCGCGATGGACCGGCGCACGTGGTGGTCGAGGTGCCCGTGCGCGAGGAGATCCCACGGGTGCCGGTCGTCTGTCGCGAAAGCGAAGCGCTCGGAATTCGCCGGCGTGACGAGCGGCAGGAGGTCGTCGAGGTTTTTCGCCGCCGTCCCCTCCCGGATCCAGATGTCCATGCCGCGCCGGACCTTCTCGTGCGCTTCGGCGCGCGAGAGGCACTCGTGGTCCGAGCGCATGCCGGCCCCGATATACGCGTTCAGGTCCAGCCCCGAGAGGAGCGGCGAGTGGCCGTCGATCGGGACGCCGCGGCGGCGCGCGTCTTCGACCTTGCGGGCGACGCCGGGGTCACCGAAGAGGAAGCCGGGCACATTCATCATTTCGGCGAGCCCGAGGACGTTCGGCAGGTCGTAAAGCGGCGCGAGGTCGGACGCCGAGAGCACGGCGCCCGCCGTCTCGAGATGCGTGGACGGCACGCAGGACGGCAGCATGACGAAGACGTCCACGGGGAGGTCCGAAGCGGCATCGAGGAAGGCCCTGATCCCCGGCACGCCCCTCACGTTCGCGATCTCGTGCGGGTCCGTGATCGCCGCCGCGGTGCCGTGCGCGGCCGCGAGGCGCGCGAACGTCGCCGGCGTCGTCATCGTGGATTCGATGTGGATATGCGCGTCCCAGAGCGCGGGCGCGACGTAGGCGCCCCCGAGGTCGATCTCGTCGTCTTTCCGGGCGGCGCGGTAATCCCCGAAGCCGAGAATCCGGTCGCCTTTCACGCCGACGGTTCCGTCGTGGATCTCGCCCGTGAGGACGTTCACGATGCGGGCGTTCTTGAGGACGAGATCGGCCGGAACGCTGCCGCGCGCCGCCGCGACGAACTCGGCGAGGGGCAGGGGCGAGGGGCTCTTCGGCGGCTTCACGGGGTGAGAGCCTACGATAGACCCCTCGAGGAAAAAACTCCGCCTCGGCCGCCGCCTGGTCCCCCGCCAGTCAGGGTAGGATTCCGGCATGGGTGTCGCGCTTCTCATCCGGGACCCTCACTCGGGCGCCTACAGCCGCGCCTTCTTCGACGAGATCATCGAACGCGAGCTGGAGCGGGCTCGGCGTCACGGGGTCGTGCTGTCCGTCATGTCCGTCGTCCTGTCGGACTGGGACGCGTTCGTGCACGCCGAGCCGGCCTCCACCGTCGACGGAGTCGTGCGCACGATCGCGAACACGCTCCTCACGAATCTGCGCCTGACGGACTTTCTCTTCCGTTGGGAGGACGACGAGTTCCTCGCGCTCCTCGTCGAGGCCGACCTCGAGGCCTGCAAGCTGAAAGTGGCGCGCCTCGGCGAGACGTTCAAGCCATGGCGCGAGGGGAAGGGCCCCACGCCCCGGCCGCTCAAGGTACGCGCCGGAGCCGCCACCCTCACTGGGGACCTCGTCTTCGCGGGCGTCCTCCAGATCGCCCGCGCTGCCGCGCGCGACACGTCCGGTGAGTTCTCCGCGATCAGGGTTTGAGCGCGAGATCGACGCCCAGCTCCCCGGCGAGCCGATACAGGAGCCGCACCGGCAGGCCTACGACATTCGAGGGGCTGCCCTCCACGCGCTCCACGAAGAGACTCCCGATCCCCTGCACGGCGTAGGCGCCCGCCTTGTCGTCGGGCTCCCCCGTCGCGGCGTACGCCTCGATCTCGGCCGGGCTCATCGGCGCGAAGACGACGCGAGTGGTCTCGCGCCCCGATACGATCCGACCTCCATGCGCGCAGGCGACGCCCGTCACGACGTCGTGCGCGCGGCCCGCGAGCGCGGCGAGCATCCGGCGGGCGTCGCCTCGGTCTTTCGGCTTCCCAAGCGCCAGGCTCTCGAGGACCACGAGCGTGTCGGCCGCGATGACGAGAGCCTCGGGCGCCCAGACGGCCGCCGCCCCGGCCTTTGCTCGCGCGAGCCGCTCGGCCCCGTCGAAGGCCCCTTCGCCCGGCAAGAGCGTCTCGTCCACGTCCGCGGCGCGGACGTCGAACGGCAAACCGAGCGAAGAGAGGAGCTCGCGGCGGCGGGGCGACGTAGAGGCGAGAAGGATCCGCGGAAGCGTTTTCATGCGGAGGGATCGAGCACGCGAAGCCCGCGGAAGTAACGCCGAGTGAATCCGCGGTCCCGCGTCAGAAGGCGATCCGCGCGGGTCGCCGCGTGTGCCGCGACGAGGAAATCCGGAACGAGAGCCGTGCGCCTGCCGCCGTCGGCGCGATACCGACGCCAGGCTTCACCGGCACGGGCGGCGCACTCACGGTCGCTTCCATCGAACTCGAGCCCGAGCTCCGACATGGATCCCCCAAAGAGATTCGCGCTTGGGAAGAATGCGCGAACCTCCGCCCAAACGACTTCGCAGGCCAGGAGGGCACCTTCACCGAGGGCGCGGTCGAGGGCCTCCTGCGAGCGAGCGCCGAACTCGGGGTCGGCGGTCAGAAGGTCGAGGAGGACGCTGGAGTCAACGGCGGTTCGCACGCGGACTGTCTTCCTGCGGATTCCAGGGCTTCCCCCGGAACCGCTCGATCTCCTTGTCGACATCGACGTGCGGGAGAATCCCGAAAAGCCGGTCCACGGCCCGCCCCGGTCCCTTTCGTTTTCGCGCCACGAGGGCGCCTCCCCGCGCTTCGAACTCCAGGACCTGTCCCGCGCGCAGGCCCAGCTTGTCGCGGAGCGCCTTGGGAATCGTGACCTGACCTTTTTCGGACACCGTGCTTTTCATACCTTAATGGTAAGAATTCCTACCACGAAGGTCAACCGGCGCGTTACGGCCGGAAGGGTGAGGGAAACCCGGAACGGGTGTCCCGATCAGGG
>OCTA010001147.1_pt1 | contig 24439 bp, 23 predicted proteins | sample 1538991 | NCBI WGS metagenome assembly OCTA01 (sample SAMEA3539302, study PRJEB22396) | soil metagenome | biome: tundra; feature: field; material: soil | place: USA | collected 2010-05 | depth 0.15 m | reverse complement strand
TGTACGACGCGGTCTATCTGGCAGCGGGGGAGAAGCTGAAGTCGGAGGTCGGGCGGAAAGTCATCGTGGTGATCACCGACGGCGTGGACGAAGGCAGCAAGATCAAGCTGGAAGATGCTGTCGAAGCGGCACAGAAGGCCGACGCCGTAATCTACAGCATCGATTATTCCGATTCGGCGTTCTACGGGATGTTTGGCGCCGTGGGTATGGGGGCGGGCGCGTTGCACCGGATGTCCGACGAAACCGGCGGCCACATGTTCCAGGTGGACCGCAGGCATCCGCTCGAAGAGGTCTTCAAGGAACTTCAGGATGAAATGCGCAGCCAGTATTCGATTGGCTACACTCCCACCAACGAGACGAAAGACGGCGGCTACCGCAAGTTGGACATCCGCACCGCCGACAAGACTCTGAAGGTTCAGGCCCGCAAGGGATACTACGCCGTCAAGCCCGATTCCCGCTGAAGCGGCACTCTCCGCAAGGTGAAGTACGCCTCAATGGCTTCCCGGAGCGGCGGCATGGGTTCCAGGCCTACCCGTTCCATCTTGCCGTTGGAAAGCGCCGAGAATTTGGGCCGGCGGGCGGGCGTGCGGTACTCCCTCTCGTTGGTAGCCTGTAGCGTGGGGCGCAGGCCCGCCACCTCGAAGATCGAGCGCGCAAACTGAAACCACGAGATGGGGACTCCGCCCCCGACGTGGAACACGCCCGCATGCCCGCGCTCCGCCAGATCGACGGTGCGCGCCGCCAGCAGCGGAGCGAACGTCGGGGAAGCGACGTGATCCTCCACCACTCGGATCGGCTGCCCGGATTGCGCCAGACGCAGCATCAATTCGACGAAATTGCCGCGGGCGGTGTTCAGCCCGCCGGGACCGAAAACACCGGAGGTTCGCACCACCAGAACCAGATCCAAATACGCCTGGGCATATAGCTCGCCCGCCAGCTTGGAAACGGCGTAGGCGCTGAGCGGGTGCGTGGCGTCATCCTCGGCGTAGGGATGGCGGGCGAAACCGTCGAAGACGTAGTCGGTGGAGAAATGGATCAGGCGGGCATCCACCTGGCGGCAGGCCAGGGCCAGATTGCGGACGGCCAGGGCGTTCACCAGGAAAGCCGCTCGCGGCTCTTTCTCGGCCACGTCCACCTGGTTGTAGGCTGCCGCATTGTAGACCACCTGCGGGTCGCAGCCGGCCAGCGCAGTTTCCACGGCCGCCGCATCGGTAATGTCGACCTCGGAGCGGTCCCATCCCTCGACCGCGTATCCCCGCTCCTGGAGTGTCCGCACCAGCTCCAACCCGAGCTGGCCGGCGGACCCGAACACTACGGCTTTTCGGCTCATCGGAATCCACAGGATAGCGCATTGCGGTCCGGAGCCTGCCGCGCCAGATCGTCCAGGGCGCCGGCGAGGGCGGAGAAGCTTTTCATCGCTTGATCCAGCCCCCTACTTCCAGTGGTAGCTGAAAGCGGCCGCGACCAGCGCCAACGCGAGGCCACATAGAGCAGCCAGTATGGCTTTGCGGCGGCCGGGGAAACGATTCAGCCAGTTCGGGAGGCCTGGGGCCGTTTCGCCCAGGATCGCGCGCGCCAGGCGGCGTTGAGCGGCGTGGGGCGAGCCCCGCAGCGCCTTGGAGATTTCCGAATGCCCCCGCCGGTCGGCAATCAGGATTGTGGCGGAGTTCTCGCCGTTGGTGGATCGCTGGAGTCTGGTGCGCAGGCGCGCCGGAATTTCCTCCACTGAGCGGTAGACCCGATTGGAGCCGCGCTCCGAAATCATCACCGAGGACGTCTGGAAGAGACCGGCAGCGGGATTGGGCGTGTCGCAATGCGGACAACGGCGCTCCGACCGGGGGTAATCCCGAAGGCAGTGGCTACACTTCATCTTGCGGCCACCTGGGTCGCCCGGCCGGCGGGGAGCGGAGTCTCATTGTCCACGTGATCGAGCACAGCCTGAATGAATCCCATGGCCGCCTTGGAAAGCGCCTTGTCCTTCCGGTAGATCAAGCCCAAGCGCCGGCTCATCGGCTCGGGGGCCAGTGAGATCGTGTGCAGCTTGCCTGCCTTGGTTTCCTCGCGGCAGTTCGAAACCGCCAGGAACGCCACGCCCAGGCCGGCGATCACGAAGCGCTTCATCATTTCGGTGGAATCCAGCTCCATGGAGATGCGAACGTCGTCTTCCACCGGTTCGAGCCACTCGTCCAGGCGCGCGCGGGTCTTGCCCTGCTTCGGCAGCATGAGGAAGTAATCCAGCAAATCGTGCGGCAAAACCGTCTTCCGGCCGGCCAGCGGATGCCGGGCGGGAACGATGGCGCGGATTTCATCCCGGTAAACGTCGACCACCTGGAGGCGCTTCTCTTCCACGGGGAGTTGCACGAGTCCGAAGTCCGCCGAGTTCTCCATCACCGCCTCCACGACGCGCGCGCCGTAGGAGCGGACCACTTGAAGCTGCACGGCCGGGAAGCGCTCGCGATATTGCGAGAAGACATCGGGGAGAACGTAGATACAGGTGGCTTCGTTGGCCGCAATTACGAGTTCTCCGCGGGGATCGTGCTCCAGTTCCGCGATAGCGTCTTGCGCCTGGCGCCGCAGGTCCGTCAACTGCTCCGCGTACCGCGCGAACAGCCGGCCCGCCGTGGTCAGGGAGATGCGGCTGCCAAAGCGTTCGAATAGCTCGGTGCGCAACTCCTGCTCCAGTTGGCGGACTTGCGCGCTGATCGCGGGCTGCGTGCGGTAGCACGTCTGGGCGGCTTTGGAAAAACTCTTCAGCCGGACGATTTCCAGAAACGTGTGGAGCTGGTCGAAGTCCATAGGTGGCCTGCGGGCCGACGGAGCGGGAAGCGCACATGCCCAGCCTCTGCGGTGCTTGGTCGTAGGTATTGTAACAGACGCTTCAGGCGACGCGAACAGCGGTACCATCGAAACCAATGCTGTTGCTCTTCCTTCTGCTTGCCGCTCTGCCCGCTCTCCACGCGCAAACAGGGCAGCAGGTGCTGCTGGTGGTGAATGGTAGCGACGCGGTATCGAGCCAGATCGGCGATTATTACCGGCCCCGGCGGTCGGTGCCCCTGAAGAACGTGTGTACCTTGCACTCGGGGGCCGGCGAGGAGATCACCTGGGAAACGTATGTGGTTCAGATCGAGCGGCCCATCGCGGCCTGTCTGGAGAAAAACGGCCTTCGCGAGAAGATCCTGTACATCGTACTGGCCATGGGCGTGCCCCTGAAAATCCAAGGCGGCGGCGCGAAGATGACGGCGGAATACGGGTCGGTGGATTCCGAGTTGACGCTGCTCTACAGCAAGATGAAGGGCGCGGCCATTGGGCGCGCCGGCAGCGTCCCCAACCCATTTTTCATGAAGCGGGACGCCCCATTTTTGCACCCGCAATTCCCCATCTATCTGGTAACCCGCCTGGCAGCCTACGATCTGGCCGGCGTCAAGGCCATGATCGACCGGTCCCTGGCCGCACGCAACCGGGGCAAGTTCGTCATCGACCTCAGCTCGCCGGCAAACGGCGACGGGAATAACTGGCTGCGAACTGCCGCCTTACTTCTGCCGCGCGAGCGGGTGATTCTGGACGCCACCACCAACGTGCTCTATGACCAGAAGGATGTGATCGGGTACGCGTCCTGGGGATCGAACGACGGCAACCGCAAGCGGCGCTGGCTGGGATTTCAATGGCTACCCGGAGGGATCGCCACGGAGTTCGTCTCCACCAACGCCCGCACGCTGAAGCGGCCGCCGGACGATTGGACGTTGACTACCTACGAAGACCGGCAGCATTTCTTTGCCGGTTCGCCTCAGAGCCTCAGCGCAGACCTGATTCAAGAGGGCGCCACGGGCGCGTCGGGGAACACCTACGAGCCCTTCCTGACCGGCTGCGCGCGCCCGGATTACCTGCTGCCGGCCTACTATCAAGGACGGAATCTGGCGGAGAGCTACTATCTGGCGCTTCCGTACCTGAGTTGGCAGGGAGTGGTACTGGGAGACCCGTTGTGCTCGTTGGGGAAGCCGTGAAGGGATATCTGAGGGTGCTCAGGGGCGGGATCGACCACCCCTGAGCGGAGGAAGGAACGAAGCGGGGAATCGATCAGCCGTTGGCCCTTAGCGCCTTGAGCTGCTGGAGCAACTGCTTGAGCTTCTGCTGCGTCTGCTCGGCCTTGGTCTTTTGTTCCGGCGTCAGGATGGTGTAGAACTTGGCCTTCGCGGCCGACTGGATCGCCAAGACCTGGCCTTGCAGCGCGCCTTGCGCGGCGGCCAGGCTCTGGATTTGCACGGTATCGTTGTTCTTCACGGCGGTCGCGAGAGACTGGCGGCCCTGCTGCAACTGCTGGCGGATCGGCTGCGCCGCCGTCCTGGCTTGCTGCATGATCTCCTTGGCCTGCGCCTTCTGGGCATCCGTCAGGTTCAAGTTTGCCAGGATCCGCTGGCGCACGGCGGCGCCCAGCTTAAGCCCGGCCCGGGCGGGCTTGGATGGAGCGGCGGCTGCCTGTGCGAAGGCCATTCCGGCTGCGAGCGCGGCCACGGTTGCGATTGTTATCAGATGTCGTTTCATGCTGTACCTCTTGAATATCTGCCTCGTATCGATAAACCCGAACGGGGGCCAAAGGTTGCGGCCCTGCCGGGCAGGCCTGGAGGCCTGTCCGACCGGCGGCAACATACGGAAACCGGAAGTGCGCCAGGATCGTCACAAAGTCATGTCCTATCAGAGTACTGCGAGGATGTCCTCCCGCTCCGTCGCGTTGTTGCTGCTTTGCGCCTTGTCAAGTCTCGCACAGGTCGCGCCGAAACGGCGCACGGCTGGGTTCGCCCCCAACCGTTACGCCTTGTTCCTGTCGGACGCGCCGGTGGGCGCCCGCTATCTCACGCGGGATAGTTTGCAGACGGCCGAGGCGCGCGGTTACCGGCAGCAGGTGGAACGCGCCCAGGGAAGCGTGTTGAGCGTGCTTGCGGCCCGAAATATCAGGGTCACCGGGTCGGTGTCTACTTTATTGAACGCCATCTTCGTGGTGGCGCCACCGGAAAGCCTGGACGAGCTGAGGGCGATTCCGGGCGTGGCCGGGGTGGTGCCAATGCGGGTCGGGCGAAGGTATCTAAATCTTGCCACGCAGTTGATGAACGGGGCGACACCGGGCGCCCTGAGCTCGGCCTACCCTCCGGCGTGGTCGCTAATGCCGGGCGGCGCTGGGAACGCCGGCGCGGGCATCAAGATCGGGATTCTCGATACCGGCATCGACCAGACCCATCCGGCTTTTCAAGATTCCTCGCTGGGGCCGGCCAGTAACAGCAATCACACTTATCCCATTTGCACGACAGGCCATCCCGAGGACTGCAGCTTCACAACCAATAAGGTGATCGTGGCGCGTAGCTATGTGCGGCAGATCGCGGCGTACAGCACCACACAGCCGCCGGATCCCTCGACTTCGGAGCCGGACGACTATTCGCCTCGCGACCGCGACGGCCATGGTACGGCGGTAGCCTCGGCCGCTGCCGCCGTCTACCCGACCACCGGCGGCACGGTCCCGATTAACGGCATGGCGCCCAAGGCGTATCTCGGGAACTACAAGATCTACGGTTCGCCCGGCGTGAACGACTATCCGCCGGAGGATGTTTGGATTCAGGCCATCGACGATGCGCTCAACGATGGCATGGACATCGTGAACTTCTCTTCGGGTTTTCCGGCGACCACGGGCGCGTTGGATACTGGCGCGGCGTGCGGCAACCCCGCCGGCGTGGCCTGCGACCCGGTGGCTACGGCGTTCGAGAGCGCCGTCCAGCACGGGCTCGTGATCGTCGCCGCCGCGGGCAATAGCGGTACCAACTTCAGCGCTTACAACTACTATCCCGCGTTCAACTCGATCGGCTCGCCGGCCAGCGCGCCCTCCGTCATTTCGGTCGGGGCCACGATTAACTCTCATGCGTTTGGACCGAGCGTGAGCGTGCCTGGTCCGGGGGCGCCAGCCAATCTCCAGAATATCGTGTCGGCTCCCAGCGATTCGTTTACGTCCAGTCTCGGCGGGGTGATGGCGCCGCTGGTGGACGTCAGCTTTGTAGGCGATGGCTACGCCTGCAACACGCTGCCGGCGAACTCGCTGGCCGGCTCCTTCGCCCTGGTCCAGCGCGGCCCGACGGGGACGGGCGCGTGCGTCTTCTCGGCCAAAGCCGCCAACGTGCAGGCTGCCGGCGCCATCGGCTTGATTCTCTACATGGCCCCGGATTCGCCAGCGTCGTGGAACAATAACGATCCCTCGCACAATTTCATTGAAACCGTGGACCAGTTCACGGGGCCTGTAGTCGGCATCTCGAACGCCGCTGGAGTGGCGCTGAAGAGCTACATCGACGCTACGGCCATCCAGAGCTATATGCTAAACGGGTCCGTGGATCCGTGGCCGCGGGCGACCATCGATCTTTCCGGGGCGGAACGGCTTCCCGACGCCGCCGCGAACCTGCTGGCTACCTATTCCTCATTCGGCCCTTCGCTGGGGTACTTCCCGGTGTGCGGCACTTGCACCGGCGCGCTCCTGAAGCCCGAGCTGGTGGCCACCGGAGGGGGCGACTACAACCTTTATCCGGATCCGAACGATGCGAATCTGTTTGGCTTCCCAGGCCTCTACCTGGCGGCCGAGAGTTTCGACCCCAGTGGCGAGGTTTACAGCTCGACCCGATACGCAGCGGCCAATGGCACCAGCTTCGCCTCGCCCCTCACGGCGGGCGCCGCGGCGCTGGTCAAACAGGCGCATCCGGCTTACACCCCGGCGCAGATCAAGTCCGCCCTGGTGAACTGGAGTAACGCGCTGGGCGTTCCCAGCGACGACTTTGGCGTTTCCGTGGATGTGCGGCAGACCGGCGCCGGCCTGTTGGACGCGGGCGCGGCGGCTCAGGCCACCGTCACGGCCACGCCAGCCACCGTTTCGTTCGGGGCCGTCAAGACGGGGGGCGCTTTGCCGCCGGCGCAGCCGGTTACGATCGCCAACCTGGGTTCGAGCCCGGTGACGCTGGCGGTGGTTGTGGCGCCGCAAGCTCAACCCGCGGGCGCGACGGTCGCGACCGATAAGTCGAGCCTGAGCCTCGGGGCGGCGGGGACCGGCACGGCCAGCGCCACGTTCAACCTGTCGTTCGCGGGAGCCTTGCCGGCGGTCGGCTCCTACTTCGGAAGCGTCAACCTGACGGGCAGCGGCGTCTCCATGCACATCCCGTACCTGTTTCAGGTTGGTAACAATCTCCTGGGAAGCGGCACGCTTGTGACAGGTAACGTCATCCCGCTGTTCGGCACGTCTTTTGATGGGATTGCCGGGCAGGATATGGGCCCGATCGCGATCCAGTTGGTGGATGCCAGCGGCGTCCCCATTACCGGCGCTCCCGTGACGTTCTCGGCGGGTTCCAACTTGACGATGCGTAGCGTGTCCGGGGAACCGGCCTGTTCGCCGGCGAGCTCGACGGTGTCGGTCACCTGCAACACGGATAACTACGGCATTGCATACACCGACGTCGTCCTGGGAACGAGAGTGGTACAACAGACGATCACCGCCGTGGCGGCCGGTATTTCGGGCACTGCCATCTCACTCAGCGTGAACATCCGGCAGCAGCCCACCATCGCCATCGGCGGCGTTCGGGACGCCGCCCAGAACAAGGCCACCATCGCTCCCGGCTCCTACGCGGCGATCTACGGGTCGGGCCTGAGCGACGTCACCGGCGCGGAGACGACGGCCACGCTTCCGCTGACGCTCGACGGCGTGACCGTGAGCTTCGACGTGCCCTCGGCGGGCATCAGCGTGCCTGGGGAACTGGTCTACGTGAGCGCCGGTCAGGTGAACGTACAAGTCCCCTGGGAGTTGCAGGACCAAACCTCTGTGCAGATGAAGGTGACGCTTTACGAATACGAGTTCGGCAACGTGGTCACGGTTCCGGTAGCGGATACTGCGCCGGCCTTTTTCGAGACGTCGGCTGGCAACGTGGCCGCGCTGATCGCCAACACCTACACCTTCGTTACGCCGGGCAGCCCGGTGGCGAGAGGGACGGCGGTGCAGCTCTACGCCAACGGGCTTGGCCCGGTCAACAACCAACCGGCGTCAGGCAGTCCGGCGCCATCCACCAAGTCGGCGAGCACCAAGAGCCTGCCCACGGTGACCATCGGCGGGCAGAGCGCCGTGGTTTCGTACTGCGGCCTGGCCCCCGGCACGCCAGGGCTGTACGAGGTCGACGTGACGGTGCCATCCGGTATCGCCAGCACCGGCGCCCAGACAGTCTTGTTGACCATCGGGGGGCAAACGGCGACATCGTCCATCACCGTCAAATAGACGGCGCCGGTTGATATACTCGGGGTTCTCGATATGGCGAACCCAAAATATGGAGCGTCCGACAAGCCCGTTCCGGTGGCGGAGCTGGTCGCGACGCTCAGCGACGGCACGAAGGTCAAGCGACGCATCCCCCGCATGCGCGCCTGCGGTGAGAAGGACGCGAAAGGCAAGCTCTGCGCCGGCCATCTGAAGCGGTGGTATTTCTTCGGCGACGAAGTCAAGAGCAAATTCGGGGCGGATGCCGAAGTCTACCGCTGCGAGCACTGCCAGACGCTCTACCTGCCCAACCCAGAAGAAGAGCCCCGCACGGGAACCCTGAGTTACTAAGAGCCGTCAGCCGTCAGCTTTCAGCTAAGGGCAAGAAGGCAGACCGGGAGGTCCCCCCACTAAGCGCGGTTGTTTTAGCTGATAGCTGATGGCTGATAGCTACTTCCTCCTAAACTGGTCGCCGGGGAGCCAGTCGGGGAGCTTGTCCTGATTGGCGATCTCTTTTCCCAGCAGGAAACCGTACTCGGCGGCCTGCTGCAAAGCCGTGAAATCCCAATCTGGCTGGAACTCGTCGGAGGGCTGATGGTAATGCTTGGAGTTGTATTCCTCCCAGGCCTTTTCGCCCCATCCGGCGGGCTTGCCGGCAAACTCGGTGGCATGTTCGATGGAAAACGCCGGAATGCCGGCGTGCGCGAACGAGAAGTGGTCCGAGCGGAAGTAATGGCCCTGCTCCGGCTGGGCATCGGGCTCGATCGCCAGGTTCACGCGTTTGGCGATCTGCTGCGCCAGCGGCCAGACCGTGGTGCGCTCGGCGCCGGTAAGCACCACGTTCAGCGCGCGGCCCCAAGGGTATAAGGCGTCGTAGTTCAAATCGATCGCGGTCTTGGCGGGCGGGTATATCGGATGCGCGGCGTAGTATTCCGACCCGCGCAAGCCGCCCTCTTCGGCCGTCACCGAGAGGAACAGCGCCGTGCGTTTGGGCTTTTGCGGCTGGGCCGCCCAGGCGCGCGCCAGTTCGAGGAGGATGGCGCAGCCGGTGGCGTTGTCTATGGCGCCGTTGTAAATGGCGTCTCCATCCACGGGCGTGCCGATTCCCAGGTGGTCCCAATGCGCGCTGAAAATCACGACCTCGTCCTTCAGCTTGGGATCGCTGCCCGGCACGATGGCCGCCACGTTGCGCGTATCGAGCTGGCGGACCTTCGACGGCATGTTGCCCCGGACCGTGATTCCCAGGGGAATGGGCCGGAAATCGCGCCTGTCCGAGGCTGCCAGTAACTCGTCAACCGTCTTGCCGGCCAGGCTCAGCAGTTTTTCGCCGGCTTCGCGCGTCACCCATCCCTGAAAGGCCAGCGCCTTCTCCCCCGGCGCCAGCTTGACGAACGGCGCCTCCCGCCCCCAGGAATTGCGCACCACTTCCCAGCCGTAGCCCGCTGTCGGCGTGGTGTGGACGATGATGGCGCCTACCGCGCCGCGCCGCACCGCCTCCTCGTATTTGTAGGTCCAGCGGCCGTAGTACGTCAGCGCGCGCCCGTCGAAGAATTTCGGATCGGTGGAAACCGGCTCGTTGGTGAATAGTACCAGTACCTTGCCTTTGACGTCGATCCCCTTGAAGTCGTCCCAGTTCCATTCCGGCGCCGTGATGCCGTGGCCCACGAAAATGGCTTCTCCTTCGAAGCGCGTCTGCGTCTCCTGCAACTGGCTCACGCCCACGAAATCGTTCAACCACCTGAAATCCACGCTCTTACCCGATGCCGCGGCCGAAAGTTGCGCGTCCGGCTGGGTTTCCACGCCGACCAGCGGCACTTTCTGAAAATACGTTCCGTCGTCTCCGGCGGGCTTGGCGCCCGCGAGCGCGAACTGGGTCGCGATATATTCGGTTGCCAACTGGCCGCCACGTACGCCGACGCCGCGGCCCTCCAGCAAGTCGCTCGATAGGAACTTCGTGTGTTCGCGGATGTGTTCCGCCGATATGGAGCCGTCCTGGGCCAGCAGTGGGAGCGCGGAAAGTAACGGGATTAAAAAGAGCTTGGACATGACGATTTCCATTTAAGCACTATTGCGGGCTAATCGAACTCGAGCGTATCGGCGATGGCTTCTACATCGGCCTGGCGCACCAGCACTTCGTCTTTCATCCGTTGGGGCGTCGAGCGTTCGTCGAAGGCCTGGAATAGCGCCATTTTGGCCAGGGCATAGCGTTCGGTGGAAGAGAGCTCGCGGCCGTGCCGCTCTTGCCACGCGGCAATGGCGGCGTCGCCGATCAGGACGCTCGCCGGCCTCCAGTTGGCGCGATCGGCCGATATGCTGAAGACGAACTCGATACCGCCGGCGGGGGAACGCAACGGCCGCTGCCCGTCGTAGCAATACTGATAGACGTAGCCGCTTTGCGCGGAGTAAGTCTTCATGCGGCGAACCGCCGGCGCCCCGGTCAACGCGGTTTTTTTCGAAAAAGGACTCCGGAACACGGTTTATTATTACTTATTGCGAACGCCGCCAATAGGGTACTTCGGTAATATTGACAAGCATACCAGTCCGGCGCGACACTGTAGTTGGAATCGAGCCGGTTTGCGATTCCGAAGCCGTTCGCAGGCCAGTCCGTGGGGACTGGCGGGAGGTGCTTATATAGAACCGGACAACGATGAGGGCGGCCTCATCCGTGGCAAGTGAACAGGTTGTACGGGAACCCTGAGCGGTCGGACCGGCGCCAAGCTTTTATGGCGCAGCGCGAAATGCGCAAAATGATGACTCGCCAACAGCGGTTTCTTCGTTCATGCGCCATCGGAAAGCCGCCCTTTTCTATTGCTCTTCCACCGATTCTCACCGTGCGTCAACTCTCAGTGTTGTAGACTGGAGAAGTTAATATGACACCGGCCGCCCTCGTGGAAATTGTCAGCGCTCACAGTCCCGATTCCGACGATGCATTTATGTTTTATGCCCTTGCGACCAAGAAGGTGCGCTCGGCGAAGGTCTCCTTCAAGCACGTGCTCGAGGACATCGAGACGTTGAACCGGAAGGCCATGGAGGGACGGTATGATTTGACCGCCATTTCATACCATGCGTATCCTTACGTGGCGGATAAATACGTGCTCATGGCCAGCGGCTCGAGCGTCGGCGACGGGTACGGTCCCACGATCATCGCCGCGCGGCCCATGGAGCCGGAGGAGTTGAAGGGTAAGCGCATCGCCGTTCCGGGCACGCTCACCACCGCATATCTGGCGGCCAAGCTCTTCCAACCCGATTTCGAAGCCGTGGTAACGCCGTTCGACAAAATCACCGACGCCGTCCGCGAGCGCGCGGTAGATGCGGGGCTCATCATCCATGAGGCGCAACTGACGTTCGACCGCGAGGGATTTCATCGCGTCGCCGATCTGGGCCGCTGGTTCAAGTCGAGCTACGGGCTGCCGCTGCCGCTGGGGGCCAACGCGCTGCTACGTTCGCTCGACGCCGAGATCAAGAGCGAATGCTGCCGCCTGATGCGGGAGAGCATTCAGTACGCGCTGGACAACCATGACGAGGCGCTGGAATACGCGCTACAATTCGCGCGCGACATGGAACCACGTCTGGCCGAAAAGTTCGTGGGCATGTACGTCAACCACTACACGCTGGACGCCGGCGAGGTGGTACCGCAAGCCGCGCAGAAACTGCTCGACATGGGCTACGAAGCCGGCCTGATTAGCAAACGCGTGGAAGTGGAATTTGTGCGGTAAGGGTGTGGTGGGGCAGACGATCGTTTTTCGTCGTCTGCCACTTCGCCCGCCGCCCGGCAGACCACCAAAAACGATGGTCTGCCCCGCAGAGCGGCATAGCCGCAACCGATGTGGGGCGGACTGGAACCTGCGGGCCGACTGTCAATCGGACCAGCCGGGCTGACGCCCGGCTGATGACGCCAGAAGGCGTCATCGCGGGCCAAAAGGCCCGACCCCACGTGAAAGCGGCGGCCGCCTGTGGGAATCCTCTTGAGCAGAGAAGAAACAGAGCTACTGTAATACTGTGTCCGGCAGGCCAACCTAACGCATGTAGAAGAGGCTCAGTCGCGGCAGACCGCTCTTCTCTAGCAGGTGGCGCTCCAGGTATTGCTTCTCGAGCATGGTGAGTTGATCGGCGGTCATCTTTCCGCGGTATGGGCGCAACTGGCGGTCCAGTTCGCGGCGGGATTCCAGCATCTCCTCCTCGCTCTGGCGGGTGCGCGCGGCGGCGATCATCTTCTCCTCGAGCACTGTCAGGCGCCTCTCCAATTCTTCCAGGCCGGCGTAGTGCCGCTCCATCTCCGCCGAGAGGCGCTCTAGGGCGGCGGCGGTCTCCGCGTATCCTTCGGGAAGCGCCGCCGCGTTACGCTGAAGATAAGAGCGCAGCTCCTCCGGCGTGAACGGAGGCGCGGTTTCGCGATGCGCGCGGGGCCGCGCCGTGCCGGCCATGATCTGCGCTTCCGCAAGCACCGCCTGCGCGCAGAAGGCCAGCGAATTCACCATCTGGGTCTTGACCTTGCGCCCGCGCCATTTCTCGAAGGCGGAGTCGATGCCTCGCAGCACCGCCTCTAGCGGCACGCCCGCGTTCTTCCAGGTCTCGATCAGCGCCCAATCGAGCGGCGAAACCAGGAACAGGCCCGTGCCGCGCGCACGCTGAAAATGCTCCTCGATTTCGGTGAAATAGTTGAAGTAGTTGTAAATCCAGTCTTCGTTCACCGCTGCGGAGCCTTCTCGTCCCGATTGCGTTCCCAGATCATTTGCAGGCCTTCGAGCGTGAGGTGCTCATCGACTTTCTTGAGATAGCGCGAGCCGGAGACGATCAGATGCGCCTGGCCTCCCGTGGCAATTGTCTGCGTCTCCGCGCCCATTTTCCCGATGATGCGTTCGAGGATGCCGTCGATCGCTCCGATCGCGCCAAAATACAAGCCCGACTGCATGCTGGCCACGGTGTTGGTGCCCACCACGTCCCTGGGCGGGCGGAATTCCACCAACGGCAGGCGCGCGGTCTTATGGAACAGCGCCTCGATGCCCATGCCGATGCCCACGGCGATGGCCCCGCCCAGGTATTCGCCGTCTTTCGAGATTACGTCGAAGTTGACGGTCGTGCCGAAATCCACGATCACGCACGGGCCGCCGTACTTGTTGAACCCGGCGACGGCGTTGACCAGGCGGTCGGCGCCGACCTCGCTGGGGTTGTCGTAGCGGATCGCCAGGCCGATATCGGTGGTTGGCCCCACGAACAGGGCTTCGGTGTGGAAATAGCGCTCGGCCATGAAAGCCAGCGTCCTATCGATGGGCGGCACGACGCTGGAGATGATCATGCCGTCCACGCTTGCGTTGTCCAGGCCCGCCGGGCCGAACAGGTTGTGGAGCAGGATTCCCCATTCGTCCGCGGTCTGCTCGTGAACCGTGCGCAGCCGCCACTGGCAGACCAGCCGGCGGCCTTCGAAAGCGCCGATCGTGATATTGCTGTTGCCTGCGTCAAGAGCCAGCAGCACGTACGCCTCCTGCAAGAACCAGGGTATCGGTTCCGTCGTCTTGCCGCACGATGAGAAACCCGGAGGGGTCCAGCCCGGCGGTGGTCCCCTCGATCGCGCCATCCGGCTGTTCGACCGCGACGCGCCGCCCGCATGCGTAGCTGGAGGCTCGCGGGAATAGCCGCAGGATCGCGTCTTTGTCGTACTGGACGAAGCTATCGACGGCGAGCAGCAAGGCCAGCAGGATCCTGGTGCGGCATGCCTCCAGGCCTGCCCTGCCCAACTCCAACCGCAACGATGTCGCCGTGCTCTCCAGCTCCGCCGGGAACGCCGTATGGTTCACGTTGATCCCTATGCCGCCGATGGCCTTGCCGTCCGCGCCCTGCACCAGAATGCCGGCCACCTTCTTCCCGCCGAGCATCAGGTCGTTGGGCCAGCGGATATCGCATGTCAAGCCTGTCGCCTCGAAAATCGCGCTTTGCGCCGCCAGACCAAGCGCCAGGGTCAGCACCGGCATCGGTTGCAGCACCATGGAACAGTAGATTCCGGCGCCTGCTTCCGAATGCCACGCGCGGCCCAGGCGGCCCTGGCCTGCGGTCTGCTCCTCCGCCACGACCACACTGCCGGTTTCGAGCCCGGCCGCGGCGCGCATCGTGGAATCGATGGTGGCGTAGTAGTCGATTCGCCGGCCGGGAAACGCCGCCCGTATGCGGTCAATATCGCGGCCGATATCGAGCCCAGTCACGCCAGCTCCAGCCGGAAGCTGAGGTCCATGGCCCGCGCGGAGTGGGTCATGGCGCCCGAGGAAACGAAGTCCGCGCCGGCTTCCGCATAGGCGCGCACATTGTCGGCGGTGACGCCTCCGGAGAGCTCCACCGTGGCGCGGCCGGCAATTTCGCGGACCCATTCAGCGGCTTCCTCGGGCGTGAGATTATCGAGCAACAGCCGTTCGGCGTTCGCGTCCAGGGCTTCGCGGAGCTCCTCGCGGGTGCGCACCTCGATCTGGATGGGCAACCCGCTCGCCACGCGCGTGCGCTCGATGGCGTGGCGCACGCCCCCCGCCGCGGCGATGTGATTGTTCTTGATCAGGACGGCGTCGTAGAGCCCCAGCCGGTGATTGGTGACGCCGCCGGCCTCCGTCGCCAGTTTCTCCAACAGGCGCAGGCCCGGCGTGGTCTTGCGGGTATCGAGCACGCGGCACCTGGTACCCGCCACGCGGTCGGCAAACAGCCGCGCGGCGGTAGCCACGCCGCTGAGGCGCTGTAGGAAATTGAGCGCGACGCGTTCGCATTCGAGCAGCGTGTGCGCCCGCCCGTAAACCTGCGCGACGATCTCGCCGTCCTCGCAACGGTCGCCATCGTTCTTAAGTAACACCAAGTCGTAGACGCCGCCGCGCAACCGGTAGATGAGCGGCAGCAACGGCGTGCCCGCCAAAACCAGCGGTTCCCGCGCCAGAAAGCGGCCCCGGGCCGTTCGCGATTCCGGGACGCAGGCTTGGGTGGTCACGTCGCCGGGTCCGATATCTTCTTCGAGCGCCCGGCGCAGTGTTTCCAGGATGGCCGGGGCCGCCCAGTCGTTCCGCGTCATGGCTGTTCGCCGAGCGCCCCTTCGATCTTGCGCGATTGTTCTTCGTAATCCGCCAGCTTCCGGCGGATGCTCTCCACCACTTGCGGAGGCGCCTTGCTTAGGAAGGTATCGTCGCTCAACTGGCGCTTCGAGTTGGCGATGTTCTTCGAGAGATGCTCGCGGTCTTTTTCCAGGCGTTTGCGCTGCGCGTCCTGTTGGGACTGAGGCAGCTCCAGGACCAGATCGAACTCCGCGGTGGAGCGCATCGCCGCCGCCTGCGGGGCCGCCTCGGCCTTGAATTGCAGGGTGACGTTGGCTAGTTTCTGGATGGCCTCGGCGCGGCGCCGGGCAACTTCCAAAGCCGGGCCGCGAGAGTACACCGCGCCTTCCAGCCGCTGTTTGGGGTCGAGCTTGCTTTCCGCGCGCAGGGTGCGCGCCATGCTCACGATTTCCTGGACGATGCCGATCTCGCGATCGGCTTTGGCGTCGATGAGATCCTCGCGGTAGCGCGGATACGATGCCACCGCGATGGAGACCGGCCGGTTGGGCTGGCCCTTGGCGAAGCGCTGCCAGAGTTCCTCGGTGAGGAACGGCATGGCCGGGTGCAGCAGGCGCAGCGCGGTCTCGAAGGCCGCCAGCATGTTCCGCCAGCCGGCGTCCAGGCCGGAGTTCTCCTGGAAGCGGAGCTTCTTCAACTCCACGTACCAGTCGCAGAACTCGTGCCAGAAGAAGTGCCAGAGCGCTTGCGCGGCCTCGTGATAGCGGTACTGCTCGATGGCGTGGTTCACCTGCCCGGCGGCGGCGTTCAGGCGGCTGAAGATCCAGCGGTCCTCCACGGGCGCTTCGGGCAAGCCGGGGTCCGCTTCCGGCCGGAACTGTTCCAGGCTCTCGGGAACCCAGGGCTCCACACCCGAGCGCTCCATATTGAGGAACAGGAAGCGCGCGGCGTTCCAGATCTTGTTGGCGAAGTCGCGCGAACTCGACATGCGCTCTTCGGTGAGCACGATGTCGGTCCCCGGCGCGGCTCCCTGCAGCAGCGCCATGCGCACGGCGTCGGTGCCGTACTTTTCGGTGACCACCAGCGGGTCGATGGTGTTGCCACGAGTTTTCGACATCTTCTGCCGCTCGGCGTCGCGCACCAGGCCGTGGATGTACACCTGCCGGAAGGGCACGTCGCCCATGAATTCGATGCCCATCATGGCCATGCGCGCCACCCAGAAGAACAGAATGTCGAAGCCGGTGATCAGCAGCGACGTGGGGTAGAACGCGGCCAGGTCTTCGGTCTGGTCGGGCCAGCCGAGCGTGGAGAAGGGCCACAGCGCGGAGCTGAACCAGGTGTCGAGCACGTCGGTATCCTGCTCCAGGCGCCCGGAGCCGCAGTGCGCGCAGGCTGCCGGCGTTTCGCGCGCCACCACAACCTCGCGGCATTCCGCGCAATGCCACGCGGGAATGCGATGGCCCCACCAGAGCTGGCGCGAGATGCACCAATCGCGGATGTTGTACATCCACTCGAAATAGGTCTTGGACCAGTTCGCCGGAATGAACTGGATGCGGCCGGATTCCACGGCTTCGATGGCCTTTTCCGCCAGTGGCTTGACGCTCACGAACCACTGTGTGGAAACCAGCGGCTCGACGGGGGTCTTGCAGCGTGCGCAGGTTCCCAGGTTGAGGGCGTAGTCTTCCGTGCGCGCGAGCAGGCCGCGCTCTTCGAGATCAGCCAGCGCGCGGCGGCGGGCTTCGAACCGGTCGAGCCCCGCGTAAGGCCCGGCCTGGGCGGTCATCGCGCCGTTTTCGTCGATGACCTCGATCCGCGGCAGGTTGTGGCGGCGGCCGGCCTCGAAATCGTTCAAATCGTGCGCCGGCGTGACCTTCACCACGCCGGTTCCGAAGGCGGGATCGGCCAGATCGTCGAGGATGACGGGGATCTCGCGATCCATCAGCGGAAGCTGTACCGTGCGGCCGTGAAGATCGAAGTAGCGCTCGTCCTTGGCGTTGATCGCGATGGCGGTATCGCCGAGCATGGTCTCGGGACGTGTGGTGGCCACCACCACGAAGGCGCCGCTAAGGCCGTTGACGGGGTAGCGGATGTGCCACAAGTGGCCCGGCACGGCGGCGTGCGCCACTTCCAGATCGGAGAGCGCGGTGTGGCAGTGCGGGCACCAGTTCACCATGTACTCGCCGCGGTAGATCAGGCCCTTTTCGTAGAGCCGCACGAAGACTTCGCGGACCGCGCGGGAGAGGCCGTCGTCCAGGGTGAAGCGCTCGCGGCTCCAGTCGCAGCTTGCCCCCAGGCGCACCATTTGGCGCTTGATGGTGTCGCCGGATTCCGCCTTCCACTGCCAGACGCGCTCTTCGAACTTTTCGCGGCCGAGGTCGCGATAATTGATGCCCTCTTCGGCCAGCTTGCGCGCCACCACCATCTGCGTGGCGATGCCCGCGTGATCCGTGCCCGGCAGCCAGAGCGTGTTCTCGCCCAGCATCCGATGCCAGCGGATGGTGACGTCGATCTCGGCGTGTTCGAGCATGTGCCCGATGTGCAGCGAGCCGGTGACATTGGGCGGCGGAATGACCAGCGAAAACACGGGTGCGGACCCTTTCGCCGAAGCGTGGAAGATTCCGGAGTCGATCCACCACTGCGCCCAGTGCGGCTCAAACCGCTGCGGCTCGTACACTTTCTCGATTTGCATGGGGAAAATACCAATATATCAGGGCCAGTGGGGCGGGCCTCCCGGCCTGCCTAACTCAACCGGCGATAGACTTCCTTGCGGTCTCCCACTCTCACCACGAGCACGAGAAGATTCTCGTCGCGGATCTCATATACGACCCGGTAGTTCTTCCCCGGCCCCACATGGACGCGGTAAAGCTTGTCTTTCGTTTCGAGCTTTTCCACGCCGTGCGGTCGCGGATTGTCCGCCAGTCTCTCAATCTCCGAAAAGACCTTCCGCCTGATGAAAGCGTCCAATCTCTCGAGTTCCCGCAGCGCCCCGGGGGTGAAGGTTAGGCGATAAGGTCGCGGTGTCACGGATGGCCGGATCTCGAAGCCCTGCTATAAACCGAGACGCTTCTTGGCCTTTGCGAGTGAGATTGTGCCCTTGTCTCTAGCCTCCGCCAGGGCGGCGCGCGCGGCTTCAATGTCCAAACGGTCCATTTCCTCCCGGGCCAGGCGTTCCAAAAGCTGGAGGTCCTCCATCGGAATGACAGCGGCCAGTTCCTTGCCGCGGCGAGACACGATAGTGCGCTCCTTGCCGTAGGCGGCCCGGTTCAGCATTTCAGGAAACTCTTCTCGCGCTTTCGAGACGTTGAGGCGTGTCATGTTGGACGTACCATTTGTACAAAATGTACTAAGCTGTTTACGGTATTATACCGTTTCCTTCCGCCGCCAGTTCATGAGCTGGCGGAAATCCCTATTGACACGCGATGCCGCTTTCCGGCATACTTCTATCGGTGCTCGATGGGAACTAAGAAACCGACTTCCGGACCCGACTTCCTGCCAGGCACGCTCGACATGCTCGTGCTGAGAACGCTGAGCCGCGGGTCGAATCACGGCTGGGGGATCGCGCAGTATATCCAACAGGTTTCTCGGGAAGCGTTGAAAATCGGGGAAGGGTCGCTCTACCCGGCGCTCCAGCGGCTGCTATTGAACGGCTACGTCGAAGCGGAATGGGGGACGTCGGAGAATAACCGTCGCGCGCGGTATTACCGCATCACGCCGTCGGGGCGCAAGCAACTGGCGGAAGAGAAGCGCGGTTTCGAGTTCCTGCTGGCCGGCATTGCGCGGGTGATGGAGACGCCATGAAGCTCTGGAAGCGAATTCGACAACTGGCGCGACGCCGCCACTTCGAGGCGGATCTTGCCGACGAACTGCGCATCCACCGCGAGATGGCGGAGGAGGCGTCGCGTCGCGCGGGCGCGTCGGCCGAGGAGGCTCGGCGCACGGCGGGTCGGGCGTTCGGAAGCGTGGCTCTCACGATGGAAGACAGCCGTGCAGTGTGGAAATTCGCGTGGTTGGACTCGCTGTCGCAGGATGTCCGCTACGCTCTGCGCGGCTTTCGCAAGTCGCCCGGCTTCGCCCTGACGGCGATGCGCAGAGCGGATGGCGTTGAGAATGAGGCGGCCGTTCTCGCTGACCCTATATCGATGGGTGTGGGGCAGTTTGTGAATGAGGCCATGTGCCCCCCCTCCGGTCTGCCATGCTAGCCCAAGGAAATCCCCTGATGTGAGCCACCCGCCCCCTGTTTTTCCTCACTCCTGTGCCGCATTTTCACATTCGATTGTCGCAAAATAGCATAAACTTTTTGGCCCCGTCAGCGTCACTATGTTGGAAGACCACTTCTATGAGTCGTTCTGCGTACAAGCTCACGGCGGCCTTGCTCCCGATCCTGCTTGCCGCCTGTACCCGTTCCGCTCCTCCCACCGCTCAAGCCGCATCCCCGGCGCCCCCGCCCGGATCCGGCCAGCGGGTCAAGCGCGAAATCCGGATCACAGGCCTGATTCAAGCCGTCCACTCCGTCAAGATCTTCGTTCCCCAGATTCAGGGTCAGTTCAACACCATGACGCTGACCCAGTTAGTCGACAATGGCACGCACGTCGCCCAAGGCGGCCTGATCGCCACCTTCGATCCCGCCCAGCAGCTCGACGCCGCTCGCGACGCCAAAGCCAAGTTCGACGACCTGGAGCACCAGATCGCTCAGAAGATCGCCGAGAATCGCGCCGCCGCCGCTTCCCGGGACGTGAATTTGCGTTCGGCGCAGGCCGACTTGGAAAAGGCCACCCTGGAGCTGACCAAGGGCGACACCGTGCAAGACATTATCAAGAAACAAAACGAGATCGCGGCCGCCGCCGCCAAGATCCACGTCGATAGCCTCACCAAGTCGGATGCGTTGCACGACAAATCCGAGACTGCCGCCGTGCACGTTCTCGAATTACAGCGCGACCGCCAGCAAATCTATATCCAACGGGCCGATGACAATATCAAGAAGCTCGAAATCCACGCTCCACAGGCCGGCACCGTGGTCTATGAGCTCACCTACCGGGCCGGCAGTATGGGCCATGCGCAGGTGGGCGACCAGATCTACCGCGGCTATCCCTTGGTCAGCATCTTCGACCCCTCCGAAATGCGCATCCGCTGCTCCATCAACGAGCCCGATATCCTTGCTCTCGCCTCCCGCGGTAAGGTCACGGTCTACCTCGACGCCTATCCCGATATCCCCATCCCCGCCCACTTCGAATACTCGAGTCCCGTCGCCTCGTCGCCCTTGATGGCGCCCATCAAGACGTTCATGGCCGTCTTCGACATCGATCGCAAGGACCCGCACCTCCTGCCCGATCTTTCCGCCGCCGTCGTCCTCGGAGGCCCCCAATGAGCGCCGGCTGGACCCCGAAACCCGGCCCAGTCCGCTCCTGGGCCATCCGCCTTGCCATCCTCGCGCTCCTCGCCGGCGCCGGTTTCGGCGTGTATCGCATCCGCAGCGCGCAGGCCCGCGCCGCCTATCCCAACGTTCCCGCCAGGAAGGGCGAGTTTCGCGTCCTGGTTCGCTGCCGCGGCTCGGTCCGCGCCCGCCACTCCGCCGGAATCTACACTCCCATCGTCCCCAACTTGCGCATCTCCTGGATCGCACCGCCGGGTTCCACCGTCGCGGCCGACGACGTGATTCTGAAGTTCGATTCCAGCACGGCGCAGCAGCAGTTGATGCAGCAGCAGGCCCAGTTGAAATCCGCCCAAGCCAGCCTGGACCAGGCCGTCGCCCAGGCTCAGATCACAGCCCAGCAGGACCAGAGCGCGCTGGCCGACTCGAAGTTCAGCGTCGAGACGGCGGGCTACACGGTCCAGCAGAAGCAGCTCCAATTCGGCGACCTCGCGGGAAAAGAGGCCGCCAAAGACCTGGAAGTCGCCCAGGCCAGGGAGACGCTCCAGGAAGCTACCATCGCCTTGCATGAGGCCTCCAACGCCTCCCACATCGCCTCCCTTACCCGCCAGCGCGACAAGCTCCAGGCCGATGTCGATCTCACCACGTCCCGCATCGCTCAAATGGTGCTCAAGGCCCCCAGCGACGGGCTGCTGCTGTTCAACATGAACTACGCCGGCGTCTTCACCACCGCCGACGCCAAGCCTTACAAGGTGGGCGATAACGTCGGTTCGAATATGACCCTCGGCGCAATCCCCGACCTGAACAGCCTCGAAATGAACGTCAAACTCGAGGAGGCCGATCGCGGACGCGTGGCCGCCGGTCAGGACGCCTTCATCCGCGTCGACGCGCTTCCCGAAGCCAGCATTGCCGCCAAGGTCAGCCAGGTCACGGCGCTCGCGGAAATGAGCATGGAGTATCCTTACAACCGCAGCTTTCGCGCCAGCGCCGAGCTCCTCCATCCCGATCCGCGCCTGCGCCCCGATATGAACGGCGGTCTGGACATCGTCGTCAACCGCATTCCCAACGCCGTGAGTATCCCTTCCAAGGCCGTATTCACGCGCGGCGGCAAGCCCGTCGTCTATGTCGGCGAAAAGGGCCAATACCGCGCGGTCGAGGTTGCAATCGAGGCCCGCAATCCCGATGAGGTCGCCGTCAGGGGAATCCCGGCGGGCACCATGGTCGCTCTGGTGGATGTGGCCGCCCAAGAAGGGAAAAAATGAGACTCCGCACGCTCGTCGTTCTGGCGCTGGCCTTCGCGGTGGTCGCCGCCATCGCCTGGGGCGCCCTCCGCTTCTCCAGGAGCGCGGCCGCCGCGCCCGTCTCCTCCGACACGCCCACCACCCGCGTCAAGCGCGGATCGGTCGCCATTACCGTCTCCGCGCGCGGCTCCCTGCAAGGCGCCAACGCCGAAACCCTCTCCGCCCCCACCGTCGCACAGGATAGCTTGAACGTCACCTTTCTGCGCCAGCCCGGCGACGTCGTCGAGCCGGGCGACGTGGTCGCCGAGTTCGATACCACCCAGCAGGAATACAATCTGAAGGAGGCTGAATCCGATCTCGCCGAAGCCAATGAGAGCCTCTCCCAGACCGAAGCCGCTAACGCCGCCAGCGACGAAGAAAATTACTACGCCGTCGAAGCCGCCAAGGCCGCCGTCCAAAACGCCGAACAGGACATCCGCCGAAAGGCAGTGGAGGCCGCCATATCGGGCCGCATCCACGAAATCGCCCTGGAGGCCGCCCAAAACCACCTGAAACAGGCCCAGCAGGACCAGATCAATCAGAAGAAAAGCACCGCCGCCTCCCTTGCCATCCAGGAGGCCAACCAGTCCAAAGCCCAAGTGTCCGCGGCCCTTGCCCGCAGGAACATCGAGAGCATGACGCTCAAAGCCAAAACCGGCGGCTACGTTAGCATCGCGCAGAATACCTTCAATTATTTCGGTCTGAGCGTGGGAATGATCCTGCCTCCCATCCAGATAGGCGATACCGTCCGCCCCGGCATGCTCGTCGCCACCATTCCCGACATGGATAGCTGGGAGGTCGCCGCGCAGATTCCCGAGCTTGATCGCGGTCACCTGGTCATCGGCCAGGCCGTCAAGGTATCCGTGGTGGCTTTGGCGGGTAAGTCGTTTACCGGCCGCGTGAAGAGCCTCGGCAACACCAGCGGCCAGGCGTGGAACCGCACCTTCGATTGCCGCATTTCGCTCGACCAGGCCAGCCCCGACCTTCGGCCCGGCATGTCGTCCAATCTGGTCATCACCGCCGAAACCCTGGACAACGTACTGTGGCTCCCCTCCCAGGCGCTCTTCGAGAGGGACGGCCACCCGTTCGTATACCTCAGGACCGCCAACGGCTTTACGCCGCGCGATGTCACGCTGGTCAATAGCAGCGAGAGCCAGGCCGTATTGACCGGCCTCAATGAAGGAGACGCCGTCGCCCTTTCGAATCCCAGCGAGCAAAAAAAGCCCGCCTCCGAGCAACAGAGCGCAACCAAGGCGATGCCCAAATGATCCTCCTTTCCGATTTCACCCAGGCCTTCTCCAATCTCCGCGCCCAAAAGACCCGAACGCTGCTCACCGCCCTGGGCATTGTCTTTGGCGTTGGCTCCGTCATCGGCATGCTGGCCATCGGCGCCGGCGCCCGCGAAGAGTCCCTGCGCTTCATCGAACAACTCGGCGTCCGCAACGTCCTGGTCGATTCGCGTCCGGCCATGAGCCAGGACGAGTTTCAGCAGCGCCGCAAGTCGTCCCAGGGACTCAACGATCGCGATGTCCGCATCCTGCGCGCCAACATCGAGGCCATCGAAGCGGTCTCGTCGCGCAAGATTCTCCACCCCGCCAGCGTCCTTCCCAAGCCCGCGGGGGACCTGCCCGAACTCTACGGCGTCGCGCCCTCTTACAGCCTTATCCACAGCCTGCGCCTGGCCGAAGGCCAGTTCTTCGACGAATCCGACAACGCTTCGAGCGCTCCGGTGTGCGTGCTGGGCGAAACCGCCAAGGTGAATTTGCTGGGCTACAGCCCCGCCGTCGGGAAGTTCGTCAAGGTCAACGAGAACTGGCTCGAGGTCGTCGGCGTTCTCCAGGCTCAGCTCATGGCCGGCTCGCAGAATTCGGGCGGCGCCATGCTGGACTTGAACAACATCGTCTTCATCCCGCTCAACACCTTCCAGTACCGCTTCTGGGACCCCACGTATAGTTCCACGCGGGACGATCTGGACGGCGTCGAAGTCCGCTTGGCCGCTGGCGCCGATAGCATCCAGGTCGCCAAGATCGTGACCGCCGTGTTGAACTCCACGCACCACGGCATCCAGGATTTCACCGTCACTATTCCGGCGGCGCTGCTGGCGCAACAGAAGCAGGCCCAGACCATCTTCACCTACGTGATGGTGGCCATCGCCGCCATCTCGCTGCTGGTGGGCGGCATCGGCATCATGAATATCGTGCTGGCCACGGTAATGGAGCGGACCAAGGAAATCGGCATCCGCCGCTCGATCGGCGCCCGCCGCGCGGACATCGTTCGCCAGTTTCTTACCGAATCGGTGCTGATTTCGGTCAGCGGGGGCCTGCTCGGCATCGGCTTCGGCTACTTCCTGGCCTGGCTCATCGCCTATACCGCCGAATGGAAGACCATCGTTACCATCAGCTCGGTGCTCATCGCTTTCGGCGTCTCCGTCCTGGTCGGAGTGGTCTTCGGCATCTACCCCGCGCTAAAAGCCGCCCGCATCAATCCCATCGACGCGCTCCGCTACGAATAGTGGGGC
>OCTA010001145.1_pt1 | contig 24450 bp, 19 predicted proteins | sample 1538991 | NCBI WGS metagenome assembly OCTA01 (sample SAMEA3539302, study PRJEB22396) | soil metagenome | biome: tundra; feature: field; material: soil | place: USA | collected 2010-05 | depth 0.15 m | reverse complement strand
GCGCTGTATAACGATCCCGTTCCGCTTGTGTACGGCACGGGCTGGCTAAAAGCCCCGGTAGTGTTCGCCCGGAACGACGGCAACCTTACTCGCATGGAGACCCTACTTGGAATGGGAGTCGTCCAGAGCGTCTTGAAAGTGGTTGTCAACGATATTGAGATTCCGCTGGGAATCCAAGGTCGAGACATGACGGCAACCGGGTGGTACAGCCTGGTCACGACTGGAACCCGCACTGGTAGCTTCAATCCCGACTTTACTGACTCGAACGGAACCCCACTTGGCGACCCGTACGGAAGCATGTCGGTATTGTCGATCGCCGTTCCTAACAGAATCAGCAGCGGCAAGTCCCTGCCGGCTGTTGAGGTCCTGATGCAAGGAATGCAGATTGATTCCTACAATCCCGACGGCACTTTTCTGGCAACGGGTTTCACCGATAATCCCGCTTGGGTCATTCTGGACATTTTGCGCCGCTGCGGGTGGTCAAATTCGGACTTGAGTTTATCGACTTTCGCAGCGGCGGCCGCATTCTGCCAAGAACTCATCAATACTACCGATATAAATGGCAATCCTCTTAAGACCCCGCGTTACGAATGCAACCTGATCGTGACAAAGCGGCAAAGTGCCGCAACCGCAATGCGGGGAATTCGGGTCGGCTCAAGCCTCATGCTCCGGTACGGACCAACGGGTCTGCTTGAACTTTTGCCGGAGACTACTTTGGCAACTCAGCAACCCGTGCTGCCAGATGGCGGGAACAGCACTGATTCCTTAAACGGCGGCTGGCCCGTCTACGAGTTCAGTGATGCCTCGGAGCCGTTTTCGGGGATAGTCCGGAATGCAAACGGCACGTCATCGGTGCGCCTAACGTCGCGAACTATCGCCGAGACCTCAAACCGTCTGAGCGTTGAATTTCAGGATGCGTTCAACGAGTATCAGCAAGATAGCCTTTCTATTGTCAATGACGACGACGCGGCACTGATCGGCTATGAGGTGACCAGCCAATCGACGGCTCTTGGCATCGCCAACATGAGCCAAGCGAACCGTGTTCTGCTGCGCCAGTTGGACAAGTCGGTCAAGGGAAATTTATTTGTTCAGTTTCAAACCAGTTTCCGAGCGCTCAAGGTCCGGCCCGGCGATATCGTTGCTCTTACCTATCTAAAAGAAGGTTTCTCCCGCACTCCGTTCAGAGTCTTGCGGATTTCGCCCTCTACGAATTATCGCCTGGTAAACATACTGGCCCAGGTTCACGATGACGATTGGTATAGCGACAACCCGCGTGTTCTTGCCGGGTCTGGTAGGCAACCCGGGTCTAACATAGAACTGCCGCGTCCCTTGATCGGTTTGTTGGCTCACGATAGCCTCAGTGGCTCGCTAGAACACTTCGATTTCAAGATCGGAGAGAATATCCAGGCTCAGAACGATGGCAGCGCGACGGATACGATCACGGTAGGTTTCAGCAACCCAACCAGGCCAAACGCAAACTCGCCCGCGCTGCCGCTTTTGAGTCTTTCGCCACAATACTCAAATGCCGGGGGCAGCCTGCCCGGCGGTTCGAGTTTCTACTACGCAATTAGCGCGGTCGATAACCAAGGAAATGAAGGAGCGCTGTCTTTTACGGTTGCAGCCGCGATTTCGATTGGTTCGAACACGAATTCAGTGACCATCGTGGGACTCAGTTTCCCCACCACTGCCGTCAGCTTCAACGTGTATCGCGGAACCACGCCGCAAATGCTTTATCGGATCGCTACCAACCAACCTGTTGCAAACAACTACCAGGATAGCGGCGCTGTGCCGCAACCGGTCGGGCCGCCCGATGCGAGCTTCGATCATGCCAACTTCTACTATCGGTTCGAATACGCGGGGCCTTTTACCGCGACTTCGTGTTCCTCGACAGCCATCACATGCGCGGATATGGGCGCTTCCCCGCTCGTCTATGCGGGAATGGCGGTTCGAATTATTGAGGGCACGGGTTCCGGGCAGGAGAGGATGATCTCGACGAACAACCAATCGACGCTGACCGTAAGTTCGACATGGACGGTGCTTCCGGATACGACCAGCAGTTTCGTGATTACCCAGGCTTCCTGGCAATTCGCCGCGGTCTCGCCGGCAAGCCCAGTCCAATTCGAGGTGGGATACAGGGCTGGAACTGTTATGCAGATCTCCGGCCGCGCAGCGAACGTGTACGACGTTGAAGGGTCGGTTGAACTGTGTCCCCTAACGCGGTTTGCCCTGGGCGGCGGCCAAGCCGACACAGGCACTACGGTTGCGCCAGGCTTTACTCTCGCAGCGCCGGGCGGCGGTGAACTCACTCTATCGCAGGTGGGCTTTACCGACCTGACGAATATTGCATCGGTGGCAAGCGGGACGCTGACCGTTTTCGTCTGGAACGAGTTGCTCACACCGAGCATTTATGTATTAGCGGCGCCCCTCGACGCGGCCAGCACTACTGTTTCCCTGACCATCGCGGGTACGCCGTACGCAGGACAATTAGTCCAGGTCGGAGCGGAGCTGATGACAGTCCTCTCGACCAACGCCGGCACAAACGTCTATGGAGTTGCCCGCGGGTCCGCGGGTTCCTCGTCATCGACGCATAATGCGGGCGACAGCGTCCTACACCTACAGGCAACGACTGTAATCGCGCCGTTCGGACACAACTTTTTCGCGAACCGCGCGTCGGTAAATTTTCTGCATACGTTCGGCCTTCCCGACGTCCGCGTCTGTGCAGCACAGTTCTTTGTCACGAATGCATTTGGAGACAGCCAAGCGTTCACGCAGTGTTACACGACAGCGCTCGACGGCGGACTTCGAACCTTGTCGGGCGGTCAGTTCTGCATACAAGTAAGTGGTTCTCTCGCAATGCAGCAGAACGCTGCGCCGCCACTTCTGATCGAGGCTTCCCACGCAGTGCGGGATATTCGAGCTTCTGTAAACCAAGCGCCAACCGGCTTTGGCATATCTATCAGCCTCTTCCAGAATGGAATTCTTTACTGCAGTCTGAACATTCCGACTGCCAGCAATACTTCAGGGGTCCTGGACGGGGTTCAGTTGCCGCCGTTCCTGGCAGGCGCGTCCATTACTATGAGTCTCACCTTGACGGTCGTTCCAGGATTTACAGGATCAATCAGCCCCGGGCGAGATCTTACTGTGACTATTAGGCTGTGAGCCATGCCTGAACAACTGCTTAAGCTAAGTCCGGATCGCGACCTGCAATGCTATTTCCTCATTCCGTCGGCGATTGCGGCGATGAGCGGTGCAGGCCCGACCGGGTTTACTCTGTCAGGAAAATGGCGGCAGCAATTCGATTGGGCAGTAGTTGAATGGAACCGGGACAACGTCTTCGAACACCCGGCGCTCAGGTATTTGCCAGACGGCGATCTAAGTGGACTGATCCTTACATACGAAGAAGAACGCACTGGCTGTATCCCGCCCGAATCTAACTTGGTTCCTATCGTTGACTGGAATGATCTGCGTATCTGGACTGCCGAGAGCGGGGCAACACCGTATAAAGTAAATCTTTGGCCTTCGCTCGCGACTCCTATTGCGGGATCTTACGTTCCAGCCTCGGCAACCATGACTCTGACGTTGTCGCCCGGAGTTGGCAATCGTGTCGGTCTGGCATTGCTGGAATCTCATCACTATTACACGGTAGGCCCAGGCGACTCGCTGACGCGAATCGCTCAGGGAATCGCGACGGATATTCTAAGCAATCCGGATCTTACCGCGTCGAGCAGCGGAAGCTCCGTGACGATTACGTGGAAAGCTGGTCCTAACTACCCTTCTTTGCAAGGAGCTAACGGAAATCGCATAACTGTCTACGGGTTTTCGGAGAATGGCGCCAATTGCTGGCAAGCGCCGAGCGCAATCTTCAGCGGCGGAGAATTCCCGACCAGGTACAAGGTAACGATTGACTTCGGCGCCCTAAAAGCACAAGGCATTGCCACCGATCAAGTGCGGAAACTGCGCTGGACTTGGGCCGCCGATCTGCAGGCTGGTAATTTTCAACAAACGGAGTTTCAAGTCCAGATTTCTAACTGGGCGGTGACAGGAACGAACCGGCAATATTTCGTTGCAGGACCTGGCAGCCGCCGCATAGAAGACTCCGACGCGTCTGTCCAGTACTCTGGGGCGTGGACGACGCAAGATGGAAATTACTCGGGAAGCCGGATTCATCTCACGAATGGAGCTGATGACAATTGCTCAATTACCTACACCGAGAAGGCGACACATCAACTATTTGTCGGAACTCGGCTACTGGACTCTGGAACAACGTTGAGCGTTTCGGTGGACGGTCACGCCGCTCCTCCCGTCGCTCTGGCGATGCCCGGTGAAGATGCCCTAATCAGGGTTGGTATTGGGCAATTCCCGGCGGGAACGCATGCAATTCTGATCAGTCACTCAGGCCCCGCGGGAACTGTGCTTTTCTTCGATTTTCTGGAGATCGCGTATCCGGCCTCGTTTCTGCCGGATCTTCCGCCTCAGCCCCAACTCGCGCTGGCAACGGACTGGGATACATATCACTCGCAGTCTCTGCCGGCTGAACGCACTGCCTGGCTGATCGATAAGCTCGGTTTCCAGGGTCGCGTGAATCACTATGCCGGCGCACTCTGGTTTTATGAGCTCGTAAGAACTGGGACTAATTACGCTTCGCTGACACTGACTCTGTCTCAGAGCCCGGCGCCCAGCCCTGTCGTTACTCTGAATATCGCGGCAGCTCAAGGCACCGCTGTTACGCCCATCACTCATTTAGTCCTCCCGGATGACACACCCAACACCGTTAGTCTGGCGCTCGCTGGGCTGATCAACCTGGGCACGAATCTTGTTTGGGCGAACGCCGCCGGAAACCAACTAACTATCAGCGCGCGCGCCATGGGATCCGGGGGAAACGGCATTTGGGTCGCAGCAGATCCGAGCAGCCGGGGCATCACGGTAACTTCGGCTAATCTCCTGACTGGCGGTGTTGATGGAACACCTTACAATCTGAACACGACCGACCCCCTGAATGCCGCTCTGATCGCTGCCGCCGATTTTTGGTGTACGGATTTGACCGCCACTCCGCGGATCAACCGTGCCGCGCGAGATTGGCATCAGGCCTTTTTCGCGGCGTTGAACGCTTACGGCATCGACAGCGTTACCGCATTCAGCACGGAGTTAAAGAACGGTGATCCATCATCCGTTGCCGGGATTGCCCAAAGGTATCCCGATGGCTCGCCCGTTGTGCTGAATACTCCGGCCATTCAAACAAACTTCTCTCCCACGGCGATTAGCTTTTGGAAGCAGGTTTATCTCGACATGGCGGGATTGCAGGCTGCCGCGGGAACGCGCCCTTACTTGCAATCGGGCGAGGTGCAGTGGTGGTATTTCCCGAACTTGGCCGGGATGCCGTTTTACGACTCGTACACACAGCAGCAGTTCCAGATGAAGTACGGCAGCGCAATGGCCACCATTCTCGACAATTCCGTAAACCCGAGCCAGTATCCGAATGAGATGGCATTTCTCCCGGCACTGATTGGTTCATACACCGCTCAGATTCGTGCAGCCTTGCAGTCCGCATATCCCGGGTGCCGTTATGAAGTGCTTTATCCGACGGACACAAACGACACGGAACTCAACATGGTTATGAACTATCCCTCCGGCGATTGGACGCCCGCTAATCTGAATTGCCTCAAAACGGAGAGTTTTGGATTCACGGCAGCCTGCAACCTGGACCAGAGCGCTTATTCCATTGGCGTCAGTGCGCAGAAAGGCTTCCCGAATTCAGCGCGGAGCCATCTGGTTGGAATCGGGAGCGCATTCACTGCCTGGATGAAAGAAGTAGATCTTGCCCAATCAGCTGGATTGGAATCGATTGTGCTGTTTGCGTTGGATCAATACTGCCTCATTGGGTACCCGCCGCCGCCTTTTGGCAGAACGAGCCGCGCGCTTAAGCAGGGCTAGTTCGACGGGTCGCGTTTCGGGCCAAGTTGTAAACGAATAAAATCACGTAAGAATGCAAATTGAAGAACTGCAAGCGGCTTTGCGCGCCGCTGAAATCGATGGTTGGCTTTTTTTCGATCACCACCGCCGTGATCCTCTGGCGTATCGGATCTTAGGTATCCCGCCCGAAATCGAGTCCACAAGGCGCTGGTACTACTTCATTCCCGCTCACGGTGAGCCCGCTAAACTCGTCCACCGAATTGAGAACGACACGCTTGACAGTCTCCCCGGAAAGAAAGATTCCTACTCGAGTTGGGCGGATCAGCATCGTGGTCTGGGAAATCTACTGGCCCGATCGTCACGCGTGGCGATGCAGTATTCGCCCGACTGCGCAATCCCCTACATTTCGCTGGTTGACGCGGGCACTGTCGAACTCATTCGAAGCCTTGCCGTCACGGTCGTTAGCTCCGCGGGGCTGGTGCAGTGGTTCGAAGCCCGGTGGACAGAGGAGCAATTGGGATCGCACTTGGAAGCGGGAAAGCTTGTCGATCAGGTCAGGAGAGATGCATTCGGTCTCATCGGAGCGCGCTTGCGACAGGGAGCTGCCGTCACCGAGTTCGAAGTGCGTCGGTTCATCCTCGACCGCTTTTCGGAATCTTCGTTGACTACCGATCACGGACCAATCGTGGCAGTCAACAGCCATGCCTCCTCTCCTCACTTCGAACCAACTCTCCAAACGGCGGTGGCGATAAAGATGGATGACTTGGTTCTCATCGACTTATGGGCTAAATTAACGCAGCCAAGCGCTGTCTATTATGACGTAACCTGGACCGGGTTTTGCGGCGAGATAGTGCCAACCCGAATACAAAACGTCTTCGAGATTGTCAGAGACGCCCGCCGCTCAGCAGTCCGATTTGTAATGGACAGTACACAAAAGAAAGCAGCCTTCGCCGGTTTCGAAGTCGATGATGTTGCTCGCGGCTACATCCAGCAACACGGCTACGGCGATGCCTTCTTCCATCGCACAGGGCACAACATTGGCACCGAAGTTCACGGCGCCGGCGCTAATATGGACAACCTGGAATCTCACGATGAGCGGCTCGTGATCCCAAATACGTGTTTCTCGATAGAACCGGGCATCTACCTTGCCGATTTTGGCATTCGCTCGGAGGTTAACGTTTACGTTGGAGCGGAGTCGGCGCGAGTCACAGGCGAAGAGCAGGAACAACTTGTCCGAATCTGACACCGAATCGAAATGAGGGGTATAGCTGTAAGTCTTTCGAGATGTTACGTTTGCAGACCATGACTGGCATCAAATATTTTGATTTGTGCGACAGACTACAACAGTCTACCGTAGAGTATGGCCGCAGTGAATTTTGTTGAGCCTCCTACGTCACAAGTAGCGCTCCTTCATCGGATCAGTAGTATCGTCAGTTCCGAGCTCTCTTTGGATGAGATGCTTGGGGAGATTGTCGGTTTGACAGTCCAGGTAACCGCGTGCGATGCCTGTCTTGTGTATCTGATTGAGCGCGAGACAAACGAAATTGTTCTACGAGCATCCCAGGTGCCTCACCAAGTCGATCTGGGCAATATACGCCTGAAGGTAGGCGAAGGTATCACCGGGTGGGTTGTCGAGCATCGTTCGGTCGTTGCGCTGTCGGAAAACGCGGGTGCTGACCGCCGGTTCAAGAAGTTTCAGGCACTAGTCGAAGACACCTACGAAGCATTTCTTTCGGTTCCTCTTGTCAGCGGCGGGGACGTAATTGGGGTCATCAACGTTCACCACCGCGAGCCGCACGACCACACCTCCGACGAAGTTGCTCTTCTAACGTTCGTGGGTGAGCAAATGGGAGGCGTGATCTCGAAATCCGTGCTGGCTGAAGAAAATGCTCGACTGATGGAAGAGACGGCCGAAATGCGGCGCCAGCTTGAAACCCGCAAAGTTGTTGAACGGGCCAAAGGGATCTTGCAGCATCGCCATGGGTTAACCGAAGAAGAGGCGTATCTGCGTCTCCGCAACGAGAGCCGTCGGCTGCGGCGGCCAATGCGGGAACTTGCCGAAGCGATTATTCTCTCGGAAGATCTTAGCCGCAAGACTGAGTCGGTTTAAGAATCGAACCCAGGGCCGGGCCTCTAAGATGAGATTTGCCGCGGCCCTTTCACCCAATCGTCAATAACCCTCATCTGCTCACCATTGCGGGCAATTTCTGGCCCCGGCAGATCGACGTCGATCTGTTCCCCGCACAGCGCCGTTTGTACAAGATCGATGATGACACCTCCATCCTCGTCTACGAGCACCAACCCCCGTCCACAACCCGCGGGCAAATCCTGTTTCTGCATGGTCTTGAGGGTTCGTCGGAGGCTGGTTACGTTCGAAGCTTCGCTCAGGAGGCGCTACTTCGTGGTTTTGGCGTCCACCGAGCAAATTTGCGGACCTGCGGCGGCACCGAGAACCTCTGCCAGACGATGTACCATTCGGGGCTCACGGGCGACACTCGCTTCGTTTTGGAACAGCTCCGAGCGCGAGATCTAGGTCCTCTCTTCGTGGTCGGGTTTTCCTTGGGCGGCAACGTCGCGCTTAAACTCGCCGGGGAACTCGGTCGGACCGACCTGATAGCAGGCGTCTGCGCCGTATCGACGCCAGTTGACTTGGCTATGTCCGTCAGATCGCTGGACCGGAAAACCAATCTTCTGTATGCGCGAAGGTTCTTGAAACGTCTCTGCGACCGCGTTCGCCGAAAGAGCGCTTTAGCGCCAAATCTTTATAGCCCCCAGGGGCTCGACGATGTGAAGACGATCTGGGATTTCGACGATCGATTCACCGCCCCGCTGTTTGGGTTCGGAACCGCGGCCAACTACTACGCAACTCAATCTTCCGCGCGCTATCTGGATGCCATCCGCGTGCCCACGCTGGTAATCACGGCTAAGGACGACCCCCTGGTGCCATTCGAGATGTACCGCAATCCCGCATTCACAACCAATCCCGCATTGACGCTGCTAGCGGTAGAGCGGGGCGGCCACTTGGGCTTTATCTCGCGTGAGCGTCCCAGATTCTGGCTTGACGGTGTCGCCTTGGACTGGATTAGCGCCTGCGAAATCCTTAGTCGAAAATCTCAGAAAACGGGATCTCCATAGATGTGCCGTCAACTTTGATCGAATTGTCTTGCGCTTCTTCCATGCCGTCGGCGCGGTAAATCCAAATGCGCCTCTCGACGGGATCGACAACCCAGACGACGGGAACGCCAAACGTCAGATACTCCCGCACCCGTTCATTTGTACGCGAGACGGTATCTTCAGGCGAGAGTATCTCCACGCAGAGCAGGGGCGGCTTCGTCAGGATCTGTTCGTCGGGCTTGCCCTGAGTTACAACCACGTCGGGGACCCGAAACCGGGTCGGCCTGACCTGAAATCGCCATTCGGGCAATGCGGCAATACCCGTCTCGCGGAAACGAGCACGGAAGAATCCGACCAGATTACCCTGTATCCAGCTATGGTCTCTCTCGCCCAGGTTTCTCTCCTCAACAACTCCGTCCACATAATCGCAATCCGGACGATAAACAGTGTGAAGATACTCGTCCACCGATATCTGGGTAGTCGCCGCCATATGGCTCAGTATGGCATTCCATGCGCCTCTATGGAACAAGCAGGCGGATGCCGAGCTCTTTCAATTGGCGGTCGGGGACCTGAGACGGAGCCTCGCACATCAGGTCGGTTGCCTTTGCTGTCTTAGGGAAGGGGATTACTTCGCGAATCGACTGTTCACCCGCAAGGAGCATGACGAGGCGGTCGAGCCCGAGCGCGATTCCACCGTGAGGCGGCGCGCCGAACTCCAGCGCTTCAAGCAGGAAACCAAACCGGCGCTTCGCTTCATCCTCGCTGAAACCAAGCGCGGCAAATACCTTGGTCTGCAAGTCTCGCCGGTGAATACGAATTGAGCCCGATCCCAATTCGACTCCATTGAGAACAAGATCGTAGGATTTCGCACGGCAATGCGCGGGATCGGTGCTCAGTTTCTCAAGGTCCTCATCGTGAACGGAGGTGAATGGATGATGCGCCGCACTCCAGCGTTGGTCTTCGTCATTCCATTCGAACATCGGAAAATCTACCACCCACAAAAACTTGAATATCTCCGCATCAAGCAGCTTGTGGCGGCTGTTGTACTTCTGCGCGACCAGCAACCGAAGTTGCCCACAGGCGAGCAAAACCGTGTTCTCCGGCAGCGCACCCTTCTTTTCACCAGTCCAACCCGCCAGGATCAGCAAGTCGTCTTCTTCCGGTCGAACCCGCTCGCGAACCCGGCGGATCTGCTCCGGGTAGTCCCGCTCCAGGCGCTTAATGTCGTCGTAAACGCGCAGCCCGCGTTCTTGTCCCAAAGCTTTGAGTTCGTCGCGTTCCTTGCGCGATAGCTGTCCGGTTTTAGGAACGTGAATCGCCACCAGGGGCAGACCTTCTCCGGTTAGATCCTCACCCGCGAAGAGATCTTCGACGCAATAGAAAGGCGGGATGCGCAAGTCTGGTTTGTCGATTCCGTAGGAGCGCATGGCCTGCGCATATGTGATGCGCGGAATCTCTTTGGGCGCAATCTTGCCTGCGGCCTCGCAGACTGAAACTATGAGCGGCTCTATGACTTGATAGATGGTCTCCTGCTGTGGAAATGACATCTCCAGATCGATTTGCGTGAACTCGGGCTGCCGGTCCGCTCGCAAATCTTCGTCGCGGAAGCAACGGACGATCTGGAAGTAGCGCTCATATCCGGCAACCATCAACAACTGCTTGAAAATCTGAGGCGATTGCGGCAGAGCGTAGAAACTTCCAGGCTGCACACGGCTGGGAACAAGGTAATCGCGCGCGCCTTCGGGAGTTGAGCGTGTCATGAAAGGCGTCTCGATCTCAAGAAAACCTTGCGCCTGCAAAGCTTGCCGCACCGCAAATGCAATCTTCGATCGCATGATGATGTTCCGCTGCATGCGGGGGCGGCGCAGATCCACATAACGATACTTCAGCCGTATATCTTCCTTGACATCGACATTGTCCTCGAGCGGGAAGGGCGGCGTTCGCGATTCGTTCAGAATCCAAAGCTTGCTGGCCGCGATTTCGACTTCACCCGTTACGATGCTGCCGTTGACTGTCTCAGGGGTGCGGAGAGTGACAGTGCCTTCGACGGCAACCACAAACTCAGAGCTCAACTCTTGCGCGCGCTGGTGGGCTTCCGGATTCTTGCTTTCATCAAAGACCAGTTGCGTGACGCCGTCGCGGTCGCGCAAATGAATAAAGATCAGGCCGCCAAAATCCCTGCGCCGGTGCACCCAGCCCATCAGAACAGCGGTCTTTCCCGCGTCCGCCGCGCGCAATTCGCCGCAACTATGCGTTCGGCGGAGGTCGCCTAGAAAATCAAGTTTAACCGGGGCCGGTTGTGAGTTGTCTGCCATGCTTACCGTTCACCGCCGAGCCGTTCCAACAATTGCTGACGCGTAAAATTGGATTGCTCGCCCGTTGTCATGTTCTTCAAAGCATACGACTGAGTGACGATTTCATTGTCGCCGACAATCAGCGTGTAGCGAGCCGCCAGCTTGTTCGCAAGTTCCAGCATCCGCTTAAGCTTGCGGTCCGTTCCAACTTCAACCGACCGGTCGAGGGCGCGGATGTCAGCAGCCAGCAGCGCGCATTGACGGAGTGCCGTGTTTCCCATGGGTGCGATGTACAAGTCGAGCGCGTGAGGCGCGGCCGCATTCGCTTCCTCTACGGCCATCACCAGCCGGTCTTCACCGATGGAGAATCCAATCCCGGGCGCCGGAACTCTCGATCCCAGGCTTTCGGCGAGACCGTCGTAACGTCCGCCGCCCAGAATGGCGTTCTGCGATCCGAGTGCGCCGTGCGTCACTTCGAACGTGGTGCGGGCGTAATAGTCGAGTCCACGCACCAGCCGCGGCGTTACCGCGTAGCCAATTTGCCGGTCATCCAGGAATTCTCGCACGTGGCGGAAGTGTTCACTATCCGATGCGTCCAGGTAGTCGAGAATCGACGGAAGTCGGTCGATGATGGGCTGGTCTTCGGGCACCTTGCAATCGAGAACGCGAAGCGGATTTGTCTCGGCGCGCCGTCTACAATCGACACACATTTTGGGAGCGACTTCTTTGAGTTCAACCCGCAGCGCTTCGTTGTACTTCGCCCTCGATTCTTTCGAGCCGACTGAGTTGATAAGCAGTTCAAACGCTTCAATCCCGATCTCTTTCAACATCGAAACGACCATCTCGATCACTTCGGCGTCGATCGCCGGAGAATCGGATCCGATAGCTTCCGCGCCAATCTGAAAGAACTGGCGATAGCGGCCCTTTTGCGGGCGCTCACGACGAAACATGGGTCCCAAATAGTAGAGCTTCTGCAATCCGGGCTGCTGATCGAGCCGATGCTCGATGTAAGCGCGGATCACCGACGCCGTGTTTTCTGGCCGCAAGGTGAGAGAGCTGCCGTCGCGATCTTCGAATGTGTACATCTCCTTGCCAACGATGTCGGTATCTTCGCCGACACTGCGCGCAAAGAGGGCCGTTTCCTCCAGGATCGGAGTCCGAATCTCCTGATAATTGAATCTGTGAAAGATGCGGCGGACAGACGTCTCAACCCGGTTCCAGACTGCGCTTGCGGGAGGTAAGATATCCCGCATGCCCTTGACGCTCTGAATCAACTCTGGGCTTCCCTATACTCTTGTGCGAGTTTGACGTACCAGTCGCAGTTCTCTTTAAAGTGCACTTGCTCTTCCTCCGTTACCGCGCGCCGCACCTTGGCGGGAGCGCCCATAACGAGTGTATTCGCCGGAACTTGCATGCGCTCCGGCACCAAAGCGCCAGCTGCTACGATGGCGCCGGCGCCGATCACCGCCCCGTTCAAAACGGTGGCTCCGATGCCGATGAGAACATCGTCCCCGACGTCGCATCCATGCAAGACCGCCGCGTGGCCCACGGTTACGCGATTTCCAAGAAGGCAGGGATAGGTCCGGCGGTCAACATGCAGCACGGTATTGTCCTGAATGTTACATTCAGCGCCCACCCGGATGTAATTCACATCACCGCGGATGGCCACGTTCGGCCAAACACTGGAGCGCTCGCCAATCACAACATCGCCAATCACTTGCGCACTGGGATCGACGTAAGCAGAATCTGCAATGCGGGGCATTACTCCACGATAAGGTCGAATCATTCTTTGTTGATAAGTTGCGGTTCAGGGATAAATCAAGAGCAAAATTGGAAACGCTGTCCCGATGTTGTCTTTCTAGCCATCCTAGCAAGACGCATGTATTTTCCTCAGTTTTCGGGCTTTGGAAAGTGTTGGGTGAAGTAGGCCGCGATCTCACTTTCGCGGCGTCCCCCAGCGGCGGATGCGATCTTTTGCCATAGCTTGGACGATTCACGGTGCGGCTTCAGCGCTTCCAACGCCGCTAGCGCGTCGCGCGTCCGCGCGGTCCGCACGATTTCGACAAGAAACAACACCGCCGCGTCCAAGCGTGAAGCCCCAAACGCGCGTATGAGAATTTGGGCGAGGCCCGGACTGCTGGCCCAGCGCTCCCGCAGGTAGACGATTGAAGCGGGCAGGCGCGATCCTCCCAATGCCAGCGCCGCTTCTTCCCGCACTTCTCCCTCGACATGGTCCAGAAAGCTCCCGGCGAAAGGAACTGCATGGTCCTCTTCCAGCCGCAACAGGAAGCTCAGAATCTCGCCCGTTACAGACGGATCGGCATCGCCAAGCCGCGCCTTCAAACGCAGCAGAAGAATTGCTTCGGGCGTCCCCAACTCGGCAAGAGCCCGCGCCGCATCCAGCCGCACGGTTTGCGCGCGGTCGGCTAGGACGTCGATCAGTTGGGTGTGCATTTCATTGACCGGAATATCTGTGCATTGGATCAGGGCCAAGGCGCAAGCGCCGCGCAGCACGGCTGCGGTATCCTCTTGCCCTTTCCACACCGGCTCCATCTGAACATGCTGCAAGCCCCTCATAAAAGTCGCGGCTTCACTGTGGCCGAGAACTGTCAGCGCCTTCGAAAGTGCATTCTTGCCCCAGCACTGCGGATCGTTTTTTGCCGGATCCAGGAAGAGCCGGTCGAAGGCTGTGAGCATATCCGGTATCAGCGCGCACAGGTTCAGTTCAGCGGCGATGGATGCCGCTTTCGCGACAATTACGTTGACCCGATCGCGCAAGGCTTTACGCAGGGCGGCGATAACAACTTCGCCCGGAGCGGCAAGGCGCAAAGCGCTCAGTTGTTCCAGTTCGTCTTCGACTTTGCGTTTCGGCATGGGCGACGGACTTTACCTCCGCTATATAGCACGCCACTTGCCGACTGCGGCGTAACGCATTCGTCATCAGTTGGCTCTCCAACACGCTGCGGTTATAATTCGATAGCAAAAGAATTTGCATACCTCTCTAATCCCCCCGTTGCGCGTCGCCTTGTTTCCCGATACCTTTTATGAGGCGAACGGGGTGGCCACACTAAGCAGGCATCTGGCTTGGTTCGCTCAGGCTCGTGGTCTCCCATTTATGGTGGTCCGGGGTGGCCGGCAGACGACCCTTACAAACGATGGCTCGCTAGAGATTCTGGAACTGAGACGCGGCCCCGCGTCCTTCCCTCTCGATAAGAGCCTGTATTGCGACCCATTCCTGACGCGGCACAAGGAAATGGTCATCAAACATGTCGCCGCCTTCAGGCCCGATCTCGTGCATATCACGGGTCCCGGTGATCTGGGGTTCCTGGGCCTCTGGGTGGCCCACATCTTGCGCATACCGCTGGTCGCTTCCTGGCATACCAATTTGCACGAGTATCTGGCCCGGCGGTTGGATCGTGCCTGCGGTTTGCTTCCCGACAGGCTCCGAAAGCGCGCATCTTCCGCGGTGGAACGGCAGAGTTTGCGGGGCTTGCTGCGCTTTTACCGCACGGCTCGCTTTACATTAGCTCCCAACCAAGAGCTGGTTGATCTTTTGCGGGCAAACACTGGCAGGCCCGCCTTCCTGATGCCCCATGGCGTCGATCTCACGGCATACTGCCCGGTTCCGAATGAAAAGAACGGTCACCATCCCTTTTGCATCGGCTACGTCGGCCGTTTGACTACCGAAAAAGATGTTCATGTCTTCGTTGAGTTAGAGCGCAAGCTTGTTGCCGCCGGCGAACGGAATTATAAGTTCCTTATCGTCGGTGAGGGTGGTCAGCAGAAATGGCTGCGAAACAATCTCCAGCAGGCGGAGATACCCGGTGTGCTTCGCGGAAGCGATCTGGCTGCCGCCTACCGCAGCATGGACGCCTTTGTTTTTCCTTCCCGGACCGACACCTTCGGTCTGGTCATCCTGGAAGCCATGGCTTCCGGCGTCCCGGTGATCGTCCTGCCGAACACGGGCAGAGTTGTGGGAGTCGAGGATGGCGTTTCCGGATGCGTTTCCGAAGACTTGGCGGCAAGCCTGCGGCGTCTGATGCACGACCGCCATTTGGGCCAGTCGATGGGTTGCGAGGCGCGAAAATTTGCCAACGGCAACAGCTGGAACTCGGTGTTCGAAAAGCTTTATCGGACCTACTCCGAAGGCCTGATCATTGAGGACGAGAGACGTGCCGAGAGGGAAAGGGGCCGCTGAAAACTTAACGCGGTTACGACAGAAAAACTTTCATCCCTCCAATGACGGCTCTCTTCATAGCCAACATCCACGGAGCCTTGGCTGGTTTGGGCTTTTCAAATCGCGGCATATCTATCGCCTCTTGATAAAAACCGAGCCGCTGCTTTGTCGCTGCCGTCCAACTCCACTCCTCCGCTTGGCGCCGTGCGTTCGTCCGCATCGTTTCACAAAGTCCCGCTTCCGAAACCACCCGGCGAGCAACCGCAGCCAACCCACTGGTCAAACCCGCTTCGCTATCCGGGTCGTACAAGAACCCGTTGACCTCGTGCTGAATCACGTCCGGAATGCCGCCGGCGTTGGCGCCGATAACAACCGAACCGGATGCCATCGCCTCCATCAGCACCAACCCTAGAGTCTCCGTCTTCGAAGGAAGTATCAGCGCGCTCGCCGACGCCATCGCCTCCGCCAGTCGCCGTCCGGTCAGATAGCCGGCAAAAAACGCGGGAGTCCCCGCAAAGTGCGCCTTCAGAGTCTCCGTGCTGGGTCCGCCGCCCACAATAGCCAGTCGGGCTTCCGGCATCGCGTCCAACACCGCGCGAAGAGTATCGATTCGCTTCTCCGGCGACAGGCGCCCTACGTACAGAAAGGGCGGCCTTTGCGGATTCCCCTCACTCAGCCAGGCGCGCGTAGCTGGCGCCGCAAAGCGCGGATGGAACTCGGTTGTATCCACTGCTTTCGGCCATAAGCGAACCCGTTTCGCACCGTGGGCCTCCAATTCATTGGCCATCACGGATGAGGGTTCAGCTGGGCTTTGTTGTGGCGCACCCGCATCACCTTCGAAACGGCCGGTTCCAGCGCGCCCAGTCCATAATAGTGATAATAGTGGAGATACTTGGGCAGGCGCGTGTGATAAGAAATCACCAGCGGTAACGCGAGCACGTCGCTGTAATAAATGCCGCCACTCCCAAGCACGACGGATCGGCCCCGTGAATCAAATCAGGCTGGAAATCTAGCAGCCTTTGCCGCATCCATGCCCGAGGAAGAGCGAGCGTCAGTTCGGGATAGAGGGGGGAAACGGGAACCGCGCATGCCCTCCACTTGGGCGCCATCGAATTCTTCGGGCCCGTCTCCCGGCGCGAAAACTAAAACCTGATGGCCACTCCGTTGTAACTCCGAAATAGTATTACGAAGACGTGTGACAATTCCATCTATCTTCGGCAGGAAAGTCTCGCTGAAAAGCGCAATTGGCATTAGTCCGATAATCGGCCCCGAACAATGAATAACGAATTACCGCTAAGTTACGAAGGCATACCCGAGCACTTACAACTGTTACCGTTTTCCGCGAATTCACTAACTGGCGCGGCGAAATGTCCGGCGCCCGCACCTCGCCCCCTTTTTCTTTCACGAAATTGTGGTTCGATTATAATCCACATTGCTTTGCTGGTGTGTTACGGTTCGTTTGAAGTTCAACTCTTGAAAGGCAGATCGTACCCCCGCGGTTGTGCCCCGCCGCACTCATAAAGCTGCAACGTGGGAGTAGCGGCTCAAACAGATCGTTCAACAGAATGAAAATTACAGTACTTGGTGGAGACGGCTATTGCGGTTGGGCAACAGCTCTCCATTTGTCCTCGCGCGGACACGAGGTATCGATAGTCGATAATTTCTCCCGGCGTCAGTGGGACCATGAGTTGGGTGTACAGACCCTCACTCCCATTCGCCCTCTGGCGGAGAGATTGAAAGCCTGGCAGGAGCTTGCACTTCCGGTCGTTTGAGCCCGAAGCAGTGGTCCATTTCGCCGAACAACGGTCCGCTCCTTACTTGATGATCGACCGCAAACACGCGGTTTTCACGCAAGAGAACAATGTGATTGGCACGCTGAACCTTCTTTTCGCTTTGCGCGAATTTCAGCCCGACTGCCACTTGGCGAAGCTTGGCACCATGGGTGAATACGGCACTCCCAACATCGACATCGAAGAAGGCTACATTACCATCGAGCATAACGGCCGGAAGGATTTGCTTCCCTTTCCGAAGCAGCCTGGTTCTTTCTATCATTCATCGAAGGTTCACGACAGCCACAATATGATGTTTGCCTGTAAAGTGTGGAAGCTGCGCGCTACCGACCTGAATCAGGGTGTGGTGTACGGGACTGTTACCGACGAAACGGCGTTGGACGAAGCCCTCATCAATCGCTTCGACTACGACGAAGTGTTTGGAACCGTGCTCAATCGTTTCTGTGCGGAAGCTGCGGCGGGTCACCCGCTCACCGTGTATGGCGAAGGCGGTCAGACCCGCGGGTTTCTCGACATCCGCGATACGGTTCGCTGTGTTGAACTGGCCTGCCTGAAACCAGCCGAACCGGGTGAATGCCGCGTATTCAACCAATTCACCGAGCAGTTTTCAGTGCTTGAGCTTGCCTATCTGGTGCAGGTATGCGGCCCCGGAAAATGGGTCTGGATGTAGCAGTCGACCGACTCACCGATCCCCGCGTCGAATCGGAAGATCATTATTACAACGCCAGGCACTCTAAGCTGATCGACCTTGGGCTGCAGCCACACTGCCTTTCCGATTCCCTGCTAGATTCCCTTTAGATTCCCTCATGAACATTGCCCTACGCTATCGCGAGCGGATAGACTCCTCTGTATTCCTCCCGCGGATAGATTGGCGGAAACCAACCAATGCCCGCAATCTGAAAGCGCAGCCAATGCATATGGCTGCGTTGGCGTCTCGCTGAGCCATTTGCGCGCGGCCGTGTCCTCGCAGACTCCTCTTCGCGCCGCCCGCGCCGAGTCAGAAAGCTTTATAGACGATATCGGGAGCGGGTGCGTTTAACAACATCTCGGTGGCAACCGAGAGCACAAACAGCGCGGTGCCCCAGACCGTTCGAACATAGCGCGACAGCAGGAACGGCTGACTCTTCCACTCGAAAGACAACATCCAGGCACGGGCCGATTCCCAGACGGCAAGCAGGACCGAAGACCCAACAAATATACAGATCCAGACCAGCACGCCGGAAGAACTTCCCAGGCGGCCCCAAACCGAGCTGAGTTGATTCCAATTCGACCAAAACCACAGCAGCGTGAACGCGAACCAGGTAAAGGTAAGTCCGCGCGCAAAGATCGTGTATACAGCATTGTTAGCGAGGCTTCTGTAGCGCGTCTTGCCCAGCCGCTTGCTCATCATCACCTGGTAAAGCTTCGTTAGGCTCACGCCTAGCCCTTGCAATACGCCGAAAAAGATAAACACCGAAGTTTGCCCGTGCCACAAACCAACCAGAAAGAATGTGACAAAGAAGGCGAATACTCCTAAAAACGGTTCGGCAGTGCGCGAAGCATATCTTCGCATCAATCCGATCAGCACTGGATTGTAAACGTAGGTCTTGAGCCATTCCGACAGCGTGATGTGCCAGCGGCTCCAGAAGTTCAGGAAATTACCCGACGAGAAAGGCCGGTTGAAATTTTCTGGTAGTTCAAGCCGCAGGAAGCGCGCTATTCCGATCACAATATCGATGTATCCCGAGAAATTGCAGTATAGATAGAACGGATAAGAGGCCGCGATAACAATCCCGTTCAGCGTGCGTTCCTGAAGACTCTGCGCCGCGCTGAGCCTGCCTAGCGCCTGCGTCTGTGCCATCGAGAGGAACAACGAGAGAACGTTCACTTTGAAGAAGCCGATGACGATCCGTTCGAAAGCTTGTCCGCCAATCAGGACGTTCAGTTTGAGAGGCGCTTCCGCCAAGTGCATTTCCGCGAAATCCTGGTATCTCTGAATCGGCCCGGACAGCAAGGTTGTGAAGTTGAGGATGTAATTCAGATAAGATGTCAAGCTCACCGGCCGAAGAATGTTGCCATCTTTTGCGTCGATGATTAGGTGCAGAACCCGAAAGAAGATGTAGGAGAGCCCAAGCGTGGCGTACGAAAAAGGAAGGAACACGGGGGCCGGAAGGAACGAGTACTTCTTGAGCCAGACAAACGTCGCGATTGCGCCCGCGGCTAGCGGAACGAAACCAACTCGCCCGGTGCGGCTTTGCATGAGGCGCAAACTGACGAACCCGAATGCCAGGAATGCAACGAGCGGCAGCCAGGAGACAGGATTGAGAGAGAAGAAAGCCAGGAAGGCAATGCTGGCGATAAGCAGTACTGCCTGGCGCCAGGCAACCGTGCGCCCAAGGTTGAATACGATCGCGACGGCAAGCGCAAATCCCAGAAACTCGAACGAAGCACTACCCATGAAATAGATAGCAGACCGGCTTGGCGACCGTTATGCTCCAGCCATTTCAAAGCCTAACGATCGCACGGTCATAGGAGCCGCTTGCACTTTCGCGGTTTCGGTTTCCAGTTCCCAAATGGCGGTCCCGTCTTCCTGACGCTCAAGCCGCGTAAAACCGAGCTTCGCATAATGGTCTTCGACCAGCTTGTTGCGATCCGTCGGCCGGTAAGTTCCCGTCAGCTTACGAACGCCTTGGCGCTTGGCATGTTCCAGGATCTCGCGCAAAACCATCTGCTCGACGCGCCTTCCGAGGACACGGCAGCTCATCAGCCACGTGTCGATCTCCCACTCCGAAAGCCTCCCGCGCCGGCAGATGACCACGCTAATCATTCCGTTATCGCCGAAGCTATCGGATAGACGCACTTGCATCGTGAAGCAGTCCGGATCGCTCTCCGCTTTCGCCACTTCCGCCTCCGTGTAGCGCTTCGTGGTCAAGTTGTATTGGTTCGATTTGTTGATCAGTTGCGAGATCCGGGCGCGCCCCGTTGCATCGAACGGCTGAAACGTGATTTCCATAGTGAGCGACGCCAAGTAGGCGTCCACGTCTCCGGCCTGTTTCCGCAGGCTAACACGGCGAGCGTTGTCCCGATAGAATCCCGCACGCATTACGTCTTCGTCGGAAAAAGCAACGGCTTCGAAGTAGCCGGCCGCCGCCAGCGTCCGTGCATAGAGCGCTGGATCTTCCGGCAGTTCAGGCACCGCAACTTGAGGCAAAAGTTGACGCACCAAGCTTCGCTCAACCGGATTGTCGTCCAGCAGAACCACGGATTCGAGCCCCAACGATAACTCATCGGCGATCGCTTTGATGTTGGTTGCCTTATCGCGCCAATTTGCCTGAAAGACTGCAATGTGGTCTTCGCGCAGCAACATTTCCGGATGCTTTGAAAACGGCAGGCGCGCGACGTCATCGTTATTCTTCGAAGAGACCGCCAGCACCACGCCCCGCTCTCGCAGGTCTAGAGCAAGCCGCTGTACGCTCAAGTGCGCCTCGCCGACGGCATCACCTTGAGCGCACTGGATGCCCTCCAGACCGTCATCGCCAACCACGCCGCCCCACACCGTATTATCCAGATCGAGAACCAGGCAGCGGCGGCTCTTTCCGCGCAGCGCCGCGATCACCCGCCCCACGTGGTCGGCGTACAGCGGCAGATACGTGTTTGAGAACGGCAGTTTCGCCATGTTCCATTGCGCCGGCGAGTGCCAGTCGGCAAGTCCAACCGTCTCGGCCAGACCGGCGACATCCAGCAGCACATCTTCCGTCCCAAAAACGCTCCCGGCTAAACCGGCGTTCACTCTGTCGATAATGTTGCGCAGCGTGCCCGGAAGCAGGCGGTCCAGGCTGCCGAAAAGTCTCTCCGGAGGGGGCGGCAGAGTCTGTAGAATGCAAATCGCCTTACTGTTCGCCTTAATCCCCAATCGGACCGCTTCAATGTAATCGAGAGCGGTTTGAACGGCGGCATCCGCGTCGGCCGCACTCCCGGCCTTTGAGCGCAAAGGGAGAGCGCGATAATCAATCGCTATCAGAACCGCATCCGGTTTTGCCCCGCTGATGGTCGATTCGGGCGACAGTGCCTCTTGAATGACTTGATCGTACTCCGCCGTGACGCATTCCAACGCGATGCCATGGCGGGCTGCCGTTGCGATCAACGCGGGAACCACGAAATCGACTGTCGAGTTACTCAGAACCCCTAGCCGAAAAGCCGTCAATGGATTCAAAGACCGGTTAGACTGACGGGCTTTGCTCAAAGCCTTGGCCAATCGGCTTAGTTGGTTCTCGTCCAGAGCATGAGTCGCTAGCGCCTGGACGCGCTTTCCAAGATCGCCATCGACTTCCAGGAGCGCCCTACAGCGCATCGAAAAATCGGCTGGCGATAGAGGCAGCCAGGACAGGTTTGTGTAGAGATCGTTACTCATGCGGTGAGACGAGCCGAAGCCCGATGCGGGGTCACGAAACCTTCGACCGGATCAGATCGGCAAACTCTCCGACATTCTTGAGTTTACCGATTTCGGAAGCGGAAAACTTGATTCGAAACGCTTTCTCGATGGTGAGGATCAGCCGGATATGGCTTAAACTGTCCCATTCGTCCACATCGGCGGCGGTCAGCTCCGACCGAACCACGATTGTGTCGTCATCGAAAACATTTCGAAATATCCCATCGAGTTTCTGGTATATCTCGGCGGTCTCCATTGGTCTCTCGATGGATCACAAGGTGAAATCCATGGTATCGCAGGCTGGAACTTGACGGACCGGCTTCACATCCGGGCGGGGCCGAATCCATTGTCCGAAGCGCGCAACCTCTGCAGGAACTCCACCGGCACCCGTACATTCCCGTCTCGTCCCGAACCGAGCGAAATATCGGGTTTGACCGTTCCGTGGAAATCGGAGCCGCCAACCGGGAGCAGGTCAAGTTCCCGAGCCAGTTGCATATAGTACGACTGCAAAGCGGCGGGTTGCTCCGAATGATATACCTCGAGGCCAAGCAGGCCAGACTCTTTCAGGCGCATCAGGACCTTACGTTCAAATTCGCCGCGAGGTAGAAAGAGGCGGACCGGGTGCGCCATGGCTGGAACGCCCCCGCCGTCCAAAATGATGCGGATCACCTCTTCGGACGTCATGCTCTGACGCTCTACGAAGGTTGGAGCATTTTCTCCGATATATCTTCTGAACGCGTCGTCGGCATCCTTGGCATATCCCTTTTCGACTAGCACTCGGGCGAAATGCGGGCGGCCAGTCAAGCTCCTCCCGCGCGCCTCCACTTCGGCAAGACTTACGTGAATCCCTTTCGCCGCTAAGGCCAGGGAAAGACGACGGTTGCGGTCGCGGCGGTCCGCTTGCTGGTCGGCAAGCCACGCCTGAAAGGCCTCCGTCGGATCGCCGCCGGGAAAATACCCGAGCACGTGGGCGTAGCGGACGCGACTGCCGGCTACTTCAAGGCGTGTGTTCAATTCAATTCCGCGAACCAGATCCAGACCCGCCTCCCGGGCTGGGATACTGGCCTTTTCGTAGCCGGCGAACGTGTCGTGGTCCGTGATCGCCAGCGCATTCAGCCGCTCGCTCACCGCCAATTTCACCAGGGCCTCCGGACTTAAAGTTCCATCGGACTCGTTGGTATGAGTATGTAGATCGATCAGCCCGGAAAGGGGCACGGCTCGCAGAGGTTTGTTCACGGACGCGGCTTGGGCTCGGAATAGACTTCGAATAGAAAGTTCTCTCCGCAGGTGTGCGCGACCAGTCTGCCGCTGCCCAAAGCCTTCTCCTTCGTGTGGTTCTCAAAGAAAATCGCCCCGTCCGTGCTATCGCCAGGCTTTAGCTTCATGCCGACGAAGGTGATTGCAGAGGCTGCGGCCGCCGCCTTGAAGCGCGGATTTACAAACTGCGCCATGGCGGCCTCCCTCCGCTGCTCGTATCCATTCGTCGGACGGTAATTCGAGAGAGCGTAAATGGAACTTTCGTAAAGGAGCTGTAGCTTAACGACATCGGTGCGGCTGGCTCTCTCGAGAAGAGATTCCACCACGTCATCCGCGGAAATCGAGGGCAAGACGGTTCCATCCTGACGAACATACGAAAAATCCCCGGGTCTCACAGTCCAAGGAACTAGGGATCCGTTGGTGACAGTAATTTGTACCACGTTGAAATCTTTAATATGTGGAGGGAGAGGCGCGAACATCACCGTAATCCCGTTTTTCGTGAGCGCTTCGTACTCCAGGCCATGCGATTCGAATTGCAAGGGCAGGGCATTGCCCGGGGGTGCCGGTTGCTCTGGCCCGGATTTAGGGGTGGCCTGAGAGTCGCCGCTCCGGTCCTGAGAAACCGCACCGGGCTGTTGCACCGGAGGAGCGCCTGAGAACCCAAGTAAAACTGCGGCGATTGGGATAATGCACACGCATAAACCAATCGCGCGTACATTAAGATGAAGCATTTAGAGACCCAACTATATAGTAGACGGTACAGTTGGCAACGTAATGCGTCGGGGCGGTCAGGACTGAGCGCTGGGGAGAAAGTCCCTCAGGCCGCAATGCTGTGGGACTTGTCGGGCCAAATTGCGAGTTCCACAAACTCGCTTTCGAAGCGTGATTGTTCTCGCGGATCGGTGGCGGGCCTTATTCGCCGACAGCATTCCCGCAGCGCCTCTTCAAACGAGAGTTCGTGAGCGCGTTCACCTAGCACCAAGTCAAGGAGGGCGTGGGCAGCTTCTCGAGCGCTATCCGCCGTTTTCGCGAACAGCAGTGTATCGTAACGGTCCTGGATTTGTTGAGCGGCACGAGTCATGGCAACTGTTGGATGCAAGTTATCCCAAATATGATGCGCTCGGCGATATTAGCCGAGATTTCCGCCGGCTCGAACCCTTCCCTGCAAGATTCTTGAACGTTGCCCCTATGCCGATAAGGAAAGTGGAAAGACGCGTCGTTTGAGCGGCGCAGAAAGGAGTAAATCGGCACCGTGAGATTCCAGTCGAGCTCAGCTCGACCCTATCGACCGGTGAACTTCTGGGCTTTCGGTTCGCAGTCTGGCTAGCCCTTTCTTCTCAAGATCCTCTAGCCGCGATCCCAACCGTAGTCGCTGTTACAGTGACCACCGCTTGGGCCGTCCGCATCCACATGGCGCATTGTCTGCAATGTCAAAGACCTGCGTCGCGCTTGAAACGCAAAACCTGGCAAAAAACGAGTTCCTGGCTGAGACAGCGCACG
>OCTA010001144.1_pt1 | contig 24466 bp, 16 predicted proteins | sample 1538991 | NCBI WGS metagenome assembly OCTA01 (sample SAMEA3539302, study PRJEB22396) | soil metagenome | biome: tundra; feature: field; material: soil | place: USA | collected 2010-05 | depth 0.15 m | reverse complement strand
CGGTGCCCTTCTTCCTCCACCGCCGCAGCGTCGACAACGAAATGTGGAGGCGTTCGGCCGCCTGCTCTTCTGTGAAATACACGGTCCCTTGGTGCATGGGTAACTCCAAACAAAGTTAGATTTTGGAATCCCCAGTTCCCTGTTGGGATTATCGCTGGGGTGCGAACCCGTGTACTATTGGCCCAAGGGCAGGACCGACTCTTAGATTCAACTCTACGCCCAGCGATCCAGATACACAAGGGTACCCTTTTAGATTTCTCTCAATTTCTGGCTCGTCTGGGGAATCTGTGGGTAACTGGCGGGTTCAGCGCAGGGGTTGAGTGAGGAAGCGGTGGAATTTGCGGCACGGGGAGTCGAAGGAGCGCTGCTCATCTTCCCAGCCGTTGTGGATGAGCGGGCCGCCGTCCTCCTGGATCACATTGCGGACGAGTTGCTCCGCGGCAACCTTCCTCAGGCGAGGGTCTTCGTTCACGTCGCGAATGATCTCTCCGCCGAGCAGCCACATATTGTCGACGTGGTTTTGGATGGTCCTTTTCGACAGACCGGACTCGGCGAGGTGAAGGAGGAAGGGCAGGAAGTATTCGACGAGTCTTCTACCTGGCGGGAGATCCTTCTCTTCGCCCATCCAACGCTCCGGCCACTCCGAAAGATCGCGGCAATCGCGGCAGTATGGCAATAGCGCGGCGGGCGTCAATGGGAGAGAATCGGGATTCGTCTTCATCTTCCTATCGATCCAGTCAATTCATGCGCCTTCCCAGAATTCTGAACCACTGCCATCCCCTCCCGGGGTTTGTGTACGGACAAGCCAGCGTCGCCGACGACGGGCAAATCATCCTCATCCCGGTCCGGCCACGGAAACGATCCACTGCCATTTGCTCCGGCTGTCATCAGCCAGCGTCAGGCTACGACCAGTCTAGTCTCGCACGCTGCGGCGGTTTGAGTTCATCGGACTCTGGGGCTATCTGGTCTTTCTGGTCTATTGCATGCGACGGGTCAACTGCAAACAATGCGGGGTCGTAGTCGAAGAAGTGCCGTGGGGCATGGGGAAACACACCTCAACCAAGGTGCACATGCATTTTCTGGGGCATTGGGCGCGCAAACTCTCCTGGAAAGAAACCGCCGAGGAGTTCCGCACATCCTGGGATAAGGTGCACGATGCGGTGGCATATCTGGTCGCCTTGGGGGCTGGAGCATCGCGTCCTGGGGCCGATTCGCGCCATTGGGGTGGACGAGATTCAGTATGGCAAAGGGCACAAATATCTGACCTTGGTGTATCAGATCGATCTGGGCTGCACCCGGCTGCTGTGGATCGGCAAGGAGCGGACCGTGAAAACCTTCCGGGAGTTCTCTGCCATGATTGGCCCGGAGTTGTCAGCCAAGATCGAGTTTGTCTGCTCGGACATGTGGAAACCCTAGCTGGGTATGATCCGCGACAAGTGCTCCCAGGCCCTCAACATCCTCGACCGGTTTCACATTGTCGCCAAGGTGAACAAGGCGCTCGATGACATCCGCGCCGCCGAAGCCCGACGCATGAAGAGGGACGGATACGAACCGGTTCTGACAAAGTCTCGCTGGTGCCTGCTGAAGCGCCCGGAAAACCTCACCACCCAGCAGAAAGTGAAACTGCAGGATTTGGTGCGCTACAACCTCCAGAGCGTGCGCGCCTATCTGCTCAAGGAAGACTTCCGGCACCTCTGGAATTACGAGTCCACTACGTGGGCAGGCAAGTTCCTCGACCGGTGGTGTCGTCAAGTAATGCGCTCGCGGATCGAGCCACTGAAGAAAGTCGCCAGAACTTTACGCGCCCACCGCGAGCTCATCCTCAACTACTTTCGCGCCCGGAAAGAGTTTTCCAGCGGCGTAATCGAGGGCCTCAACAACAAAGCCAAAGTCACGATGAGAAAATCCTACGGGTTCCGAACGTTCCGAGTCACCGAACTTGCCCTATATCATTCACTTGGCAAGCTGCCCGAGCCCGCACTCACCCACAGATTCTTCTGACGAACCAAGATATTCTTGACCGTGGACTTGATTACGCCCTGGCTCTCGGCCATATTCATGCAACTCCAGTGAGGTACAAGCCTGCGCCCCACCTTCTCTTCTCTCGTTGAAATCCGGCACTTTCACAGATTCTTCGCGGCCAGCGCGGTCGCCGGGCTTTCGTCATCCCGGCTCACGGGTCGCGCACCTTGCGAGCGAATCAGATCCTTCAACGCGTCGAGTATGTGAGTCTGCATGAGTTGCTCGGCCGCCTGGACTTGCCGGTGGGCGATGAGTTCGATCACCCGGCCGTGCTCCTCGAAGGCGCGTACCGACCGGCCCGCGATGCGACTGGTTTTGATCATCAGCATCTCGTTTTGGAGCCTTAGCTGGCCCATTACGGAGGACAAGTAAGAATTCTTTGCGGCCTTCAGAATTGCCGCGTGCAGATCCTGGTTGTAGATGCGGTAAGCCTCCGTGTCGCCGACGGCCAAAGCAGCTTCGCCCACGGATTGGTGATTCCGCAGCCACTCTATGTCGGCTTCGGTGATCCGATCGCAGGCCAGCCGGACGCCCAGGCACTCCAGCGCGGCACGCACCTCGTACAACTCATGGATCTGCTCGCTGGAGAAATCGCGAACGAACCAGCCCTGGTAGGGCATCTTGACCGTCAAACCATCGTTTTCGAGGCGATGCATGGCCTCCCGGACAGGCGTGGTACTCACCTCCAACGCCCGGGCTATGACATCGGGGCGCAACTGGGTTCCGGATTCGAACTGGCCGGTGAGGATACCATTGAGCAGCGTTCGATAGACGCGCGCGCCCATCTGCAGGTTTTCGGGAAGCGGCTCAAGCCCCTGTGCTTCGAAATGCTTATTGTCTTTACCGTTTGCCATATAGGCACCTCCGAACAGAGCCTCACTCGCCTTCCCGATCGAGCGGGCGACAACGTCCCACGATCAAACGCACGCAGGATTCAAGGAAGGGAAATCCACGCCGACCTGGCCGCCAAGATCGACGAGCTGTTTCACTACTTCCTCCGGCAGTGGGACGCCGAGCTCACGATTCTTCGATTCAGTGGCAGATTCCAACTCGCCGGGTGCGAGCACGCGCGGCACGCCCGGAGCCGGAACAGCGGCTTTGAGCATCCTCAGAATCTCGTCCATACGCCGGGCGAATTCATCCGCCGGCAGAAACAGGTCCGTTCGGTAGGCAGTAAACACCTGGCCTAGATTCTGCTCAGCTTTGAGGTTCTCTAAAGTGTTCAAGTGGAGAGCAAAGGATGCGCCCGTCAAAACGCCACACATAATATCAATGATAAACGAGATGGCCGAGCCTTTTGGCCCTGCGAAGGGCAGCACGGCGCCCTTGAGCGCGGCATGCGGGTCTGTGGTCGGCAGCCCCTGAGGATCAATCGCCCAACCTTCGGGAATGGGCACGTTCCGATGTGCCGCGTTGATGATCTTGCCGCGTGCGGCGATGCTGGAGGAGGCGTCGAAGATGAGTGGCATCTCTTGCCCGGCGGGAATCCCGATGGCCAGCGGATTTGTCCCGAGGAAGCGCTCTTTTCCGCCAAATGCAGCCATGTTCGGCGGAGCATTGGAGTTGGCGCAGCCAATGAATCCCTGGCGGACCGCCTTCTCCACATAAAAGGCCGCCGCACCGAAGTGATTGCTACCGCGAACGCCGACGAATCCGACGCCGCAAGTCCTGGCCAGATCGATTGCGGTCTCCATGGCGCGCGTACCGGCGACGGGCCCCAACGCGTTGTCGGCGTCCACCAAGGCGACGGCGGGAAACGGCGAGTGCACGGTGATGTTGGGCCTGGCCTTCACCACCTTGGCCTGAAGCCGCTTGGCGTACACGGGGAGTCGGACCAATCCGTGCGAATCGACGCCGCGCAATTCGGCCAGCAGAAGGCACTCGGCGGTCTCACGGGCATCGTCCGCGGGCACGTCCAAGCGCTCCAGGACGGCGGTAATGAAGGCCATCAGGGCTTCTGGACTAAAGCGCTGCCACTGCGCGCCGTCGGAAGGTATTGATGCTGACGGCAGCCCGCTCATCCCAGGTGCTCCCCTTTCTGTGCCAGGGGGGGCAAGCCCAGCAACTCAATGGTGGTTTTGCCGAGGCGCAACTGCGCGATGAGATCCGCCTCGCGGCTTTGGCGCCGAACGGCGGCCTCATAGATCTCCTCGACCCGATCCTGATCGAGAATGACCAGGCCATCCGCGTCCCCGAACACGATGTCTCCGGGGCGCACCGTGACTCCGCCAAACTGAATCGGTTTGCCCAGGCTGCCGGGCCGTTGCTTGGTGGCGGCGCCGATGGCCAGGCCACGGCTAAAGACGGGGAACTTGCGCGCGGAAATGGCCCCGATGTCGCGAACGGCGCCGTCGATGACGAGGCCGGCGACACCCTTTACTTGCGCGGCGACGGTGAGAATCTCACCCCATGCGCCGATCAGAAGGTAACCGCCTGCACTGGCGACGATGATTTCGCCGGGTTTGGCCGCCGCCACCGCGTGGTGAAGCATCAAGTTGTCCGCGGGGGGGCATTCAACGGTTGCCGCCACGCCGCAGATTCGAGCGCCCGGCCACGCCGGGCGGATGGATGGATCCACCATCCCTCGCAGTCCGGCAGCCTCATAGAGCGTGGCCGGATCGAAGACCAGAAACCGTTCCAAGGTACTCTCGCAATTGACGTTCATTCAGTGGCTCACTTTCCGGCTGCCTGCTGGCCGCTATCCGGTTGATGGAACTGCACCTTCGCCATGTCGGCCAGAAACTGCGCCGCGTAGGAATAGTCCGCGCTGCCTTTTCCAGCGGTGCTGGCCGCCGAGAAGATCTGGGCAACCGTGGAAGCCAGCAGCAGCGGGACACCTTGCGCGCGGCCCGAATCCAGCGCGATGTTTACATCTTTTTTCATAAGGTCCAGCTTGAACCCAGGCTGAAACGAGCCGGCCAGGAGAAAACCGGGCAACCTCAAGTCCATCATTTTGGAGTAGCCTGACGAACTCTTGATCACCTCATACAACGTTGCCGGGTCGGCACCGCACCGCACCCCGAGGGTAAACGCTTCGCCGATGGTCATCAAGTGCACGGCCGCCATCATCTGGTTCACCATCTTCACAACCTTGCCCTGGCCTACCGCGCCGACATGCACGATCTTGCTGCCCATGGCTTCGAGCAGCGGACGGCACTCTTCCAGCAGTTGGGGATCGCCGCCGACCATAATTGTGAGGGTGCCTCGAACGGCCCCGGCAGTGCCGCCGCTGACCGGGGCGTCCAACACACGACCACCCACCTGTGTAAGTGCCTTCTCAACCTCCTGTAAACTCATGGCAGTCGCGGTCGTCATATCGACGAGTACTTTGCCGGGAGAGATGCCTTCCAGCACACCATTGGCGCCCAAGACGGTTTCCTTGAGTTCGGCATCCGCGGGGACGATGGTGATAATCACGTCGGCCGCCCGGGCGACCAGCGCGGGCGAGGCCAAGACCGTGGCGCCCAAAGCCGCCAGCATATCCGCCGGTTCACGCCGGTGGTGGTATGTCGTGAAAGTCTCGAAGCCGGCCTTGACGACACGTTCGGCCATGGGCAAACCCATGGCTCCCAATCCAATAAATCCCACCTTCAACTTAATCCTCTTTCCGGCAACTATGCTCGACTGTTACTCGCACACACGGAGCAGGGAACCAATACTACCCTGTCATGGCTGAGCGTCCTATGCAGCTCAAGTTCCATATTATATGTGATGTTAAATATCATGTCAAGAATTCTCTTGACATGGCGGTCCGAATATCAGATATTTGACCTAATCCCACCAGAGCCTTCCCAGGGTTAGCGGAGCCGGTTCGTGGGCGGGATGGACGAGTGTAATGACGACTGTTTCGACCGCAAATACCGCCAGTAATACCGCTACTGCCCGGCCAGCGCGGAATGCCTGGGTCCTGGTTGCCCTTTTGGGCTTCGCCCTGTGTGTGAACTTCTTCTTCCGGGGAAATCTTGCCGTGGCAGCCCCCGTCCTCACCCAGGAAATGGGGTTCTCGCCATGGCAACTGGGTGTGCTGATATCGGCGTTCTTCTGGACGTACTCGGTCTCGCTGATTGGGGCCGGCTGGCTGGTGGATCGCTTCGAAGTCCGCTGGGTATATGCGGCAGGCTTCCTCCTCTGTTGCTTATCCACGTTCTTCACGGGCGTAGTCACGTCTTTCGCAGCATTGCTTTGCATGCGGTTGTTGCTGGGGGTCGGGGCGTCGATTTCCTATCCTGCGAATTCGCGGATCCTGGCGACGGTTTTTTCCGAAAGACGCCGCGGTCTGGCAAATGCCGTAACCGATTTGGGGGGCAGGCTGGGTCCTTTACTTGGGACACTGTTCGGCGCACTGCTTGTGAACCGGGCGGGCTGGCGTTCGCTCTTTCTCATCAGCGGCGCCGGTGTGCTGATCTGGCTGGTCCCTTGGATGATGGCGGCCCCACAAACGATTGTCCCGGCCGCCGCCGGCAGGAAGCCGACGATGGGCTGGGGGGAGTTGCTCCGCCGGCGCGATGTTTGGGGCACCTTCGGCGGCCTGTTCGGCGCGAACTACGCCTGGAATTTCCTGTCAAACTATCTTCCCTCCTATCTTGTGCGCGAGCGTCACTTTACGATGAATTCGGTGGCCATTTGGGGGGCCCTGCCCTATCTCTTCATGGCTGTTTCGCTGGTAGGCGGAGGCCTCCTCTCGGACCGCTGGATTTCGCGAGGCGCATCTGCCGTCCGGGTGCGCAGAGGATTCGCCTCGACAGGCCTGATCATGAGCGCCGTGCTTCTTCCCCTCGCCCTGGTGCCCAGCGTGATATGGGCTTTCGTCGGCCTGTTCCTGACCTGCCTCGCCTTCGGTACCTACCTTTCGAACCTCTGGGCGCTGACCCAAACCCTGGCAGGCCCGCAAGCGGCCGGGCGCTGGACGGGCATGCAAAACGCATGCGGCAACCTGGCCGGCATTCTGAGCCCGATCGTCACAGGCTGGCTGGTGACGAAGACCGGGACCTACTCCATCGCGTTCCTGGCCGCCAGTCTGGCATGCCTCGGAGGCGCAGCGAGCTTCCGATTGTTGGTCCGCGACCCAAACGACGAAGGGAAGTGTGGCGGGAAGGGCCTTCTTCGGGAAGAAAGATCTTGACATGATATTTGATATCACATATACTCACCATCGTCGAGAGCCACGATGTGAGTTGAGCCAAGACAGTCTCGAGGGGGCAGTGCCCTTTCCCGCGACTGTGGTCAACCCATCTCCCTTGGTACGCGCGGCCTACCGAAGATCACCAGGAAGCACTGGACGCTCTGCTTTACTGGAAACGGCGTTCGCCCGACGATCCAGCGTGGAAGCGGGTGACGGCAACCGTAAAGACGAGCCGTCGATCCCCAGCATTGGATGGACTCCCGCTTGTGATTCATTCCTGAAGGAGAGTTTATGAACCGTTCGACGACAGCGGCGTTCGCACTGGCGGGCGTGCTTGGCGGCAGCATCGCACTTCTGGCCCAGGATACGCCACCCAAATTGAGTAATGACCAGATCAACAAGGGCGCGGTGCTGCTGCAGTATAAGGATTACAGCAAAGAAGACCCGATGCCCCTGGTCCACGAGTACGAGGGCCTGCGCGTGAGCGACGTGCTGGACGCGCTTCAAGCCATCGGAATCCAGGACATCACGCTCATGGACAAGAGCATCCGGCCGCTGTGGAAAGACACCACCGAGAAAGCCACGCACCGGATCTACGGCGTCGCTGTTACATATCAGTACCTGCCGACCAACCGTGCAAACCCGGGGCCGATGAACTATGAGGAATTCAAGAAGTGGCATAGCCACTGGTATCAGACCTACGCGCCCGAAGTATTCGGAAGCGTGCTGCGGCCGGGCACCATCGTAGTAATCGACTCTCACGAGTCGAACATGGTGGGATTCTGCGGTTCTAACAATACCCTGGCGTGGAAGAACAAGGGAGCGGCCGGGGTGGTCACGAATGGGAATTGCCGCGACACGGACGAACTCATCCTGGAAAAGGTCCCGGTCTATGCGAAGTATCTCGGAGGCGGCACACGCCCGGGACGGATCGAAGCGGGAGCGGTTAACCTTCCGGTGACAGTGGGCGGCGTCCTGGTACGGCCGGGCGACTTCATTTTGGCCGATGGCGACGGTGTTGTGGTAGTGCCGCGCGAGAAGGTTGAGGAAGTCGCGAAGATAGCGTGGGACATCGCCAAGGGAGACAAGGCGACGCGGCGCAAGTTGTACGACCAGGGCGGCTTGAAGGTAGATAGCACTCTCAAGTAAGTAGCTGTACGAAAGAACAGTGGGACGACGCCGGACCTTCAATCAATGTAAGGTCCGGCCCGAGATGTTGATAGGAGTCATCATGGCACGTTCAATGTTGAATCGGTGTTTGTATGCACTGCCGCTGGCAGCATGCCTTCTGTGGGTCTGTTCCACCCTCGATGCCCAAGTGGCCGGAAGAATCAACGGATACGTTAAGGATCCGTCCGGCGCCAATGTGGCACACGCGACCGTCAAAGCCGTTTCCGTGGAGCAGCAGCTCACGCGCACGGCCGAAACGGATGAAACCGGATACTTCAACCTGCTGTCCATGCCGCCCGGCGTCTACGAGGTCAGTGTCGAGAGCGCCGGGTTTGAACGGCAGAAACAGACCGGCGTCAGCCTCACCCAGGGGCAGACTCTGCGTCTCGATATGGAAATCAAGGTGGGTGCCGTGCAGGCGGAAATCACGGTATCGAGCCAGGCACTCCTGGTCAATACTACGAACCAGACCCTCTCGGCCCTGGTCGATGACCGGCGGGTCCAGGATCTGCCGCTCAACGGCCGCAACGTGATGGGATTGGCGAGCATTCTGCCGGGAGTGACGACGGTTTCCGCGCCCCAGGAGTTGACCAATACGCGCTCTGGACCTACCATGGTAGTGAACGGCGGGCGCGCGGAGGACAACAATTTCACCTTCGACGGCGCGAATTTCACCCACTTCGGCCAGACCACCGGCATGAACTATCCGCCGCCCGATGCGGTGCAGGAAATCCGCATCCAGACGCACAACTTTTCCACCGAGTATGGCAACAGTTCAGGCAGCCAGGTCTCAGTGACATCCAAAGCGGGGACGAACACTTTCCACGGCTCCGCTTGGGAGTTCCTGCGCAACGATCAGTTGAACGCGCGCAGCTTCTTCCAGCCGGTGCGTCCCACCAGCCGGCAAAACCAGACCGGTGCCGCCGGGGGCGGGCCCATCAAGAAAGACAAGCTTTTTTTCTTCGGCTACTACCAGAAACTCTGGAACCGGCCGCAGTCGGGCTCCTCCGTGGCCCTGGTGCCGACGCCGGCCCAGCGCACCGGCGACTTTTCGTCCCTCAACACGAAGCTGAAAAACCCCAACAACTCCTTGACCGGGCAGCCGCTGCTCGATTCCACGGGGCGCCCGTGCGTGAACAACAACATCATCAGCCCGAGCTGCGTCAACCCGGCGGCCAAGGCGATCATGGACCAGTTCATCCCGCAGTCGACCACCGGCAGCGTCGTTTCCCTGGTCCCGACGCCATCGGGAGCCTATACCACCGGGGGCCGCATCGACTATATTCGGAGCAGCAAGCAAAACCTATACGGCCATTGGTTCGTCGACCACTACGACCAGACCTTCGCGAACGGTAACATCAAATACATGACGGGATCGCGGGTAGTTGATAATAAGGACTTCTCGATCACCGACACCTATATGTTCAGCCCGACGCTGCTGAACGAGGTCACCGTAGACTACATGCACGCCTTCTCTCAGGACTCGGCGAACGCGCACTACACCCCGACCAGCCTGGGCATCAAACTTCCCGAGGGCAGCCAGGGCGAGGACTTGAGCATTTCCGTTACCGGGGGGTTCAGTCTGTCGGCGGCGAACCCGGCCCTGCAGGAATACAAGAACTGGCACGGGCGCGAATCCATGAGTTGGATTCACGGCCGCCACACCATGAAGTGGGGCTACGAGTTGTACCGGGTGGCCTTCACCTTGAACACCAATGCCAACATACGCAGCACTACCTTTAGCGGTGCGGCCACGGGCAATGGGCTGGCCGACTTTGTACTCGGCTATTTCGACACCACTCAAATCTATTATGGCAATCCATCCAGCAAGCCCTTCGAATGGAAGCACTACTTCTACTGGCAGGACGAATTCAAAATCAGCCCCCGGTTCACTTTGACTTATGGGACTCGTTATGAGCCCTACCTCGCCTGGGACCAGAGAGGCTATCGCAAGCCCTACGTAGACATCGGGCACTTCGACGTGCTTTCGAAGGTGTCGCAAGCATCGCTCCCCGGGATTCTCTTTGCCGGGGACCCGGGCATGCCCTCTAGTGGCAAGCCGGGCTACAACGATATGAACAACATCGCGCCGCGTATCGGCTTTGCCTGGGACGTGTTTGGCAACGGCAAGACGAGCGTACGTGGCGGTTATGGCATCTTCTATTCCCAGCTCAGCGCCAACGTGACTCACCAGGCGGAAGCGCCCTATGCGCTTGTAGACACCCTGGTGCAGGGCAATCTCAGCGACCCGTACGGCTCTCTGGGCCGAACGGCGCCGTCCGCGACGGCCTTGGGGAACTTCAATTGCGTGCCGAGCAAGGCGTTTCCCGGTGTGACCTGCGGGTTTCCCCTGCCGGCCACCATCGTGAGCGCGGATCCGGGCGTCCGGACCCCCTACATTCAGTCGATGAGTTTTACCATCGAGCGTCAGATCACACACGACCTGGCTTTCGAAGTGAGCTATGCCGGCAAGTACGCACAGAAGCTGGACGGCCATCGCCTGTGGGATCCTGCCGTGTACAAGACCGACCCTCTGACCGGCGCAGCGCCCACCGCACAAAACGCCAATGATCGTGTGCTCTGGACGCCAAGCATAGGCCTCTACACTCCCCAGTGCCGGCTCCTGGGCAACGATTACCGCTCGGGATACAACAGCGGGCAGGCTCAGATTACGAAGCGTTTCAGCCACGGTTTCTCGTTCACGGGTTCATACGTGTTCTCGAAAAACCTGGACGACCTGGTCACTGCCGCTATCGGCGTTACCGGGGGAGTCGGCGACCCGTTCAACCTCCGGTACGACAAAGGCTTGTCGATCTACGATCACACGCACGTCGCGAACGCGAGTTGGCTGTGGACCCAGAGCCACAAATTCCAACAGCCGGCGGTGAATTACTTGCTGAAGGACTGGAGTGTTGGCGCCTTCCACACCATCCAGAGTGGAGCCCCTGTAAACATCATTTTTGGCACGGACCAGGCGCTGGACGGAACCGGCCAGGGCCAGAATTATAACCATGCGCAACTGGCCCCCGGGATGACCTACGCCAACATCGCGATCGATCATCCGGACCGCAATGCGTTCGTCAACGAGTTCTTCAACACAGCGGCCTTTGTACCGATTGCCAACGTGCCCAAGGGAACTTACGGCAACATGGGGCGCAACGTGATCAGGGGGCCGGCCTTGAACAATACGAACTTTACCCTGATGAGGGACCTGGCGATCCGCGAGCCCCTGCGCGCGCAGCTTCGCGGCGAGTTCTTCAACGCTTTTAACCAGGTGGATTTCTCCAATCCGACTAACTCGGTAAGCTCGGCCAGCTTCGGACGCATCCTGAGCACCGCACAGCCGGGCCGGGTGATCCAGGTTGCGCTAAAGTTCATCTGGTAAGCGGGGCAGGCGGCCTATAGCTACATTTACATCGAATACTGCGGAGGAGAATGGTATGAAAAACTTATCAAAGTGCTGGCGGCTGCCTGCCTTGCTCGGATTTCTATCCCTGGCGGTAACTCAAGCTGCCGCCCCGGTCCATGTCTACGACAAGGTGGAACTTACTTTTACGGCGACGGGTAAGTACGCCAATCCTTACACCGATGCCGAGGTATGGGTAGATCTCAAGGGCCCCAACTTTGCCAAGAGATGCTACGGCTTTTGGGATGGCGGCCAGACGTTCCGCGTGCGAATCATGTCGCTGGAACCGGGAACATGGTCCTGGGTAAGCGGATCTAATCCGCCCGATGGCGGGCTGGCGGGGAAAAGGGGCAGTTTTCAAAGCATCGCGTGGAGTGAGGCCGAGAAAAAGGAAAACCCCAACCGCCGGGGCGTCCCGCGGGCGACGCGCAACGGACACGCGCTTGAGTGGAGCGATGGAACGCCGTACTTCATCCAGGGCGACTACTTCTATCCCGCCTCCACGACGCGCTACGTCTGGCGGGATAGCGATCAGTCTTACCCGGTGGACAGTCCAAGGGCGGGGTTCAAAGACATATTGAAGTACCGCAAGTCGCAGGGCTTCAATACGATCTATATCATCTCAAGCTTACCTAACTGGGGCTACGACGGTTGGCCGGCCACATTCCGCGATGAAGCGGGCGTGCCGGTCCGCGGCGCCTGGCCAAACGGCAATCAGAACCGCGCCGAGAATATGGTCAACGAGGAGAATGAGAAACCGTTCTTCTTTCCGGGGAAAGCTGTCGGCTACAGCGAGGTGGGCGCCGACTTCTGGAGGATCAATCCCTCCTACTTCCGCTATCTCGACAAGAAGGTGGATTACGCGGGTGCGCAAGGCTTCCAGATCTTCATCGAAACCCTGCGCCGTGATATCGGGCCTTATTTGAAGGCGTATTACGGTGCGAGCGACCCCGACATGTCAAAGAATGCCGTGTTCTATTACATCAGGTATATCTTCGCGCGCTACCAGGCCGATCCGGTGTCCTTCGGGATTATCCACCAGGACGCGGGAGCCGGTCCCGGAACGAAACCGTCAACTTCGGGTGCTCCGGTTCTCACGGCGGAAGATTGGAGGCCGGTTATCGACGGGTACCACAAGAGATACGGGCATCCGCCGTTTGGCCAGATCGTCACGACGAACATCAATGGCTCCACTTATCGGGTATGGGGGCACACGGATAAGTCGCCCTGGCTGATGTTGCATCAGACCGGCAATTCCCCGCGGGACAATAAAAGCGCCGATGAGATGCTGGAGATGTTCCAACTCCGCAATCCGATTCCTGCGTATAACCAGGAACCCTGGTATGTTGCCACTGACACGCCGGAAGAACGCGGGTGGAACCGTGGAATCATGTACGGCTCTCTGCTCAGCGGCGGACTCGCGGGTGTCGCATACGAGGCGTACGGCATGACCCGCGGGAATCGCGAGGCTAGCGACGACCCGAACCAATTCCTGACGAACACCTCCCGTCCCCAACCGGATAGCCCTTCCTGGAACTGCTGTAGCGGTCCATTCCCGAACATGTGGGTGGCCGTCAAGTGGCAGTCTGCCAATGAAGTGCAGTATGCGCCCAAGTTCATGATGACCCATGGGGCAAAGTATCAGGACCTGGTGCCCCACCCGGAGTTGTTGTCGGCCTCCAAGACCGGCAATTGGCCGGTGGCGGGCTGGGCATTTCTCATGCGTACTGATGACAAGCAGCTCTTTAAGGCGTACTTCCAAAAGGGTGCGGCGCATCCCGATCTCTCAGGGGCATTACCCAATACGGCCTATAAGGCTCAGTGGTTCGACCCGAGAACCGGCGCCTGGAGCAATGCCGGGAACGGGACAATTACATCAGATGCTCAAGGGCGAATCGCGATCCCGGCTTTTCCGACCTCCGACGACGATTGGGCTCTGAATCTCGCGACGAAATAGAGCAGCGGAAAGCCCGGGTAAGAGTCTGTTTCGAATGGAGCGTGATGATCAAGCGACTCAATAGCGGCGGCTTAGGGGCCTTACTCGGGCTTCTCTCCCTGGCGGTGGCCCAGGCGGATGCGCCGGTCCATGTTTATGACAAGGTGGAACTCACCTTTACGGCAACGGCAAAGTACGCTAATGCTTACACCGATGCCGAAGTGTGGGTGGATCTCAAGGGCCCCAACTTCGCCAAAAGATGTTACGGCTTTTGGGATGGCGGCCAGACTTTCCGCGTGCGAATTATGTCGCTGGATCCGGGTACGTGGTCCTGGGTAAGCGGCTCTAACCCGCCGGATGCGGGATTGGCCGGCAAGAAAGGCAGTTTTGAAAGCATCGCGTGGAGTGAGGCGGAGAAGCAGCAAAATCCGAACCGCCGGGGCATCCCGCGGGCGACGCGCAACGGGCACGCGCTCGAATGGAGCGATGGAACGCCGTACTTTATCCAGGGTGACTATTTCTATCCCGCCTCCACGACGCGCTACATCTGGCGGGACAGCGATCAGTCTTACCCGGTGGACAGTCCAAGGGCGGGATTCAAGGACATATTGAAGTACCGGAAAGCCCAGGGCTTCAACATGATCTATATCTTGTCCAGTTTTCCTAACTGGGCTTACGATGGTTGGCCTGCCAGATTCAGCGATGAAGCGGGTGTGCCGGTTCGTGGCGCCTGGCCAAACGGCGATCAGGACCGCGCCGAGAATATGGTCAACGAGGAGAATGAGAGACCATTTTTCTTTCCCGGGAAAGCCGCCGGCTACAGCGAGGTGGGCGCCGACTTCTGGAGGATCAACCCCTCCTACTTCCGCTACCTCGACAAGAAGGTGAATTATGCGGCTGCCCAAGGGTTCCAGATCTTCATCGAAACCCTGCGCCGCGACATTGGGCCTTATTTGAAGGCTTATTACGGTGCCACCGACACCGACATGTCAAAGAACGCCGTCTTTTATTACATCCGGTATATTTTTACCCGCTACCAGGCGGATCCAGTGTTCCTGGGCATCATCCACCAGGATGCAGGCGGTCGCGACCCGGGAAATCCGAACCTCGCACCGGCAGACTGGAGACCGGTTCTCGACGGGTACCACAAGAGGTACGGGCATCCGCCCTTTGGACAGATCGTCACAACCAATATCAGCGGCTCCACCTACCGGATCTGGGGGCACACGGATAAGTCGCCCTGGCTGATGATGCATCAGGCCGGCAATTTCCCGCGTGACAATAGAAGCACCGAAGAAGTCCTGGAAATGTTCCGACTCCCCAATCCGATTCCAGCGTATAACCAGGAACCCTGGTACATTTCGACCGATACGCCGGACGAGCGCGCGCGAAACCGGGCTATCATGTACGGCTGTCTGCTCAGCGGCGGACTTCCGGGCGTGGCCTACCAGGCGTATGGGATGACCCGCGGGAATCGCGAGAGCAGCGATAGCATGAAGCAAGCCGAGTCGGACGACCCCAGAAACCACGGTCCGTTCCCCAACATGTGGATCGCGGCCAAATGGCAGTCCGCCAACGAAGTGCAGTTTGTCTCGAAGTTCATGATGACCCATGGGGCAAAGTATCAGGATCTTGTACCCCGGCCGGAGTTGTTGTCGGTCTTCAAGACCGGCGATTGGCCAAACGAGGGGTGGGCGTTCTTAATGCGGACGGACGACAGGCAGTTATTCAAGATATACTTCCAAAAGGGAGCGGCGCACCCCGATCTCTCGGGGGCACTACCCAATACCGCCTATAAGGCTCAGTGGCTCGACCCGAGAACCGGCGCCTGGAGCAATGCCGGAAACGGGACACTCACGTCAGATGCTCAGGGGCGAATCGTGCTCCCGCCTTTTTTCACCTCCAGCGACGATTGGGCTTTAAGTCTTGCGACGAAGTAGAGCAGTGAAGGCTATGATCGGGCGATGTAACAGCGCCGGCCTGGCGACCCTGGCCGGGTTTTTATGCCTGGCGGGGGCACAAGCGGCTGCGCCGATCCACATCTACGACAAGGTGGAACTTACTTTCAATGCAACGGGCCGGTACGCCAATCCTTATACCGACGCCGAAGTATGGGTGGATCTCAAGGGCCCGAACTTCGCCAAACGATGCTACGGTTTTTGGGATGGCGGCCAAGTGTTCCGCGTGCGCATTACTTCATCCGCACAGGGCAAGTGGACGTGGGTGAGCGGATCGCATCCATTCGATTCTGGCATATCCAACAAGACAGGAAGTTTTGTCAGCGCCGGGTGGACAGAGGAGGAGAAGCGGAACAACCCCAACCGCCGGGGCTACCCGCGGGCTACTCCCAACGGACATGCGCTGGAGCGGAGGGACGGAACGCCGTACTTCATACAGGGCGACTACTTCTATCCCGCCTCCACCTCCCGCTACATTTGGCGCGACAGCGATAAGTCCTATCCCGTGGACAGTCCGAGGGCGGGATTCAAAGACATATTGAACTACCGGAAGGCACAGGGCTTCAACATGATCTACATCATTTCCTGCTTTCCGAACTGGGGCTACGACGGCTGGCCGCCCACATTCAGCGACGAAGCGGGTGTGCCATTGCGGGAGGCGTGGCCAAACGGCACACAAGACCGGGCCGAGAACATGGTCAATGAAGAGAACGAAAAGCCCTTCTTCTTTCCGGGAAAGGCTGCCGGCTATGGCGAAGTTGGAGCCGACATGTGGCGGATCAATCCTTCCTACTTTCGCTACCTGGACAAAAAGGTGGATTACGCGAACGCCCAGGGCTTCCAGGTCTTCATGGAAACCCTTCGCCGCGACATCGCGCCTTACATGAAGGTTTATTATGGCGCCACCAATCCGGACATGTCGAAGAATGCCGTGTTTTATTACATCCGGTATATCTTCGCCCGCTACCAGGCGGATCCGGTAGTGTTCGGGATGATCCATCAGGACGCCGGCGTGGACCACGCCTCGGTGGTTCCGTATCTGACGCCGGAAGAGTGGCGACCGGTTCTCGACGGGTACCACAACAAGTACGGGCATCCGCCTTTTGGGCAGATCGTCACTACGAATATCGGCGGCTCGACCTACCGGATATGGGGCCATACCGATAAGTCGCCGTGGCTGATGATGCATCAGGCCGGCAATTCTCCGCGGGATAACAGAAGTTCCGAAGAAATTCTGGAGATGTTCAATCTCGCCAATCCGCTTCCAGCGTACAATCAGGAACCCTGGTACATCGCCAACGATACGCCGGACGAACGCGCCCGGAACCGTGGAATCATGTACGGCAATGTGCTGAGCGGCGGCCTTGCGGGCGTGGCGTACGAGGCATTCGGCATGACTCGGGGGAACCGGGAGAGCAACGACGACACGTGGCAAACGGAAAAAGGCGATGCAAGTCCCGGCAGCGGGTTGTATTCCGAGCATCCCTACAGCGCATTCGGTCCATTCCCCAATATGTGGGTGGCCGTAAAGTGGCAATCTGCCAACGAAGTTCAGTTCGTGACGAAGTTCATGATGACCCACGGCGCAAAGTACCAGGAATTGGCGCCCCATCGGGAGTTGTTGTCGGTCTTCAAGACCGGCGACTGGCCCACCGAGGGGTGGGCGTTTTCGATGCGCACGGATGACCGGCAGCTCTTCAAATTGTACTTCGAACAAAGAGCGGCGCATCCGGGCCTGTCAGGCGCACTGCCCAACACCGCGTACAAGGCTCAGTGGTTCGATCCGAGGACCGGCGCCTGGAGCAACGCCGGAAACGGGACACTCAAGTCGGATTCCGAAGGGCGCGTCGTCCTTCCGGCCTTTCCATCCGTTGGCGACGATTGGGCTCTAAGCCTTTCGACGAATTAGGAAGCGCAGTTATGTTCAAAGTTGTGGGATTAGGATTTGCCGCTGCGATCACGGTGCTGGCACAAACCGGAACGGCAGCCCAGCCGGCGCACGTATGGGAGAAACAGGAAATTACGCTGAAGGCGCAAAATTCCTACCCGAGTCCCTACCTGTCCGTGGATGTATGGGTCGATCTTGCCGGGCCGGGGTTCAACAAGCGTGTGTACGGTTTCTGGGACGGAGACAACACGTTCCGAGTGCGCGTGGCGGCGACCGCTCCGGGCGAATGGTCCTGGAAGAGCGGGTCGAACCCCGCGGACCCCGGTCTGAGTGGCAAGTCGGGTTCCTTCCGCGCAGTGGCGTGGTCGGAAGCCGACAAGGAAGCCAACGCCAACCGCCGGGGATTCATCCGCGCGACGGCGAACGGCCACGCCTTAGAGTACGCCGACGGCACGCCATATTTGATACAGGGCGACACGCTATTTACTATCGGGACCTGGCGCTATCCCTGGTACGACGACGACACAGCGCGTCCCATCGGCCCGAATGCGGGATTTAAGGACTACGTCAGACTCCGGCAATCGCAGGGTTACAACCTCGTGCTGGTGTTGGCCGCTTTTCCGGGTTGGGGAAACGACCGCTATCCCTTCAATATCAATATCAAGGAGGGCAGCAGAACAATCCAGGTGCGCGGAGCGTGGCCGGCGCCGGGCATTAACTGCTGCGGCCCGGGGACCCCATTCACCGCCAAGGACGAACACAACGAGGGCGGGCTGCCGTTCCTCTACCCCGGCAAGGTACCCGGTTATGAGGACATATACCCCGATGTGACCCGGATAAACCCGGCTTATTTCAAATACCTGGACCGGAAGTTCGACTATCTGGAGGCCCACGGCTTCGTGCTGTACCTGGAGGCCCTCCGCCGCGATTTGAGCCAGGCCTGGAGGCGATACTATCCTTGGCCGGACTCGTACATGCGCTACCTCTTATACCTGTACACGCGATACGGTGCAGGCAACGTGATCCTGAGCCCTATCCATCTCGACGGCAATCCTGCCGAAATGCCGGCGCCGGCTTTCCTGCCGGCGATCAACGCGCTCTACGACAAGTATGGTCCACCGCCGTTTGGAAACCTGTCCAGCACCGATACCGTGCCCTCGACCCAGGTGATGTGGAGGCAGCCGGGAATGGACTCGAAATTCCTGACTGCGCACGCCACCGGCAACGGGCCACGGGAGCACCACGGCTACTGGTATCTAACGGAGGAGTTTTTCGCCACGCCGCCGCTACCGGCTTTTGCAGGCGAACCATACTATTCCGGAGGCATAGGCGAAGGGCTGGGAGGGTCCGCGGATGCGGCGCCCGGGGGGAGCGAGACGGACTCGCGCAACCAACGCTCATCCATGTTCGGAACCTTCCTGTCCGGTGGATTGGCCGGCTATATCTATGGCTCGTACCCGGTTGAGCGCGCCGACATAGAGCCCGCCGCCCAGATCAAGATGTGGGATGCGGCTCTATGGCCCGGGGCAAACTATATGAAGACGCTGCACACCTTCGCCTTCAGCCAGGGCAAGCGATATCAGGACCTGATTCCGAGCGTCGAGTTCGTATTGCCGAATCGCACCCACGACACACGCTTATTCGAAGGGTGGGCCTATGCGGCCGCGACTAAGGAGAAAGATCTCTTGCTGCTGTATTGGGAGAAGGGCTGCCCCACAAATCAACTGCGCGGAGTCCTGGGTCACGCGACTTACGAAGCGAAATGGTTCGATCCGCGCAGAAGCCAATGGCTGGACGCCGGCACTCTCACGTCAAACACCAACGCCATGATCCGCATGCCTCAGAAGCCTACGGAGGACGATTGGGGTATGCGGCTGGTTCTGAAGAACGTAATAGATATTGGCGAAGGTCCGGCCCCTCCGGCCGGAGGGCGTTAAATGGAAAGGAAACAGTTATGTTGAAAATCGTAGGATTAGGATTTGCGGTGGCTATTGCGGCGCTCGCTCAAACCGGACCGGCGGCCCAGGTGGCGCACGTATGGGAGAAACAGGAAATTACGCTGAAGGCGCAGAACTCCTACCCGAATCCCTACCTCGCCGTGGATGTGTGGGTGGATCTTACGGGGCCGGGGTTCAACAAGCGGGTGTACGGGTTCTGGGACGGAGATAACACGTTCCGAGTGCGCATATTGGCGACCGCTCCGGGCAAGTGGTCATGGAAGAGCGGGTCGAATCCCGCGGACCCCGGTCTCGGCGGCAAGTCCGGCTCCTTCCGCGCAGTGGCATGGTCGGAAGCCGAGAAGGAGGCGAACGCCAACCGCCGGGGGTTCATCCGAGCGACGCCGAACGGCCACGCCTTGGAGTATGCCGATGGCACGCCCTACTTCCTACAGGGCGACACGTTGTGGACGATAGGAACCTGGCGCTATCCTTGGTTCGACGATGATACAGCGCGTCCAATCGGTCCGAATGCGGGGTTTAAGGACTACGTCAGGCTCCGGGAATCGCAAAGTTATAACCTCGTCCTGGTGATGGCCGCTTTTCCTGGCTGGGGGAACGACCGCTTTCCCTTTGGCATTAATATCAAGGAGGGAGACAAGACCATCCAGGTGCGCGGCGCCTGGCCGGCGCCGGGCATCAACTGCTGCGGCCCGGGGACGCCACTCACCGCCAAGGACGAGCACAACGAGGGCGGGTTGCCGTTCTTCTTTCCCGGCCGTGTGCCCGGCTATGAGGACATATACCCGGACGTGACCCGGATCAACCCGGCCTATTTCAAATACCTGGACCGGAAGATGGACTACCTGCAGGACCACGGCTTCGCGGTGTTCCTGGAGGCTCTACGCCGCGATCTAAGCCAGGCCTGGAGGCGGTACTATCCGTGGCCGGACTCCTACACACGCTACCTCTTATATCTGTACACGCGCTACGGGGCCGGCAACGTGATTTTGAGTCCTATCCATCTGGATGGCAACCCTGCCGAGATGTCGGCACGGGCCTTCCTGCCGGCGATCAACGCGTTGTACGACAAGTACGGTCCGCCACCCTTCGGTAACCTGTCCAGTACCAACACCGTTCCATCGACCCTGGCGATGTGGAAGCAACCGGGGATGGACTCGAAATTCCTGACGCTGCATCAGACCGGCAACTGGCCTCGCGAGCACTACGGCTATTGGTATCTGACCGAGGAGTTTTTCGCCACACCGGTGCTGCCGGCATTCGCGGGTGAACCATACTATTCCGGGGGCGTGGGCGGAGGACTGGGTGGATCCGCGGACGCGGCGCCCGGGGGAAGCGAGACGGATTCCCGCAACCAGCGTTCCTCGATGTTTGGCAGTTTCCTTTCCGGTGGATTGGCCGGCTATGTCTACGCTTCGTTCGCGGCGGAGCGCGCCGACATTGAGCCTGCCGCCAAGGACAAGATGTGGGATGCCGCTCTATGGGAAGGGGCAAACTACATGAAGACGCTGCACGCATTCGTCTTCAGCCAGGGCAAGCGGTATCAGGACCTGATTCCGAGCGACGATTTCCTGGTGCCCAACCGCACCCACGACATGGTCACATTTGAAGGCTGGGCGTATGCCGCCGCGACTAAGGAGAAGGACTTCATGCTGCTGTATTGGGAAAAGGGATGCCCCACCAATCAGCTCCGCGGCGTGCTTGGCCATGCGACTTACGAAGCGAAGTGGTTCGATCCGCGCAAGAGCGAGTGGATTGACGGCGGCACTCTCACGTCCAACACGAACGCCATGATCCGCATGCCGCAGAAGCCTACGGAGGACGATTGGGGTATGCGGCTGGTTCTGAAGAACGTGGTAGATATTGGCGATGGTCCTGCCCCGCCCGCCGGGGGGACGGTCGCCGGAGGGCGTTAAGCAACTGCCCGCCTGGCTGACGTTGGTGAGTTACCTGGCTGGGAAGACCCGGTCCGGAAGGAGAACGGCATGAGAACGCATTTCCACGGTAGAGCTCTGACAGGCTTACTTCTATTCTTGTCGGTGACGGCGGGTGTTCAGGGGGCGGGCCCGGTTCACGTCTACGAAAGGGTGGAGATCGCACTCACGGCGTCAGCCAAGCAGGCCAATCCCTATACGGACGTCGAGGTCTGGGTGGACCTCAAAGGTCCCCACTTCAACAAGCGATGCTACGGCTTCTGGGATGGCGGCCAGACCTGGCGCGTGCGGATCACCTCTCCCGAGCCGGGCACGTGGACTTGGGTCAGCGGATCCAATCCGTCGGACGCCGGATTAGCCAGCAAGCGCGGGAGTTTTGTGAGTGTCCCATGGACGGAAGCGGAGAAGCGGCAGAACCCGAATCGCCGGGGCTTCCCCCGACCAACCCCCAACGGACACGCGTTGCAGTATGCGGACGGAACCCCCTATTTCATCATCGGCGATTTCTTCTATCCCGCCTCCACCTGGCGCTATAAGTGGCGCGACGGGGATGAAGCCTATGCGGTAGACACTCCGGAGGCCGGATTCAAGGACATGTTGAAATTCCGCAAGGCCCAGGAGTTCAACATGATCTACATCATCTCCTGCTTCCCATCCTGGGCGTACGACGGCCGTCCCGCCCGGTTCAAGGATAACGCCGGAGTACCGTTGCGGGACGCCTGGCCAAGCGGCAACGAGGATCGGGCCGAGGACATGCCCAACGAGGCGGGCGAGCGTCCCTTCTTTTTCCCTGGGAAAGCCGCAGGCTATCCCGATGTCGGTGCCGACTACTTCCGAATCAATCCCGCCTACTTCCGATATCTCGATAAGAAGATGGACTACGCCTACGCTCAGGGTTTCCAGGTGTTCATCGAGACTCTGCGCCGTGACATCGGGCCGTACTTGAAAACGTACTACGGCGCCACCGACACCGATATGTCGAAAAACGCCGTCTTCCATTACATCCGCTATATCTTCGCCCGCTATCAGGCCGATCCGGTCTTCTTCGGCATTATCCACCAGGATATTGGCGGCGTCTATGCGCTTACTCCCCAGGAATGGCTGCCTTGCATCGAGGGCTATTACAAGAAATATGGGCACCCACCCTTCGGGCAGTTCGTCACCACCAACCCCGATGGATCGACTTACAAGCTATGGGGGCACACCGACAAGGCGCCCTGGCTTACACTGCACCAGGCCGGCAACAATCCACGGGACCATACCAGTTCCGAACTAATACTCGAGATGTACAACTTGCCCAAACCTATCCCGGCGTATAACCAGGAACCCTGGTACATTGCCAACGACACGCCGGAGGAGCGCCGCCGGAACCGGTGCACCATGTACTCCTGCCTGCTCAACGGCGGCCTGGCGGGAGTTGCCTACGAGGCAATGGGCCTGACCCGCGGGAACCGGGAGAACAGCGACCATTTCGCGAATATGTGGGTTTCCATTAAATGGCAGTCGGCCAATGAACTGCGCCTGGCGCCGGCGTTCCTGATGGCCGACGGAACTAACTACCAGGAGCTGGTGCCGCATCGGGAATTATTATCGGTCTTCAAGACTGGCAACGACCCGGCGTGGGTGGGTTCCGGGGCTACCCGTACGGCGCCCCAGGAAAGATGGGCGTACTGCATGCGCACGGACGACAAGAGACACTTCAAGCTGTATTTCGAAAGAAATGCCGCGCGGCCGGACCTATCCGGCGCCTTGCCCAACACCGTTTACAAAGCCCGTTGGTTCGACCCGCGGACGGGCGCCTGGAGCAACGCCGGAGAGGGGACACTGTCCTCTGACGCGCAAGGGAAGATTGTGCTCCCTGCGTGTCCCACATCCGCCGATGATTGGGGTTTGAGTCTGGCACGGAATTGAAATAGGCAAGTGACTACAAGATCGAAGCGAGTGACACATCGATGAACGCAATCCGTTGGGAAAGTCCAGTCAAGAAACAATTGCGCGAAGGCCGGCCGGTGATTGGGGCCAGCATCGCTATGAGCAGCGTGGAAGTGGCCGCGCACGCGGCGACCCTCGGTTTCGATTTCTTGTGGATCGAAATGGAACACTCGCCGATCACGCTGGAAACGCTACGGAACATGGTGTTGGCCACCCGTGGCTTGCCGGCGCTGCCGTTTGCCCGGGTGCCGGTGAACGAGCTCTGGACCGCAAAGCGCGTGCTCGATATGGGTGTGAGCGGTGTGGTCTTTCCATTCACAAGCACGCCCGAACTGGCACAGCAGGCCGTGGCGGCCTGCCGCTATCCGCCTCTTGGACGCAGGGGGTCCAGCCCGAACCTGGCGCGCTTCTGCTGGCCTGATCCAACCCGCTATCTGGATTCCGCGGATGAGAACGTGGCCGTGATCGTCATCATCGAAGAGGCGCGCGCCCTAGAACGAATCGACGAAATTGCGTCGACGCCCGGCGTCGACGTGATGTTCATCGGCACGAACGATCTTTCGTTTTCGCTGGGGTTGCGAGGGGAACAGAACCATCCCAAGATACAGGAAGCCATCGGTAAAGTAGTCGATGCGGGTAAGCGCCATGGCAAATTTCTTGGCCGGCCGGCCGGGTCCCCCGAAAAGGTCAAGGAATTCATCGATCAGGGATTCCTGTTCTTTCAGGCGCCCACCGAGATCAGCTTCATGACGGCGGGAGTCAGAAAGTATCTTGAGCCGCTTGGAAAGCCGGGCGCATAGTCAACCACGCGCACTTACCTGGTGACCGCGGGCAATGGCAGCGCGTCCATTTCCCCCTGTTGTCATCGCTCCAACCGCGTCTCCCTGCCGCTAGCGGGAGTTTACTGAGAACACCCCGGTAACTCTCGACTCACTCCGTAGAACCGCTTTCGAATCAATCCTGTAGACTGCCCGAGGTCATTAATTTTTGTATTACCCTATATAAAATATTTCGATGCGAAAGTTCGCCATATCTGCTTGACTATGGGGAGAGTCGTCGTATAATGGTATTACCCTATATGGCATCGCTCGTCGCCAAGAAGAAAGGCAATCATCTCTACTACTACGTCGTCGAAAGCGC
>OCTA010001143.1_pt1 | contig 24509 bp, 20 predicted proteins | sample 1538991 | NCBI WGS metagenome assembly OCTA01 (sample SAMEA3539302, study PRJEB22396) | soil metagenome | biome: tundra; feature: field; material: soil | place: USA | collected 2010-05 | depth 0.15 m | reverse complement strand
CGCCGGATGCGACTTCGGCCCCAACATCGCTCACCCTCACTGCGGTCGAACTCATACCTGCATCATCTCAAACGGGTGTGACGGGCATGCGCGGGGTGGCCGGTCAATACCCGCCGATAGTGTTGATACGAGGCGGAATCCCCTCGTCGAGGGGATGGATCCGCAATTACGCAGCAATTCAAGGACGATGCCTATGACAGGACCCACTGAGAACCACAATAGAGAGCCTGATCCGGCGGTTCAGGCAGAGCCGTGTCCCGGCGAGGCGCTCCGGCTCCGGTTCGACGGCGTCGCACTTGTCGGGAGTATGGAAGACGGCCCGGCGATGGCTGAAGACCTGACGCTGACGATCGACGAGCAGGGCGTCACCGTCGTCAGCCATCAACCCGAGGCTGAAAGGATCCTGATGTGGTCAGCGATCACCGCAGGTTCGATCGGAGCGCCGGGTGCAGCTCCCCATGGTCGGGCGGCCACACCTCTTGACCTCACCTCATCGAATCGGACGGTGCGCTTCTTCCTCTACGGAGACCGGGTGGATGAGGCACAGGTGGCGGTGCTGAGATCCCGGTTGTCAATCTGGCTGGGGAGTGTGACGCCGCCCGCGCCGCCCGCGCCGCCCGCGCCGCCCGCAATAGTCCCACCGCCGCCTGGCGCTCTCCAATGGACGGAGCCCCCGGCCGGCCTCCCGGGGGCATACGCCAGTCCTTATATCTACAGCGAACAGCAACTCACTTCACGCAGCCAGCCCGCCAGGCGAATCCGCCGCCCCGCCGCCCTGGTGGTGGCCCTCGGGCTCATTGTGGCCGGAATCGGACTCGCCGTCGTCCTTATCTCGGTGACCAACAAACACACGTCGTCGGCCTTGCATAAGACCAAGGCGATCTCCCCCGACCAGGGGTTGGCCAACCATTTGATGCTGACCCAGAGCGATCTCCCGACCGGATGGCAGATCGGCAATGACAGTGGCGGAAACACCCAGCACGATCGGGTGGTGCAGGATCAGATCAGCCAGACCTTCAATCAATGCATGTCGGTCACTGCCGACCAGGGCAACACCGCCCTGGGGGGCCAGGCCCAGGATCAGACGGCACAGGCATCGTCTCCGCCCTTTGTTTCGCCCGATCTACCCGTTCCAGGGGCGTCCTCGGGGACGGGTGTGCAGCCCGCGCAGGGGTCGACCCTCGAGGTCCAGACCGATGCCAACATCGTGAGGTCCCACGCCGACGAGCAACATGACTTCGCCCTCTTCACGAATCCCAAGTTCCCCCAGTGCAACGCCACGGCTGTGGCATCTGCACTGCAGCTCGGGTTGAACGACGCTTCCGGCGGTCATGCCGACGCGGGGCCGGCGACGGCCAAGGTGGTCACCCTGGTAGCTCCCATCGGCGAGCAGGTATTCGGCGTCACCATGGGGTTTTCGGTCACCGACGGCACGAACCAGATTCCCGTGGAGGTCGACCAGATGATGGTGGGAACCAGCCGGATCGAGGGACAACTGCAGGCGTTGGCCATCGGGACAACGTTCCCTTCCGATGTCCTCTCGGGAGTCATATCGAGCTTCGAACAGCGCGTAGCGACCCAGGGAACCGGAACGATCGCCTGACTAGCAGAAGAGTCACGCCGACGAACCCGAGAGGTGCCCGCGCGGCCATAATTGCCACATGTACACATGCACCCGTCGACTTGGGACAGTATGAACGGGTACAAACGGCCATTGCACTGTGACTGTTCACCATCGGTGGCGGTCCGCGGAGTGGTGCCGAGGACTAAATGAGGGGCCGGATGTTGTGCCCCCATGGACGAAGGAGCAGTAGATGACGGTCGGAGCGATGGACCTACCTCCCGAGGGGATGTTGCTCGGTGGCGTGGCGCTGGCGGGCGACCCGGCCCGGGGAATCGAAACCACCGAGGGTTTGAGCCTTCTCTTCACCACCAAGGGGATCACCGTCACAGGACAGAATCCCGCCACTGACCGGCATTTTGCCTGGTCGGGGTTGGATGCGGCTTCGTGCCACGGCGAGGTGCAACGCGGCGCCGGACGCACTGCCACCCCACTGGAGCTCACCTCGGAGGGCAAGACCGTCCAATTTCTGCTTCCCACCGAAACGGTCTCAGCCGGCCAAGCCGCCTATCTCGACCAGGCCCTGCCGACGTGGTTGGACCGTTACCGTGGGACTGACGCTCCACCGGCCGTGCAGGCTTCTGCAGGAGGCACTGTTCCCGCGGCTTCCCCCTCCACTCAGCCAACTCCTGCAGCCCCAACTCCTGCAGCCCCACCTCCTGCAGCCCCAACTCCTGCAGCCCCAACTCCTGCACCACCGGCCACCCCCCTGGCCCGATCGGCTCCGGCTGGTGCGGCGGCCGCCATGGTGACTCCGCCGAGTGCCGAAGAGCATATTGACCCTGTAACGGGCGACCTTCGGCGAGGAGACCCGCCGGATTCTCCCGGAAACCCGGCCGGAGTCGAGGGCGACAAGGGATCCAAGTCGGATCGCAAGGACCGCAAGATCGCCAAAGACGCGGCTAAAGACGCGGCTAAAGACGCGGGCGCCCCATCCGCTGAGCAAGGAGCCCCATCCGCTGAGCAAGGCGTTCCATCCGCGAAGCAAGGAGTCCCATCCAAGAAGCCCGCCGATCGGCGCACCCTGGTCGTCCTGATTGCCCTCATCGTCATCGTCGTGATTGCGGGAGTGGTGTACTTCGTCACTAAGAACAACAACTCATCAACCACCGCTACCACCGCCACCACGTCCCCGGCGCCATCATTATCATCGCCGGCGGTGGACAAGGCCCTGGCCACCAGCACCAATCTGCAGCTGAGCGATCTCCCCGTCGGGTGGAAACAGGCGCCAGGTTCGACGGCGTCGATATCGGCGACAACTACGACAGGGAAGGCCACCGAGTCCACTGCGAGCACCGCCTTTGCCACCTGTCTGGGCACCTCGGCCGCCATCATCGGTCAGGTCTTCGGCACTACGCCCCAGGCCGATGAGACGGTTGCCTCCATCTCGCCGGTGTTCCAGAGCCCGCTCGACTCGCAGATCGAGATGCAGTCGGCGGTGAACATTGTGAAGACGGCTGCCGACGCCAAAGCCGACGCCACCGTGTTCACCAGGCCGGGCCTTGCTCCCTGCTTCAAACAGTTCCAGGCCGCATCGGCCTCAGCCGTGGCCCCGGGCACCACCGCCAACGTCGAACAAGTGACCATTACTGCCCCGACCGGAGGGGTGGCCTATGGCTTCATCACCACCTTCACCGTCCCCAACCAAGGGACACGGGTGGTGGGTGACGCCTACATCATCGGCGGTCGGATCGAGGCAACGCTTCAGCCTTCCACCCATGGCCCGGTCATCCCGTCCGACGCCTTCAGCGCCGCCTACAACGCTATGGTCGCGCGCATCTCTGCCAGCGCCCACAAGTAACCGCTGTAGTCCCATCCGGGGATTGCCGGGGGCCCGTCCCCTCGACGTCAGCCGGGCTCGGGGATCAACCGGCCGATGGTCGCCATCGCCCGGTAGGCGGCCTCGGCCGGACCAACCTCGTCCGGTCGCAGCAGGTTGGCCATGATCCGCAGGATCCAGGTCATGAGGGACTCGGAGTACATCCCGGTCCCCACGCACAGCTTCATCAGCTCTGGTTGGCTGATCATCCGGATGAACGCCCGGGCCACCCGGTAGTAGAGGCCGTAGGCCTCCTCCAACCGCGCCTCGTACCGCTCGAGGGCGGCATACCCGTCTCCCCGGAGGGCCTCGCCGAGTGACGCCGCAGCCAGGCGCCCGGTCTCGTAGCCATAGGAGATGCCCTCGCCGTTGAACGGGTTGATGGTCCCTCCGGCGTCCCCCACCACCAGCGTGGTGGTGCCGACCCGGGGTCCGACAGCCAGGCCCATGGGCAGCTTGCCGCCGGTGGGCGGACCCAGGCAGGTGGCGGGGGAGAGACCCCACTCCTTGGGAGCCCAACTCACAAAATGGTCCATGAGGGTGGACGTATTCACGCCTTTCCAACGGCGGTCGGTGGACAACAGGCCCACCCCCACGTTGACCCGTCCATCACCCAACGGGAAGATCCAGCCATAGCCCGGGACCACATTCCCCTCGCCGTCCCGGATGTCGAGGTGGGATTCGATGAACGGATCGTCGTGCATCGGCGAGGTGTAGTAGCCACGCAGGGCCATCCCCATCGGCCGGGCGCGATTGCGGGACGTACCCAGGGCCCTGCCGAAGCGGGAGTTGGCTCCGTCGGCCACCACCACGTAGCGGGCCCGCACCTCACGTTTTTCGTCGGTGGCCTTGTCCTTCACGATCGCGCCAACGCACGACGGCAGCCGCAAGGTTGTGCCCGACCCGGCTTGGAGGGGGGCATCGGAATCCGCCTGCAGAATCGGTTCGATGGCCTCGGTGCCCTGCCAGACGGTGGCCCCGGCCTTGGAGGCCCGTTCGTTGACGATGGCGTCGAGGTCATGGCGGGTGATCACGTACCCGTGGGAGGGAAAGCTCGGATGTTCGGGCCAGGCCATTTCGATGACCTTGCCGTAGGCGTGGGCCCGCAGACCGGAGTAACGGTGGGCCCCGCTCAGGGAGTCCTCGAGGCCCATGTCGGCAATTTGGCGGACGGCCCGCGGGGTCAGCCCGTCCCCACACGTCTTTTCGCGGGGGAACACCTTTTTTTCGACCAGGGCAACGTCCCAGCCCGCCTCGGCCAGCCAGTAGGCACACGAAGATCCGGACGGCCCGCCCCCGATGACCAGGACGTCGTACAGACGCCCAGCGTCACGAGTGCCGGCAGGATTGGCCAAGGTGCCGTTGCGGGGTGGGCTCACGACCCCCCATCGTACGCCCGGGGTCCGCCGGTCGTCACGCCGCCCCGGCGCGTCGATGTGCCCTGCGAACCGTGTCGTGGTAAAACACCCCGGTGGACGACTATCTCCCGATTCTCATCCTCATTGTCTTGGGATTCCTGTTCGCCGCACTTTCGTTCGTGGGGTCAGCCATGCTCGCGCCCAAGAAGCGGCCCACAGCAGCCAAAATCGCCCCGTACGAGTGCGGCATTGTTCCCACCATCGAGCCACCCACCCGCTTTCCGGTGCGGTTTTATCTGGTGGCCATGATCTTCATCATTTTCGACATCGAGATCGTGTTCCTCTATCCGTTCGCGGTGATCTTCCGGCAGCTGCGATCGTTCGGCCTCGTCGAGGTGCTGGTATTCGCGGCCATTGTGTTCGTGTCGTTCCTCTTCCTGGTGAGCAACGGGGCCCTCACCTGGGGCCCGGCCAAACAGTTGGTGAGGGCCATGCCCTCACGCACCTCGGAATCGACCATTGCCCGTATCACCGCCGGGCCGGGGGGACCTGGCGGGCATCGTGATCCGTCGGGACCAGGCTCCGCCGGCACCAGAACCACCGACCCCGTCCCCCCGATCACCGGCGATCCGGCTGCTCCAGCCGGACCGGTCCGGGCCGCTTAGAGCTGAGGAGAACGACCCGACATGGGACTCGAAGATCTCCAACATAATTTCCTCACCGGTCGGCTCGAAGACCTGGTGAAGTGGGCGCGCACCTATTCGATGTGGCCGGCCACCTTCGGCCTGGCCTGTTGTGCCATCGAGATGATGTCGGTGGGGGCTGCCGACTTCGACCTGGCCCGCTTCGGCATGGAGGTCTTTCGCGCCTCTCCCCGGCAAGCCGACCTGATGATCGTGGCCGGTCGGGTATCGCAGAAGATGGCCCCGGTGCTCCGCCAGGTCTACGACCAGATGATGGAGCCCAAGTGGGTGCTGTCGATGGGAGTTTGCGCCAGTAGCGGAGGCATGTTCAATAACTACGCCATCGTTCAGGGCGTCGACCAGATCGTCCCCGTGGACGTCTACGCCCCGGGGTGCCCCCCGACTCCCGAGACCCTGATGCACGCCATCCTCACTCTCCACGAGAAAGTGCGCACCAACGACATCACCCGCCGATCCGACCGCTGGACGCCGGGGGATTCCGGCGGTCCCGGACGTCGCAGCCTGGGCAATGATGAGGGCGGGGATACCGACGACGGTCGCACCCACGGCGATGAAGAGACCTCGGGATGGACCCCGGATCGTCCCGACGCCGTGCATCTGGGCACTCCCAAGCGCAACCCCGTCATCGCCCGCAGCGTGGGAGAGCCGCTGTGACGGGTGCCGCCGAAACAACCTCGGTGAACCCGGTCAACCCGGTGGCTCCGGTGGACCCGGTGGACCCGGTCAACCCGGTCAACCCGGTCGAAGGTCCCGCCGACACCGCGGGCCTGAGCGACTCGGGCGGAGGCAGTTCACGATTTCCCGGCCGGCCGATCCAAGAAATCGTCTTCCCAACCCGCGAACAGTACCTGTCGGTAGTGCAGGGCTACCGTGACGACGGGTTCGAGATGTGCATCGATCTGTGTGGTGTCGACTACCTGACCCACTTCAACCGGCACCTGCCGGACGGGGTTCCGCCTGAGCGGTTCGAAGTGGTGGTGAATCTATTGTCACTGAGCACCGCCCGGCGGGTGCGGCTCCGGGTGCAGCTTCCCGAGTCGGACCTGGAGGCAGCCTCCATCTTCGACGTCTATCCCGGGGTCGAGGCCATGGAGCGCGAAGCCTTCGACATGTTCGGGATCATCTTCGCGGGCCATCCGGATCTGACCCGGATCCTGATGCCCGAGGACTGGGAGGGCCATCCCCTGCGCAAGGACTACGGGGTGGGCCGGGTGCCCGTGCAGTTCAAAGGTGCCCCGGGGCCGAGATGACCGATCCGACATCAACTACCCCCGAGGACGGGACCGACGGGGCCGACGCGCCGGCGTTGCCGGCGACCGAACGCGGGACCGGGACCCCCAACGACACCACCATCCGTGCCTCCGCCCACGAGGTCGAGTCCTCCGGCCACCCGGACACCCCGCAGTCTCCGCCCATCTCCCGTGACCAGTACCTCAAGGTCGGGCCGGACGGCGAAGCCATCGGACTGTCGGCGGAAACCTCCGAAGGCCACCAAGAGCTGACCCGGCGATCCACCACTGATCCCGGCGAGCTGCGCCGCGAGGTCGGTGCCGTCCTCCGTCTTCCCGAGGGGGTGGTGATCGACCCGGCAAACATCGACGTCGAACAGTCCGATGACAACACCATGATCATCAACATGGGCCCACAGCACCCCTCGACCCACGGGGTGCTCCGGCTCATGTTCGAGCTCGACGGCGAGACAGTGCTCCGGACCAAGCCGGTGATCGGTTACCTCCACACCGGCATGGAGAAGACGGCCGAGGAGCTGACCTATGTCCAGGGGTCGACCAACGTCACCCGCATGGACTATCTCTCTCCGCTCCACAATGAGTTGGTGCTGTCGTTGGCGGTCGAGGCGTTGTTGGGGATCGAGCTGCCGCCCCGGGCGGACTGGATCCGCATGTTGATGACCGAGCTGAACCGGGTGTCCTCCCACCTGATGTGGATGGCCACCAACGGTATGGACCTCGGGTCCACCTCGATGATGATCTACGGCTTCCGCGAGCGCGAGATGGTCCTGGCCTTCTTCGAAAAGACCACCGGCCTGCGGATGAACCACAACTTCATCCGGCCGGGCGGTACCGCGGCCGACCTTCCCGACGGGTGGGAGGACGACGTCACCATCATCTGCGACACGGTGCTGCCGAGAACCGATGAGTACGACGAGCTTCTCACCGGCCAGCCGCTGTTCCGCCAACGGACCGAGTCGATCGGGCGACTGTCGGCCGAGGAGGCGCTGGCCCTCAGCCTCACCGGGCCCATTCTGCGGTCCACGGGCGTCCCGTGGGACCTCCGCCGCTCGATGCCGTATCTGCACTACGACCAGGTCGATTTCGACGTGATCGTCGGGACCTACGGTGACAATTTCGACCGCTACTCGGTGAGACTCAACGAGATTCGGGAGTCGATCCGGATCATCCGCCAGATCGTGGAGAAGATGCCGGCCGGTGACTACCGGGTGCAGGACAAGAAGGTCACCCCGCCGCCCCGGGCCCGGATCGACGAGTCGATGGAAGCCCTCATCCACCACTTCAAGGTCTTCACCGAGGGTTTCAAAGTGCCCGAGGGTGAGGTCTATGTCGCCATCGAGTCCCCCCGCGGGGAGCTCGGCTGCTACCTGGTCTCGGACGGATCGTCCAAGCCCTACCGGATGCACATCCGGGGGCCGAGTTTCGTGAACCTCCAGGCCCTCCCGGTGATGATGCGCGGCGGCCTGTTGGCCGACGCGGTGTCGGTGTGCTCCTCGGTGGACCCGGTGATGGGGGAGGTGGACCGGTGAGCAGCACCGCCCACCCCACCCCGGTGGCCCGCCCCCGCTCCAAGGCAGGACCGACTCCCACCCTCACCCATCTGAGGGGGGCTACCGCCACCCGCGCCCGGGAGCTGATCGCCCTCTATCCCGAGCCGCGATCGGCGCTCATACCGCTGTGCCATCTGGCCCAGGAACAAGAGGGTTGGTTGTCGCCCGAGATCATGGTCGACATCGCCACCCTGCTCGATCTGACCCCGGCCGAGGTGCTGGGGACGGCGTCGTTCTACGACATGCTGCACACCGAGCCGGTGGGGAGCCACCTGGTGTCGGTGTGCACCAACATCGCCTGTCTGCTCAATGGGGCGATGGAGCTCCTCGAGCACGCCGAGTCGACCCTCGGGGTCAACGCCGGGGGCACTACCGCCGACGGGGCCTTGACCCTCGAAGAGGCCGAGTGCCTGGCCGGCTGCGACGGGGCTCCGTGCGTGCAGGTCAACCACCGCTACGTGGGCGCCCAGACAGCCGAGAGCTTCGATCAGCTGATCGCCGATCTCCGGTCGGGGGCCAGGGCCGCGGAGATCCCCACCCACGGGACGTTGAACAGGCAGGCCCGGACCACCGGGCTGCAAGCAGATCGTAACCAGGTCGCCAACGAGCGGTCGGCCATGGCCGAGGCCCAGGCACAGAGGGCGGCCGCGGCCAAAGACACCGCTGCCAACAAGGCCGGCGCCTGATGGCCGTCACCGAAGCCCCGAAGATCATCACCGGTCGAATCGGTCACGCCGACTCGCACACCCTCGAGCGCTATCTGGCCACCGGCGGGTACGACGGGCTGCGCAAGGCGCTCGCCATGACTCCCGAAGCCGTGGTCCACGAGGTCGACACGGCCAGCCTGCTCGGCCGGGGGGGTGCCGGGTTCCCGGCCGGCCGGAAGTGGGCCATGCTCCGCAAGAGCCCGGTCACCTATCTGGTGGTGAACGGTGACGAGAGCGAGCCGGCCACCTTCAAGGATCATCTGCTGGTGGAGCGCGATCCCCACCAGCTCATCGAGGGCGTGTTGATCGCCGCCTACGCAACGCAGGTCTCCCAGGTATTCATCTACCTCCGTGGTGAGTTCGCCCTCGGCCTCGAGCGGGTGCAGGCCGCCCTCAACGACGCCTACTCCCTTGGGGCCGTCGGGAGCGACATCTTCGGGTCGGGATTCTCGGTCGACGTGGTCGTCCACCCGGGGGCGGGCGCCTACATCTGCGGCGAGGAGACCGCCCTGCTCGAATCGCTGGAGGGCAAGCGCGGCTTCCCCCGGATCAAGCCGCCGTTCTTTCCGGCTGCCATCGGCCTCTACGGTGAGCCGACGGTGGTCAACAACGTCGAGACCATGTCCAACCTGCCCTGGATCGTGCTGAACGGCGGGTCTGCCTTCGCCGCCCTCGGTGAGGGTCGGTCCACCGGGACGCGACTGTTCGCCTTGGCCGGACACGTGAACAAACCCGGGGTCTTCGAGATCGAGATGGTCAAGACCACCTTCCGCGATCTCATCCACGCCCCGGTCCTCGGCGGGGGAATTCCCCACGGACGGGAGTTGAAGGCGTTCATCCCCGGCGGTGTGTCCGCCCCCTGGTTCGGTCCTGACGAGATCGACCTCCCCCTGGGCCAGGATGAAGTCGCCGATGCGGGCTCCATGCTCGGGTCCGGCTCGGTGGTGGTGATGGACGACCACACCTGTGCGGTCCGGGCGTCGTGGCGGATCACCAAGTTCTTCGCTCGGGAGTCGTGCGGCCAGTGCACGCCGTGCCGGGAGGGCTCCGGCTGGCTCGAGAAGATCATGGAGCGGATCGAGACCGGCAACGGCCGGGAGGACGACCTCGACCTCCTGCTCGATGCCTGCGACAACATCGCCCCCGGGCTGACCTGGCCACCCCAGCAGACCACCATCTGCGTGCTGGGGCCCTCCATCCCGTCGTCCATCGGATCGGCCATCCAGATGTTCCGGGATGAGTTCCTCGTCCACATCAAGGAGGGGGGCTGTCCCTATGGATGACCGGGCCACCACCACTGAACCCGCCCACACCGTTTCGCCGGACGTCGCCGAGGGACAGGTCGCGTTCACCCTCGACGGGCGTCAGGTCGCTGCCCGCAAGGGCGAGATGTTGATCGCCGCGGCAGAGCGGGCCGGCACATTCATCCCTCGATTCTGTTACCACCCCCGCATGAAGTCTGTGGGGGTGTGCCGGATGTGCCTGGTCGAAGTCAGCGGTCCCCGGGGGGCGTCGCTCCAACCCAGCTGTTTTGTGGAGGTCACCGAGGGGTCCGAGGTCACCACCGACTCCGACAAGGTCAAAAAAGCCCAGGATGGCGTGCTCGAGTTCCTGTTGATCAACCACCCGCTCGACTGCCCGGTGTGCGACAAGGGGGGCGAGTGCCCCCTGCAGGACCAAACCCTGGCCCATGGCCCGGGTGAGACCCGGTTTGTCGAGGAGAAGCGTCACTTCGAGAAGCCGATCCCCATCTCCGAACTGGTGCTGCTCGACAGGGAGCGGTGCATCCAGTGCAGCCGCTGTACCCGGTTCGCGGCCGAAGTGGCCGGCGATGCCCAGATCGACTTCATCGGCCGGGCCGACCAACTCGAGATCAACATCTTCCCCGACCTACCGTTCTCCTCCTACTTCTCGGGAAACACCGTGCAGATCTGCCCGGTGGGGGCGCTCACCGCCGTGCCCTACCGGTTCTCCGCCCGGCCCTGGGACCTCGACCAGGTGGAGTCGACCTGCACCACCTGTTCGGTGGGATGCCGGGTGGCGGTGCAATCCTCCTCCAACCGGGTGACCCGCCTGCTCGGCATCGATGCCGACCCGGTGAACCACGGCTGGCTGTGCGACAAAGGTCGTTTCGCCTTCGAGTCGGTCAACAGCGAAGACCGGCTCACCGAGCCGATGGTCCGCAAGTCCGGCCAGTTGGTGACGGTGTCGTGGCATGAAGCTCTCGATGTGGTGGCCGATGGATTGCGGGCGGCCATCAAGAAGAGCGGCGGCCCCGGCGGCGTGGGGGTGATCGGTGGTGCCCGCATGACCAACGAAGGCGCGTATACCTGGGCCAAGTTGGCCAAGGGGATCATCGGCACCGACTCTGTCGACGCTCAGCTCGGCGACGGGCTACCGGCCGAAGTGGTGCTCGGACTCCCTCGTGCCACCATTGATGAAGCCGCCGGGGCGGACACGGTGATCGTGTTGTCGGGCGATATTCGCGAGGAGCTGCCCGTCCTCTTCTTGCGACTGCGGTCCGGAATTGTCGACGGCAATCTCTCCTTGGTGGAGCTGTCCCCCCAGGCCACCGCGCTCACGCCGCACGCAGCGGTGTCGTTGCGGTACCTGCCCGGGGTCGCCACAGAGTTGGCCAAGGCGATCGCCGACCACGGGGCTCCCGCCCCTGCCACCACCGACCCGACTGATCTGGCCGAGGCCCGCCGCCTAGCCGGTGCCGACAAGGTGGTCATCGTGGTGGGCCGGCCTTCGTTGGCCGAAGACGGGGCCCTTGTGGCCGAAGCCGTCCAGGTGCTGGCCCGGACACTGCCCAACGCCACCTTCCTTCCGGCTCTCAGGCGGGGCAACGTGATGGGTGCCCTCGATATGGGTCTGTCGCCGGGTTTGCTGCCGGGTCGGGTGGGCCTCGAGCCCGGACGCCAGTGGTTCACCCAGGCGTGGGGAAAGGTACCCGATGAGCGCGGACGGGGCACTACCGAGATTCTGAAGTCGGCGGCCGGAAGCACCGATGATGAGGGAGACAAGACCGACAATCCTCATCGCGACGGGGCCCGGGTTCGGGCTCTGGTCATTCTCGGGGCCGACCCCCTCACCGACTTCCCCGATGCCGAGATGGTCCGACACGCCCTGGCCGGTTCCGACTTCGTAGTGTCGGTGGCATCGTCGCCCGGCCCGCTGAGTGCCCATGCCGATGTGGTGCTTCCGGCTGCCGAGGCCCATGAGCGACCGGGCACCACCACCAACATCGAGGGTCGGATCAGCCGCCTCGGGCAGAAGCTGGTGCAGCCGGGCCAATCGTGGCCCGACTGGATGATCGCCGCCGAGTTGGCTGTCCACCTGGGGGCCGATCTCCATCTCGATTCGGTGACCGAGGTCTGGGACGAGATCGAACGGCTGGCACCGGCGTACCGCGGCATCACCCGATCGGTGCTCGACTCCCCTGGCGCCACCGATGGGGTGGTGGCCCCGTTGACGGTCACCCCGGTGGCATTCAGCCGCCGCCCCGGATCCGCCCCACTCGACCCGATCGCCTTCCCCGGCGTGGAGTCGGTCGAACAGCAGGGAGCACCTCCCCGGGCGGGTCTGGCCGGGGCGCGCACGGCCGGGATCGGGGCCAAGGGGGCCAAGGGGGCCAACGGGGCCAAGGGGGCCAAGGGGCCCAAGGGGGCGACCGAGGTGGGTGGGGGGACCTCCGGCGATGCCGCGGTGACCACCCAACCCCCCCAGCTGGCCGGGCCTTTCGAGGTCACCGTCCCCCGGGTGGTGCCCACTGACAGCTATTCGATGCGACTGGTCGCCTCCCGCCGCCTCTACGACCGGGGAGCCGCGGTCGATGCGGTACCGGTCCTGGCCGGGCTGGTACCCGACTCGCCCCTTCGGGTGAACCCTCACGACCTCGACGACCTCGGCATCGGTACGGGAGGAAACGTGAAGGTGCGCACGGCCACCACGTCACTGGTGCTGGTGGCGGTGCCCGATCCTTCCCTGCCCCGCAAGGTGGTGGCCACCGACTTCAATGTGCCGCTGGCTGAAGGTACCGTCGCCGATCTCATCGATGCCACCGCTCCGGTGACCGAGCTGCGGTTGGAGACGCCATGAGCCCACTTCTCGCCGCCCTCCCGTCGTTGCTGGGCACCGACGACCCTCTGTACAACGGAGGAGTTGACTGGGTCGTCTTTTTGATAGTGCTCATCAAGGTGTTGGTGGTCTTCGGCGCCCTGATGGTGTCGGTGATGCTGATGATCTGGTTCGAGCGCAAGGTCATCTCGGACATGCAGAGCCGGATCGGCCCCAACCGGGCCGGGCCCTTCGGCATCATGCAGACGCTGGCCGACGGCCTCAAGCTCTTCTTCAAAGAGGACCTGCTCCCCGAAAGGGCCGACCGGATCGTCTTCAAACTGGCGCCCTACCTCACGATCATCCCGGCGTTCCTCGCCTTTGCCATCGTCCCCATCGGCGGCGAGGTGACCATTGCCCACCACACCTTCGAGTTGCAGTTGGCCGACCCGCCCATGGGCATCCTGTTCTTGTTGGCCATGTCGTCCATCGGCGTCTACGGCGTGATGCTGGCCGGTTGGTCGTCGGGGTCCAAGTACCCGTTGCTGGGATCGGTCCGCGCCTCGGCGCAGATGATCTCCTACGAGGCGGCGCTGGGCATGACGGTGGTGATGGTGGTCCTGATCACCGGGTCGCTCACCACCCGGGATATCGTCAACGGCCAGGCGCTCCATCTCTGGCAGTGGAACGCCATCCGACTGGGGATCATCCCCTTCGTCATCTTCTTCATCGCCATCGTGGCCGAGACCAACCGGCCCCCCTTCGACCTGGTGGAGGCGGACTCCGAGTTGGTGGGTGGATTCGTCACCGAGTACTCGTCGATCCGGTTCGCCCTGTTCTTCCTCTCCGAGTTCATGAACACCATCACCATGTCGGCCATCACCGTGACCCTCTTCTTCGGTGGCCCGGATGGGCCCAAGCCGCACATCCCCCACACCCAGTGGCTGTGGCCGATCCTGTGGTTCCTTGGCAAGACCATCGTGTTCTTGTTCGTCTTCGTCTGGCTGCGGGCCGCGCTCCCACGACTCCGGTACGACCAGCTCATGGACCTGGGCTGGAAGCGGCTGATCCCGTTGTCCCTCGGCTGGCTCCTCATCGTGGCCGGCTTCGTGATTGACGGTTGGTGGGGCCTGGCCATGACGGCCACGGTGGTGGTGGCCAGCGTGCTGATCACCCGGTCCTTCCTCGTCGGGTCCCAGCGCGGAGAGACCCGGGCGATCCTTCCCCAGGTCGGTCTCCGATTGTGGAACCGGCCCGATGTACCCACCGCATCGTCACCGGCCGGATCGGTGTCCTCACCAACCGAGGGAGATGACGCCTGATGGCAATCCCCAAGCCCCCCAAGCAACGCCAGAACTTCCTGGGTGGGTTCAAGCTGACCCTCGAGCACCTCGGGCGTCAGCCGGTCACCCGCCAGTACCCCGAAGAGAAGCGGCCCAAGCAGCCGCGCCAGCACGGTCGTCACGTCCTCAACAAGTACGAGGACGGCACGGAGAAATGCATCGGCTGCGAACTGTGTGCGGGTGTCTGCCCCGCCGACTGCATCTATGTGCGCGGCCTCGACAATCCGCCCGACCATCCGGTGTCCCCCGGTGAGCGGTACGGCTACATCTACGAGATCAACTTTCTGCGCTGCATCCACTGCGACATGTGCGTGGAGGCATGTCCCACCGAGGCGATCACCGAGACCAAGTTGATGGAGTTCTCCTTCACAAACCGCAACGACGCCATCTACACCAAGGACGAGTTGCTCGTCGATGACAGGGGCATGCCCCAGCACCTGCCGTGGGAGGACTGGCGCGAGGAAGACCAACTCCACACCTCGGGATGGATGCGGGCCACGTCCCCTTCGGGCAGTGCCGCCTTCGAGGGCCAGGTGCAGTGGTCGGGAGAGCTCGGCTTCGGGGTGCGGGCCCCCGAGGGTGGCCAGAGCGGCCTTCGTGACGACGCCACCACCGGATCGCTGCCATTGCGGGACACCCTCGAGCGCCATCTGCGTCCGGTCGACATCCCGGCGTCGAAGCGGGGCCCCCGAGGGATGGTGGGCAGGATGATTGAAAAGGCCGAGCGTTTCGCACCCGGAGCAGGGAAGAAGCACCGCGCCCAAGCTGATTCCGACTACGCCGCCTCCCTGGCGGCGGGGAACACCGAGCGCCCCGCGTCCCCGGCTCCCGCGTCCCCAATCCATGACGAAGGTGGCGATTGATGGCCGTCGTGATGCATGGGGTGCTCCTGGCCGCCACCGCTGCCACTGCCGCCACCGGTCACGCTTCGTTGGTCGACTGGGGAACCTTCGTCGTCGCCGCCGCCATCGTATTGTCGGGGGCCATCGGGGTGGTGGTGGCCCGCAACCCGGTGCACTCGGCCCTGATGCTGGTGATGACCCTGTTCGGCATCGCCGTGCTCTTCGTGTTGCAGCGTGACGACTTTCTGGCCGCCGTACAGGTCATCGTTTACGCCGGGGCCATCGTCGTCCTGTTCCTCTTTGTCATCATGTTCCTCGGTGTCGACCGCGACGAGAACATCGCCGCCGAGCCGCTGTGGGGACAACGGCCTCTGGCGGTGGCATTGGTGGCTCTGGGCGTCACCGGATTATTGCTGCTTGGCGAAGTGTCGAAGTGGACCACCGGGGCACTTTCGGTGGCGGGATCCACCGACAGCTCGACCTCGAACGTGGCCCAGCTGGGCACATCGTTGTACACCACCTACCTCTTCCCGTTCGAAGTGACCTCGGCGCTACTGGTGATCGCGGTGGTCGGGGCCGTGGCGCTGGCTCGCAGGCCTCCGGCCGTGGTCACCGCCCCCGACCTCGACCTCGACCCCGACCCGGACCCCGACCCCGACGACGGATTGGTCGACGACTCTGCCCCGGCAACAGATGACGCCCACCAGGAGGTGACGCCATGATCGGAGCGGCCTCGGCGCTCAATGGGAACATAAGCGGTGAGTGGTATCTGGCGCTGGCTGCGGTCCTTTTCGCCATCGGCGCCTTCGGGCTCCTCATCCGTCGCAATGTGTTGGTGATGTTCATGTGTGTGGAGTTGATGCTGAACGCCGCCAACCTGACGTTTGTGACCTTTGCCAACATGCTCCACGACATCGGAGGGCAGGTGCTGGTGTTCTTTGTGCTGGTGGTGGCCGCCGCTGAAGTTGTGGTGGGGCTGGGCATCGTGGTCGCCATCTTCCGCCGCCGAGCCAACGCCACGGCTGACGACTTCCACCTGATGAAGGGCTGACGGCATAGTGCTGCACCTGACCTATCTGATTATTCTGCTGCCCCTTGTCGGCTTCGCCGTCCAGGTGCTGTTCGGACGTCGGCTCGGCGATCCCGCTGCCGGAGCAGTGGCCACGATCTTCGTCGGGGCGTCGTTCATTGTCTCGGTGGGGGTGTTCTTCAACCTCCTCACCGTCCACGGGGCCGTCCGGTCGTTCACCCAGAACCTTTGGACATGGATTCCGGTTGGTGGCATGCAGATCCATGCCGGCCTGTACGTCGACCCGTTGTCGATGACCATGGTCCTCTTCGTGACCGGGATCAGCGCTCTCATCCACCTGTACTCCATCGGCTACATGAAGGGTGATCGGGACTACCCGAAATTCTTCCTCTACCTCAACCTCTTCGTTGCCTCGATGCTGATTCTGGTCCTCGGCAGCAACCTGTTGGTCACCTACGTCGGATGGGAGGGCGTCGGCACCTGTTCCTACCTGCTGGTGGCGTTCTGGTTCACCCGTGAGACCGCGGCGGTCGCCGGCAAAAAGGCATTCATCTACAACCGGATTGGTGACGCCGGATTCATTGCCGCTGCTTTTCTCACCTTCGACAAGGTGGGCTCGCTGGACTACTCCGTCATCTTCGCCAATGTCGGAAAGATCGGCACCGCCAACATCACCGCCATCTGTCTACTGCTGATGGTGGGGGTGGCGGCGAAATCCGCCCAGATCCCGCTGTTCCCATGGCTGGCCGACGCCATGGAGGGCCCGACCCCGGTCTCGGCGCTGATCCATGCCGCCACCATGGTGACCGCCGGGGTATATCTGCTGTGCCGGGTCAACCCGTTGCTGCATGCATCGCCGGACGCGGCATGGATCGTGGCCCTTATCGGCGCCGCCACCGCCTTTGTGGCTGCCACCATCGCCTGCGCCCAGAACGACATCAAAAAGGTCCTGGCCTACTCCACCGTGTCCCAACTCGGATACATGGTGCTGGCCATCGGCGTCGGCGCCTACGAGGCAGCCATCTTCTTGATGGTGGCGCACGCGTTCTTCAAGGGGCTCCTGTTCCTCGGCTCCGGCTCGGTGATCCACGGGCTCCACGACGAGCAGGACCTCAAGCTCATGGGCAACCTGCGGGTCTATATGCCGATCACCTTCGTCACCTTCGGCATCGGATGGTTGGCCATTGCCGGGGTGCCGCCCCTGTCGGGGTTTTGGGCCAAAGGTGACGTGCTGGACAACGCCTGGGCGGTCCACCCGGCGTTGTGGGTGGTCGGTATCTTCACTGCGCTGCTCACCGCCTACTACATGAGCCGGCTTACCGGTCTGGCCTTCTTCGGCCAGGACCGATGGAAGAACAAGGTGGCCATCGATGCCGACATGCCCGATGCCCATCACGCCGGCGGCCCCATCCCCGAGCCTCACGAGTCGAAGTGGGTCATGACCGTACCGTTGATCGTCTTGGCGGTGCTGGCCGCAGCAGGTGGGGTGATGGCCTTCGCCACCCCCCACCTCTCCCTGGCTCGTTGGGTTGATCCGGTCTTTTCCGGTTCGCTGTACAACGACCACGAGACGACGTCGACGATCTGGAAGCTGTCGACGCTGGACGCAGTGGTGGCGGTGATCGGGGTGTTCATCGGTCTCCGTCTTTGGATCACCCGTGCCGACCGACCCAAACTCGAGTGGGCCTTCCTCCGCCATTCGTGGTACTTCAACGAGATCTTCGACGCCATCATCGGCCGGCCCGGGGCACGCCTGGCCCAGTTCTCCTCCACCGTGATCGAAGACAAGGTCATCGACGGTGCGGTGGACGGGACGGGAATGCTGGTCCGCCGCACGGGCATGGCCCTGCGCCGTGTCCAGACCGGGTATGTCCGGAACTACGCCCTGTGGATCGTGGTGGGGATCGTGGCCCTGTTCGGGTTCATGCTGACGAGGGCGTGGTGGGCCTGATGTCGACAACCCCGTTCCCTTTCCTCACCGTGCTGGTCCTGATCCCTGCCGTCGGCGCCGCGGTGGTGGCCCTCATCCCACGCCAGCGGGTGGCCGGCTGGACCCATGAGGCGGTCGGTATCGCGGTGTCGCTGGTGACATTGGCCGTTGCCGTCACCGTATTGGTCAGGTTCAAGACCCACTTCGCGGGCTATCAGTTCATCTCCGACCACATTTGGGCGAAGTCCCTGGGTATCCACTGGTCGCTGGGCATGGACGGTATCTCGCTGTTTCTGGTGATGATGGCAGCCATCTTGTTCCCGCTCACCCTCTTGGGGGCCCGGGCAAAGCGCGACCCGCGCTCGTTCGTGGCCTGGGTGCTGCTGCTCGAAGCCGCATGCCTGGGCAGCTTCGTCTCCCTCGACCTGATCCTGTTCTTCCTCTTCTTCGAACTCACCCTGGTCCCGACCTACTTCATCATCGGTGGATGGGGGTACGCCCGCCGGGGCTACGCCGCCATCAAGTTCTTCATCTATACCTTTGCCGGATCGGCGTTCCTTCTGGTCGGCATGGTGGCGGTGGCATTTCTTCATCAGTCCCAGACCGGCGTGCTCACCTTCGAGCTCCCGGCGTTGATGCATACCCACCTGTCGGGGACCGCCGGGGTGCTGCTGTTCGTGGCCTTCACCGCCGCCTTCGCGGTGAAGGCACCCATCTTCCCGTTCCACACCTGGTCGCCGGTGGCCTACGCCGAGGCACCCACCGCCGGATCGGTGCTCCTGGCCTCGGTGATGGCCAAGCTCGGGACCTATGGCATCATCCGCTTCGACCTGAACCTGTTTCCGCAAGCCACCCGCACCCTCACCCCCGTATTGCTGACCCTGGCCGTGATCGGCATCCTCTACGGTGCCGTGGTCGCATGTGCGCAACGTGACCTGAAGCGCCTGGTGGCCTTCTCCTCCCTGGCCCAGCTCGGTTTCATCGTGTTGGGGACCTTCGCGCTCACCTCCCAGGGCCTCACCGGTGCCGTCATCCAAATGGTCAACCACGGCCTGATCATCGCCGCCCTCTTTCTGGTGATCGGCTGGCTGTACGAGCGGCGGAAGTCGTGGCAGGCGAACGAGCTCAAGGGCCTGCAATGGTCGGCGCCGGTGATGGCGGGGGTGTTCACCGTGGTGATGCTCGCCTCGATCGGTGTTCCTGGGCTCAACGGGTTCATCGGTGAGTTCCTCATCCTCTCCGGCACTTTCATCGTGCACCGGTGGTGGGCGGTGGCGGCCACCTTCGGCATCATCATCGCCGCCCTCTACCTGTTGTGGGCCTACCAGCAGGTATTCCACGGCGAGCCCACCGAGCGGGACAAGACGACCCGCGACCTGGCCTGGAGCGAACGGCTGATCATCGCGCCGCTCATCATCCTCATTGTCTTCCTCGGCGTCTACCCCAAGCCGGTGCTCGACCGGATCACCCCCTCGGTCAACCAGTTGATCGCCCACGTCGACCAAGCCACCCACACCCACCAGCCCCCGGTGGCCACCGGGCAGTCGGCGTCCACCGCGGCTTCCGGGTCGGATTCCGGGTCGGATTCGGGATCCACCCCCGGGGCCGGAGGTGCCCGCTGATGTCCACGCTGCTCTTCGCCGCTGCCTCTTCGGCCTACGGCGCAAAGATCCACACCCCGCACATCGACTACCTGAGCATCCTGCCCATCCTCATCATGATGGGCGGGGCGGTGCTGCTGGTGACCGTCTCGTCGTTGTTCCGCCAGGTGATGGGCGTCGGCTCGGCCACCTTCATTACCGTCGGGACTGCCGTTGCCACCCTGGTGGCCGCGCTGTTCCAGTGGGACCACGTTGTCACCCATGGTGCCAAGGTGACCATTGCCGGGTCGATCGCCTACGACGGTTTCAGCGTGTTCATCCAGATTGTGGTGGCCATTGCCATGCTGCTCACCGCCCTCATCGCTGACGGGTACCTGAAGCGTGAGGGCATCGATGGGCCCGAGTTCCACGTGTTGGCCATGCTGTCGGCCTCCGGCGCCATGCTGATGGGCTCGGCCAACGATCTCATTGTGATCTTCCTCGGCCTCGAAATCCTTTCCATCGCCCTCTACGTGTTGGCCGCCTTCAACCACAAACGGGCGGAATCGGGAGAGGCCGCCCTCAAGTACTTCGTCCTCGGAGCCTTTTCCTCCGCGGTATTCGTCTACGGGATCGCCCTGGTGTACGGGGCGACCGGCTCGAGCAACCTCCCCCAGATCGCCGACTACCTGTCCAAGAATGTGGTGGCCAGCAACGGTGTGTTGCTGGCCGGCCTGGCCCTGTTGTTGGTCGGCTTCGGCTTCAAGATCGCCGCGGTGCCGTTCCACATGTGGTCACCCGACGTCTACCAGGGCTCTCCCTCCCCGGTCACCGGGTTGATGGCCGCCATCGCCAAGGCCGGGGCATTCGCCGCCCTGCTGCGGGTATTCGTGTCATCGTTAGGCACGCTGAGGGCCGACTGGCAGCCGATCGTGTGGGGCATCGCCATCCTGAGCCTGGTGGTCGGGGCATTCGCCGCCCTGGTGCAAAAGGACATCAAGCGGATGATGGCGTATTCGTCCATCAACCACGCCGGCTTCATTCTGCTGGGGGTGCAGGCCGCCACCGCTCGCGGGGTGTCGGCCTCTCTCTACTATCTCTTCGCCTACATGTTCATGGTGATCGGGACGTTCGCGGTGATCACCGTGGTGGCCCGCGATGGCGACTCCGGGCACCAGCTCACCGATTACCGGGGCCTGGGCAACCGACAGCCCCTCCTGGCCTTGGCCTTCGCGGTGTTGTTGCTGGCCCAGGCCGGTGCGCCCTTCACCACCGGTTTCCTGGCCAAGTTCACCGTGGTGGCCGCGGCCGTCGACGTCCATTCGTATGCCTTGGCCGTGATCGCCATGGCATCCGCGGCGGTAGCCGCCTTCTTCTATCTGCGAGTGGTCGTGGCCATGTACTCACCGGTGGGCGCAGTAGGAGATCTGTCCGACCGGGATGCAGGGGAACCGAACGCCAATCCCACCTTGGTGCCTTCGCCGACGAACGTGGCGGTGTCGGGACCCGGGCAGACTGAGGCTGTTGCCAGTTTGTCGGTCCTCACCGAAGGACCCCCCACCTCCGCGGTGGCCGATCGGATGGTGCGGGTACCGGGACTGACGACAGTGGCCATCGGACTGAGTGTGGGCTTCACCATCGTCTTCGGCATCATTCCCGGACCAATCGTCGACTTCGCCCACCAAGCGACCCTTCTCTTCACCTGATCCCATCCCGGCCGGATGGGCAGGGTCCTTGTCGGGTCGGCGACCCCGAAGTACTGTCGATTGGGCCGACCATCGATGGGAGCCGATTGTGACCAGCGTGCAAGGTGCACCCCAGGGGGCACCGAAGAAGAATTCGGTCCGATCTGCGATCCGGAAGCGTGAGACTCGCGACAACGTGCGTATCGTCGCCGCCGTGGTCATCGTGGCGATTCTGATTGCCTTCGTGATTGCAAACAGTGGACGGGTTCCCGTCCACTTCGTCTTCTTCGTCTCTTCGGTGCGTCTGATCTGGGTTCTGGTGGTTACCGCCCTCCTCGGTGGCGTGGCCGACCGGTTGCTCGTAATTCGAAAAGCCAAGATTCGCCGTCAAGAGGCCAAGAAGGCACGGGGCTGAGGCCGGGCGTGACGGCTTCTCCAACAACGAGAACCCCAAGCCTTTCGTGTGGACCAAGACAGCCGGGCAGATCATCACCAGGGTTCGCCGTGGAAGCCCGGACCCCCGACACATCAGACAATCGCGCGCTACTTGCATGTCACCCCACCCGCGCTGCCACAACGCCGAATTAACCGCGAGTCCTTGAACAGGACAAACGCGGTCGTCGCGCGGTCGCTTCTACGAAACTTCGAGAGAACCCGCGGATCAGCTCATCAAGCTATCTACGCAGCCCCGCAGGTCAGAGCGGATGCACCAATCCGATGCCCCGAGTTCGTAGAGTGCTCCACGAGACAACATTCCGGTCGACCCGGATATATACGGACGTGTGATGTGAGGAATACACCATGGTGGCACTTGTAATTATCTTGACGGTCGTCGTTCTGCTCTTGACGGTGCTGGTGGCCGGGCTTCTGCGGAGTCACGCCGATATTCTGAAGGCGCTCCACGAGTTGGGTGTCGGTGTCGGCGACCCGGTCGGCGGCCCGAACAGCGACCCGAACAGCGGCCCGGTCGGCGGACCGAACAGCGATCACCATCACGATCACAGCGATGGCCAAGTTCACCGACGCACAAAAGAACGTCGCCACAGCACCAAGAGCGCGCCGAACTCCACTCCTGTCCCGTTCACGATGGGCCCGCAGCTTCCCGGAGAGCGCAATGCCACGTCGGCACCGACCATTGCCGGTATTACACCGTCCGGAGATGCCCTGGCCATCGCCGTCTCCGGGAACGACCAACTCACGCTCGTCGCTTTCTTGTCATCAGGTTGTGCGACCTGTGCCGGTTTTTGGGAGGCCTTCCAGACACCGGAGCATCTGGGCCTGCCCGATGGCATCAGACTGGTGGTGGTCACCAAGGGTCCGGAAATGGAGATTGCCGGGGAAGTGCAGGCCAAGGCTCACAGTCGTCTCCAGGTGGTGATGTCGACCGACGCGTGGGGTGATTATGAGGTCCCGGGATCCCCCTTCTTCGTGTTGGTCGACGGCAAGGCCGGTCGGCGGATCGGCGAAGGAGTGGCCAATCATTTTTCGCAGGTCACCGAGTTGGTCCGGCGGGCCCAGGTCGATGTCCAGGCATTCGGGATCGGAAGCCGGAGCCGTGCATTTGCCGGTGGTCTCGACGGTCCCGAACGGGAGTCCGCCAATGATCAAGAGTTGATGGCCGCCGGCATCCTCCCCGGTGACCCGAGCCTGTACCCGGCGTCATTGGATGACCTCTTCCCGTCCAACATCAACAACCACCCCGCCAATCCGAGTCGGGCCGGAGCCACCCCCCCTCAAGACCCACAGGGTGCGGAACGCAGGACGGGCTGAGGATGGCGACCCTCCGAGCCCACGGCATCGAAGCCCGGCTTCCCAACGCCTTCGAGGGACGGATTTTCATCCGGCCACGGGTGGCGAACGAAATTCCGTTTCCGGTGGCGCAATTCGCCACCTTCGCGCTGCCGGGCCAGGTGGCCGACTTCGGAGGCGGAGCCGTCACGCTGATGGGGCCGAACGATGTCTTCGCCGTTCTCTTCGAGTACGGCCCAGAGAGTATCGGCACCCGCCTCTTCGCCCGCCAGGGAATGCCCCGCGTCCTCGGTGTCGATGACTTCCGCCCCAATCTGTTGCGGAGAGGTCTCGGGGGACAGTCCGGCACCCAATGGTTCTTCACCGAGTCCGGGCGCCCCTTCACCTTCTACGCCGTCCTTGGCAGCCACGCCCGAAGGGGAGCCCTGGTTCCCCACGTCAACAGCCTGCTTTCCAACTTGTCGGTCAATCCGCAGCCTTTATCGGTAGGTCCAGGGGCATCAGCGTGGAACTGATCGGTCCGTACCTGGTGGCTTGCGCACTGTTGCTGATAGCGGGGCTCATGAAGCTGATCCGTCCTGACAGTACGGCGAGAGCGCTGGCGCCGATGGTGCCGAAACTCCTGCGGCGCCCTCTCCAATTCCGTTTTCTCCGTTCCCTCATCCGAATCGGCGCTCTCACCGAAGCGATCATCGGTGCTGTCGGGATATTCGTGCCCGGTCCGGTCCTGGCCGCCCTGGTGGCAGTTTCGTATGGTGTCTTTGCCGGCGTAGTGGTGTATGTCCGGTCCCAGGGTGGAGCCCTCGCCAGTTGCGGCTGCTTCGGGACTCCGGACACCCCGGCCACCCGGCTTCACGTCGTCATCAACGTGGGATTGGCTCTTTCGGCCATGGCGGTGGCGATCGATGCTCCCGGTGGGGGATCAATCATCACCGTGCTTGGTGGCCAACCTCTCTTCGGCATTCCTCTCCTGGCGGCCAGCGCCCTCTGCATCTGGTTGGCCTATTTGGCGTTCTCCACATTGGCGCAGTTACACGCGGCCCGTCGCCTGGCCGGAAGTGCCACCGGAAGGTGGCGATGACCCCTTGAGTACAACGCTTACCGAACGAGCCTCCGAGTTCCTGGGATCGCGGCTTTCCCGACGCAGTTTCATCAACCGTTCTGCCTTCGCCGGTAGCGCCATGGCCATTGGGGCCGGCCTCGACCTGGCACTCCGGCCCGGCACCGCCTATGGGCTCATCTGCTCCTGCGGTAACTCGAACTGTGGCTGTGGGACGACGTG